>Ga0307372_10004615_pt1 | contig 21103 bp, 18 predicted proteins | sample OX1MG_FD_202533 | JGI IMG/M metagenome (GOLD analysis project Ga0307372, IMG submission 202533) | Soil microbial communities from Risofladan, Vaasa, Finland - OX-1 | ecosystem: Environmental > Terrestrial > Soil > Coastal area > Acid sulfate soil | place: Finland: Risofladan, Vaasa | collected...
GATGGATCAGTTCAAGGGGACCTGGTCACGATCACCCGATCGAGGTTCGTTCGCTCGGTCGCACGCTCCGTCGCTGGAAGCTCCAGATCGTCGCCTGGCACGCCGCGCAAGTGAGCAACTGGCCGACCGAGGCGGCGAACAACCTCATCAAGCGCGTGAAGCGCGCCGCCTTCGGGTTCACCAGCTTCAGGAACTACCGGGTCCGCTCGCTGCTCTACGCCGACAAGCCCAACTGGGAGCTGCTCGCCACCATCAGACCCCGTTGAAATCCGAAGAGCCAGATAACGATCGAGTCCACCTTCGCCACGGTCCGCCTCCGCACCAAGGTGACCAAGGGCCCGGGCTCCAAGGCCGCCGGGTTGGCGATGGCCTTCAAGCTCCTCGAGGCCGCCCAGGACCGCTGGCAGGCGGTCAACGCCCCGCACCTCGTCGCTCTGGTGCGTGTCGGCGTCAAGTTCGAGAAGGGGATGATGATCGAGCGGTCGACCGACGAAGTTCAGAAGGTCGCTGCGTGATCAATCAGGAAACCCGATCCACAGGTCTTGATTATTTCTCGCGAACTGCTTCGCGTAGACAAAGTCGGTCGGGGGGACCATGAGCGGTGCGCCCAACTCTCCGACGTGCCCGTAGAAGTGCTCGGGCCACGCCGCTCAATGACCTCCTCACCGGTACCTGCGGGAGAGTTGACCTCGACGAGACCGAACTCATCTATCGCGTGGTCGCCGACGCGGACGGCTTGGTCCACATCGCCGAGCGGCACGTGCGTCGTCCCAGAGAACTTCCCGGCTGGGAGATCGCGAGCACTCGCCATCTCCTCAGCCTGATGGGGCGCCAACCTGCAGCCGAATGAAGTCGACAATGTCGCCGAAGGCGGCGCTTGCGGCAGGGCTGTCGATATCTTTGGTCATAAAGCCGTGCGGTGCGTCGGCATACTCCTTCAGCAGCGCAAACCCGCCGCGACGACGGTACGCCTCGGCGAACCGTGCTGCTGTGTCCCGCGGCAGATTGTCGTCGTTCACGCCCTGGATCACGAGGGCCGGGGGCAACGTCTCGACCTCTCCCCGCTCGAGCATCCGCTGGGGATTTCCCTCAGCCATGTCAGCCTCGGTCGGCCAGTACGCTCGGTGTGCCTTCGCCAGGTGCGCCTTGTCCTGAGCCAGGGCCATCTGGAACCTCGCAAGGGGGTCCAGGACCGAGTAACACGAGACGACGCAATTCAAGCGCGCGTCGGCGCCTTCCTTGCTCGACGCCAGCGCCGAGTATCGCAGGTCGCTTGGTCGCATCGCACAGAGCATCAGCTGGTGACCTCCGCTCGAAAATCCAATCCCGCCAACCAAGTGCGGCTCGGTCGCGAACTCTCGTGCGTGGTCCTTCAGCCACCTGATACCAAGATGGACATCGGCGACGGACTCCGGATAGCAGGCCTCGGGTGGCATTCGGTAATCTATCGATGCCACTAGGACGCCAGACGCAGCGAGCTTCTCGCAGATGAGCTCGTCGGTCATCCGATCCCCGAGGGCCCATGCGCCTCCGTGGATATCGATCACCGCGGGATAGGGCCCAGATCCCACCGGATGGTAGAGGCGCGCCAGAAGTGGCCGATCTGGGAGGCGCTGCCACGGAAGATCCTCTACTGAGATCTCATCGCCACTCATGCAGCACCTCGGCTCGAAACCACATCCATCGTGGTCGACACAGAACTCTGCGATCTTTGCGATGCCGACTGCCCCTATGCAATCGCTGTACGGAGCGCCCTCAGGCAAGGCCCAGCTGCATCGTCTCGGCGGCCTGTCTCACATACGCCTCGTCAAGCACCTGCACCCCGACGCGCTCGAGCAGCTCCCGAAGGACGCGTAGCTCCTCTCGGGACGGCCTCGGCATCGGCGGGCACATTAGGGGATGCGGGATCTTTCCCGCCAACCAAGTGGCGGCTTTGTAGCGCACATGGAGACGTGAGGCATCGTTGCCGACGTAGGCGTGCAGCTGTCGTAGGCCGCCGTTCCACCGCTCGAGTGCGCCTCCGTGATCACCGCTCCTGTAGGTCTCGAGATGATCGAGCATCGGCTCGAGGGCGTAGTTGAACGAGCCAGTCGCCGCACCGTCGAAGATGTCACAAGCTAGTGCCTCGTGAAAACAGCGCGCCGCCGCTCCGAGGACCGCTACGTGACGATCGAGGCTGCGCAAGCCGTCCGCCACCTGTTTCCAGCCTTCCCAGTTGTAGGTCATCTTCCAGCCAACGATGTTCTCGATCTCCTGGCACATCTTGAGCGTCGCCTCGGGCGGAAACCCCGCGCCGTAGGGCGCTCGGTAGAGGCTCACCGGGTGCGCGATGAGTGGCAGATCGACCGCCTCGTCGACTGCCTTCACCATGTCAATCCAGACCTCAGGGTACCGCTGTGCGTCCCAAGTGATGGTGACGTCCATCGCTCCGATAGGTGGGAGCACGAAGATGCCGTCCGCACCCGCATCCTTGGCATCCATTGCTGCGCGAACCGTGTCCTTGGTCGTGGCCGCGATCGCGCCCGCCATGACCGGGACCCGCTCGTCGCAGATCTCCACGGCGATCTCGACGTTCCGACGCTTTTCCTCCGGCGACAGGTAGTAGCACTCGCCAGCCTCTGGGTTGATGATGATTCCGATGCCTGCCTCGACATGCCTCGGCTGGGTGAACTCTCGAAGCAGGGTCGCGAGCGCTTCTTCGTCGACCTCGTAGCTGCCGTGAGCGAACGGGGTGACGCAGGCGATAAAGAGCCGATCAAAGCCACGCCCATCGGCACGCCAGAGCGGGTTTCCAGCGCCGGTGGTCACGTCGAAGAACCTCCAGTGGGTTCGCCGAGGGTCGTTGTGTTGGGAGCGTGGCGCGAAGTCAGCTCGCGCACTGCCGAGATGAGCGCGTCATTCTCCTCGCTCGTCCCAATCGTGATGCGCACGCCGCTTCCCATCGGCCGCACGATGACACCAGCGGCCTCGAGCTCCTGCGCGAACTCCGCCGCGTCAGACACGGGCACCCACACGAAGTTCGTCTCGCTGTGGGGCACTTCATAGCCGAGCCCCCGAAGCCCTCCTTCGACGCGGGAGCGCTCTTGAATTACGAAGTCCACTCTTGCCATCAGGTCTTGTTCCACAGCCTTGTCGAGACAGGTGATGGCTGCAGCCTGAGCGACAGAGGACACTGCAAAGGGATAGACGAGTCGACGCAGCACGTCGGTGAGCGCTGGGCTCGTGGCACAGAACCCAAGACGAAGCCCGGCGAGCCCAAACGCCTTGCTGAAGGTACGAAGAATGGCCACGTTCTCCCGACCTGCCATGAGCGAGATCCCGTCGCGTGCGCGGGGGTCGGTGACGAACTCTCGATAGGCTTCGTCGAGCACCACGAGCACCCGAGAGTCGATCGCATCGAGGAACGACTCGAGCTCATCTCCGCCCACAACCGTGCTCGTCGGGTTGTTCGGGTTGCAGACGATGACGACCTTCGTGCGCTCGGTGATCGCAGTGGCCATCGCCTTGAGGTCGTGCCGGTGGTCGGTCAAAGGGACCTGCACCGAGATCGCACCAGCGATCGTCACCGCGCGGACGTAAGCATTGAAGGACGGCCACGCGTAGACGACCTCATCACCAGATCCCGCCACCGCATCGATGAGGTTGTGGATGAGAGCGACCGAGCCCGTGTTGACCGTCACCTGTGCGGGCTCGAGGCCATAACGACGCGCGATTGCCTCAGTAACTGCCCGAGAGGTGATGTCCGGATAACGATTGAGCTCAGAAGCAGCACGCTGGACTGAGAGAAGCACCGCTTCATGTGGTGGAAATGGCGTCTCATTGGACGCCAACTTGATGGCAACCCGCCCCTCGTGGCCTGCTACCTGCGCTGGCCTCTTTCCCGCCACATAGTGCGTGAGCTTTTCTAGGTTCGACCTCGGTCTGACGCCGCCCTCATCCATGGGTTCTCCTCTGCGACCGCTTCGTCGAGTCAGTACTGGAATGACTTTGTCTGAAGGTATTCCTCCAGGCCAAAGCGCCCACGTTCGCGGCCGTACCCAGAATGTCTTGCGCCACCGAACGGTGCCGCGGGATTGAACCTTCCACCGTTGATGGAAACGGTGCTTGCATGCAGGCGCTCTGCCACGGCTCGAGCGCGAGCTGTTTCGCTTGCCCAGACCGCTCCCGACAACGCGTAGGGCGTGCCGTTTGCGAGCGCGAGGGCCTGATCCTCATCGGCTGCCTCCATGATCGACAGCACGGGCCCGAAGATCTCCTCTCGGGCAATGGTCATCGATGGGTCAACTGCGGTGAAGACTGTCGGCTGGACGAAATACCCTCGAGGCTGACCGCTCGGGCGCTCTGGCCCACCGGTGAGAAGCTGGGCGCCCTCGTCGATACCACGTTGGATGTAGCTGAGCACTCGATCGCGCTGGGCAGCGGAGGCAACAGGGCCGAGGCGGGTGCTTTCATCCATGGGATCGCCGAGTCTGAGCATGGTCGCCGCGTTCGTGGCGAGCTGTTCCACCTGCTCACGGATCGAAGGAAGGACGATCATACGGCTAAGCGCCCCACAGGTCTGGCCGGCGTTGTTCATGCAGCTCATCACACCGTGCGCGACGGCCGCCTCGAGGTCAGCCCCAGGCAGAATGATCGTCGGGCTCTTCCCCCCAAGCTCGAGGGTCACCCGTTTGACGGATGCACCCGCCAGCTCAGCGACGCGCCGCCCGGCCCGCACCGAACCGGTAAAGGAGACGGCATCCACCTCGGGATGCATCACCATTGCCTCGCCGACGGTCGGACCGTCACCGCTCACAAGGTTGAACACCCCGGCCGGCAACCCCACAGCGTCGATGACCTCTGCGAGGATGAACGCGCTTAACGGCGCGACCTCGCTTGGCTTGAGCACGACACTGCACCCCGCCGCCAACGCGGGACCCACCTTCAGTGACACCTGGTAGAGGGGGTAGTTCCAAGGCGTGATGCACCCTGCGACTCCAACTGGCACACGCACGACGAGCGAGTTGCCGATCCGCTCTTCTGCGTCTGCCGCCTCCATATCGTCAGCTGCCGCCACAAAAGTGTCAATGCCGATCCCCACCTGCATCACCGCTGCCAAGGCGCGCGTCGTTCCTACCTCTGCCACGATCGTCTCGAGCAGCTCTTGCTCTCGGAGTCGAAGCCCGGCTGCGACCTCTCGGAGCGATCCCGCTCGCTCGGCGACCGATACCACCGCCCAGCCCTCCTGGGCGGACCTTGCCGCTTCCACCGCGCGAGCTACGTCTGAGCTCGTTCCTCTCGGAACGGTCGCGATCACCTCTTCGGTGGTGGCATTCACCACCTCCAAGGTGCCGTCCCCATCCGAGCTCGTCCATTTCCCGTTCAAGTAGATCGCGTCGTGCATCTTCATCCAAGCTCCTCTGTTACAGCCGTTTCGTGCTTCCTACGGAGCGGACGGCCAGAAAGGCCAGGCTTTGCAGGGACCACCGCTCGGGACGACATCACAGGACCCGGGAGAGAAAGACCTGGGTGCGCTCCGACTTCGGATTCGTGATCATCTCACGGGGGTTGCCGAGCTCCACGATCTTGCCCTGGTCCATGAAGACGAGCGTGTCCGCGACCTCACGGGCGAATCCGATCTCATGGGTGACGATGATCATCGTCATGCCGCCCTGGGCGAGAGCCTTCATGACCTCAAGAACCTCGCCCACGAGCTCAGGATCGAGCGCTGAGGTGGGCTCGTCGAAAAGCATAAGTCTCGGCTGCATCACGAGGGCGCGCGCGATGGCGACGCGTTGCTGCTGACCGCCTGAGAGCTGCAGGGGATAAGCAGCTTCCTTCTCGTTAAGCCCCACCTGTGCCAGCAGTCGTCGCGACCTCTCCGTCACCGCATCACGGTTCTCTCCGAGCACCTTCACGGGTGCAAGGATGAGATTCTGCAAGACCGTCATATGCGGGAACAAGTTGTACTTCTGGAATACGACGCCGATGGTTGCTCGCTTGCGAGCTATGTCGGCCTCGCGCATCTCGTGCTGCTTGCCATTGTGCAGCCGGTAGCCCATGAGCTCGCCGCCGACCCAGATCTGGCCACGGTCGATCTTCTCCAAATGGTTGATACAGCGCAGCAGGGTTGTCTTGCCTGATCCTGACGGCCCGATCAGGCAGGTCACCTCCCCCTCGCGCACGTCGAGGTCGATCCCCTTGAGCACATCGACTGTCGAGTAGCGCTTGTGGACGTCACGTGCGTGAACCTGGAGCAGTTCGGAGGTTCCGCCCGGCGAGGATGGCTGGGGGGCACCACTTTGCATCATGCCTGGCTCCTTCCGAGCCGGCGCTCGAGGAAGTGCTGGCTGACGCTCGCGATCGACACGATCACGAGGTACCAGAACGTCGCGACGATGAGCAGTTCGACCACGCGATAGTTCACCGACGAGATGTTCTCGACCGCAGTGAGGAGCTCGCCTCCTGCGATCACCGAGACGAGCGAGCTCGCCTTCAACAAGTTGATGAACTCGTTGCCGGTCGGCGGCACGATCACGCGCATGGCTTGCGGAAGAATGACGAGCCGCATGAGCTGGCGCGTCGTCATGCCAAGCGAGCGCGCCGCATCACTCTGCGCGGCTTCGACGGACAAGATCCCAGCTCTCATGATCTCAGCCATATAGGCCGACTCGGAGAGCCCAAGACCGAGGATCGAGGCCACGAACGTCGTGATGACCACATTGGTGCCGAACCTCGCCGCGATGAGGTGCGTGAAGGGAACACCGATGTCGATGTGCTTGAACAGGATCGCGAAGTTTCCCCAGATGAGGAGCTGCACGATGAGCGGGACCCCACGGAAGAACCAGGTCCAGAACCAGCTGAGCCACGACAGGACCGGATTCGGCGAGAGCCGGCAGACAGCAACGACCGTGCCAAAAGCCACGGCGACGATCATCGAGAGCACCGTGAGCTCGACGGTGAGGCGAAGGCCGTCGAGCACGCTGCGCGCGCTGAGATAGGTGCGAACCACCCCCCATTCGATGTTCTTGTTGTGCGCGATGGAGGCAACCGTGAGGACGAATAGCACGACGACTACCACGGCGCCGAGCCACTGGCTGACGCGCCGGCGCTGGACGGTGACGAGCGCCACGTCGGGCGCGGGAAGGTGGGTGCCCCCCACCGAGGCACCCACCTCCAACGCCGCGTCCACTGGTCGTGCTCTGTGCACTGGGTCAAAGTACCTACTGCGCGGACGCACAGGCTTATCCGATCTCTGCTCGCGGAAGCGCGGGAGAGCGCGTACTCAGCTTCGCTGGGCGGACGCTAGGCGCCCGTAATGACCACCTGCCCAGGCTTGAACTGCGCGCTTTGGAGGTCAAATCGCTTCAGGTCGTTGGCGTAGGTGCCGTTGTGGATGAGCTCGACGATGGCAGCGCGAATCGCCTTCGCGAGCTGCATGTCGCCCTTTGGCACACCGATCGCCAACGGTACCTTGCCGTAGACCGGGCCCGGCGCCACACTGAAGACGTTCGGCTGCCTGGTCTGGTAGAGCAGGTCCGAGGCAAGAGAACCAAAGAACGCCTCAGCCTTGCCGACCTGGACGGCGAGACGCGCCTCGGCGACGTCGGCGTACTCGAGAAGGGTGATTGCTGGCTTACCACTCGAGGTACACGCGGACGACTGGCTCTGCAGGAGCCCAACCTGCAATGAGCCTTGGAGCGCGCTGACCGTCAAGCCACAGAGGCTGTCGTTCAGGCCATTAACGTGCTTCGGGTTCCCAGTAGCGACCTGGAACGTCGCTCCGTCTTGCATGTAGTCGACGAAGGTGACGACCTGCTCCCTCACAGCAGTGTCATCCATCGAGGAGAAGATCATCTCGATCCTATTGGCCTGCAATGCAGGGATGAGTCCGGAGAACTGCACCGAGATCCACTTGAACTTGACTCCGAGAAGGCTCGCCATGGCATTGCTGAGCCAATAGTTCACACCGGTGAGCTTGCTTCCTGAGATGTTCAGGTAGAGAATCGGCGGGTTCTGCTCGGCCCCACCGACATCGATCACGCCGGCTCGACGGATGCTGGCGGGAAGGAGATGCTTCAGTGAGCCGGGTGCTCCTGCTCGCTTGGCGTGCGCGGCGCGAGCGCCGGTGGAGGTTGCGGACGCGACGCCTCCGGCCGAGGCTGTCACCGCTCCTACCGCAAGTGCGGCCATTGCCGCTCGTCTGCCAAGGCCACCCCAGCGACTCCTCGCAGGCCTGACGCCTAACTGTGCCATGCTCCCCAACTCCTTACCCCCTCGTTCGCCTTGAGACGATCGTCTCGAAGGTCCTACTCGCCTAGACCAGGCCACGTTGGTGCATTGGTTGTAGGCCGGTGCAAGATCACTGTAGAGTTAACTCGATCAACGATCAAGTATAGACTTTTGGAGGTCACCTGGTGGACAGGACCGGAGGCGAGGCGCTAGCCGCGCAACTGGCACATGAGCAGGTGACGGACGTCTTCGGCGTACCCGGCGTGCAACTTGACTCAGCCATGGACGGGCTCGCCAAGCACACAGGTCAGATTCGCTTCATCACGGCGCGCCACGAGCAAGGCGCCGCCTACATGGCTGACGGCTACGCACGCAGCAGTGGCCGCCCCGGCGTTTTCATGGTCGTACCTGGACCAGGAATCCTCAATGCCTCAGCAGCTCTGTCGACCGCCTATGCTTGCTCTTCACCGGTTGTTGCACTGATTGGGCAGATACCCTCCCGCCACCTCGGTCAAGGACGGGGCCTGCTTCATGAGATTCGGGAACAGTCAGCTATCGTCGCATCGCTGACCAAATGGTCGGCGATGGCACACAGCCCGAGCGAGATCCCCACACTCGTGCACGAGGCGTTCACCCAAGTTCGCTCCGGCAGACCACAGCCGGTGGCGCTTGAGCTACCCCCCGACGTGCTGGCGGGTCGCGCGGATGTCGAGCTCATCGAAGCGGCCGCTCTCCAACATCGAGACGAGCCAGACGCAGATCTTCTCGGCAAGGCCGCCGAGCTTCTGCGAGCGGCTGCTCGCCCCCTCATCTATGTCGGTTCTGGCGTGATCGCCTCGGGAGCAAGCGACCAACTTCGAAAGCTTGCCGAGCTGGTCGAGGCGCCGGTCGTGATGAGCTCGAATGGCCGTGGAGCCATCTCGGAACGCCATCCGCTCGCGCTCAACAGTCTCGCTGGCCGAAGGCTTCTCGCACATGCTGACGTGGTGCTCGCCGTCGGAAGTCGATTCATTACGAGCGCTGGCGGACGCGTTGCCACCGCGGCCGATGCCACGGTCATCCTAGTGAACACCGACGTAACCCATCTCGCGATGCTGCCTTCGGCCGCGCTCGCCGTACACAGCGACGCGCAATTGTGCCTTGCGGCCTTGGCCGAATGCCTCACGGGAGCCGAAGGCCGACCCTCCCGGGCACTCGAGGTTGCACAGGCGAGAGCCTGGGCCGAGGAGCAGGTGGATGCCGTTGAGCCGCAGGCATCGTGGGCGCGCGCGCTTCGAGCCGCCATGCCAGAAGACGGCATTCTCGTCAACGAGCTGACCCAGGTCGGCTACGTCGCACGCGTCGCCTACTCCGTCTACGAGCCGAGAAGCTTTCTCACCCCTGGCTACCAAGGCACCTTGGGTTACGGGTTCCCGACAGCGATCGGCGCGAAGATCGCAAATCCCTCAAAGGCAGTGGTTTCGGTGACCGGAGACGGCGGATTTGGCTGGAGCTTGCAGGAGCTGTCGACCGCTCGAATGCATGGGGTCGCGGTGGCAATAGTTGTGTTCAATGACAATGCCTTTGGCAACGTTCGCCGAACACAGCGCGAGGAATTCGACGCCCGCTACATCGGAAGCGAGCTCGTCAACCCAGATTTCGTCGCACTCGCATCGTCATTCGGCGTCCGCGGCGTGCGCGTGGAGTCACCAGAAGAGCTGACTCGGGTCCTCTCAGAGGCACTCGGAGCCAACCAGGCCATCCTCATCGAGGTGCCCGTGGCCGACATGCCGAGCGGTTGGCACCTCATCATCGACCAGCCGCCCGCGGCTACGGTTCCATCGCTCTAGCTATGGCACTCGCTCCTGGGAGTCGGCTGGCGAAATGAACCGGACCGTGACTGCTCTGCTCTGGCCGGCGAGCGCCTCGTTCGTCGCGTCCTCCGAACGTGCATGTCCAGCACGGAGAAGCAGAGACTCCTTCCCGTCACCCCGCGACGGCTCGAGGACGTACAGGTCGTCAAAGGTGCTGGCCGAGCACGAGAGGACCATGTGGCTGAGCTGGGCGGTCGCAGCAACAGCCCCCCTAAGCTGGGCGGATGGCACGACGAGCGCTGCGACGTCAACGAGGCCTTCTCTGGCGGAGGACCAGCACGGACCGCTCTTGCTGTCGACCGAGCTCGGCTCGTCACATCGTGGTGATGGACGACTGACATGGCGATGACCGGAGACGCATCCCACGACGGCCGGGCTCATCAGCAACGTCAGCCACTCAAGCGCGAGACCCTCGCCGACGGCGCGTACGAACAGATCCGCGGCGCCATTTTGCGAGGCGACTTCGCAGACGGTGCCACCTTAAAGCAGGGCGAACTCGCGAAGGAGCTGGCCATCAGTACCGTGCCGGTGCGCGAGGCGCTCCGGCGCCTCCAAGCTGAGCAGCTGCTCGTCGGCAGCCCGTTCCTGCGCTATATCGTTCGCTCCCACTCCCGCGACGAAATCACCGCCTACGTCGACATCCGAGAGAACCTCGAGCTCTTCGCTGTGAGCCGGACCATCAGCCGGCTCTCCGAGGAGACAGAGGTCGACCTCAGCCACGCCGAGGCACTTCTGGCAGAGCTCAGCCCAGACATCGATGATGAGAGCTGGTTCGCCCTTGATGTCGCCTTCCACAAGGCCCTCTACAGAGAAGACCTCATCCTCGCCGACATGATCGAGGACATTCGCCACCGGATCCACCGCTATACCCAGGCCGAATCTGCACCGCCGGCACGCGCCGCCGCCGCACGAGAGCATCGAGACCTGCTTCACGCAGTCACTGCGCGAGATCAGGCCCAAGCGGCGAGCATCGTGCGTAGCCACATCGGCGCGACCAGGAGCCAAGTTCTGCAACGCCATGGCTAGTCCTCGTCCGGCCCGGGGCGGCCGCTCGACGAGCGGCGGGCGTCGCTTCCGGTGAGAGTCACCGTCACCGGCACCGGAACCCCTCTGCCCTGTCCTGGGCGCGCTGGGCCTGGCGCGCTCGTCGAAGCCGACGGTGTACTCGTCCAAGTCGATGCTGGCCGAGGGACAGTCATTCGTCTCGCCGAGGCTGGCGTGAACCCGGCCCAACTGGCGGCGCTCTGCCTCACCCACCACCACTCTGACCACCTCATGGATGTCGGCGACATCCTGCTGACCCGATGGGTATGCGGTGGCGCGATGCCCTTTCCCGTCATCGCGCCGGAGGGCCCGACCACGAGCTACCTCGAAAGGCTGCTCAGCCTCTGGGCAGATGACATCACCGTCCGCAAGGACCACGGCAGGCGGACGACCGAGCCCGAGATCGACCTCATCGACTTCCTTCCGCGTGAGGAGCCAACGGTCGTATGGGAACGCTCCGGTGTGACGGTGACGTCGATCCTCGTGCACCACGAGCCAGTGGAGCCCGCAGTGGCTTATCGCGTCGACTCTGGAGGAGCCTCGGTCGTCATCAGTGGCGATACGCGGGTCTGCGCGTCGCTCAAGAAGCTTGCGCACGGCTGTGACATCTTGGTTCACGAGGCGGTGATGACAGAAGAGGTCCTCAAAGCCGGTATGCCGCATGTGGCGGCTTATCACGCCGACTGCCGTGAGCTTGGCGCGATGGTGAGCGATCTCGACGTAGCGACACTCGTCTTGACGCATCTCGAGCCAAGCCCGCGCGACGCGCTCGCCGCCCAGGGTTTTGCTGACGAGGTACGCCGAGGTGGCTACCAGGGTCAGCTCATCGTCGCGCACGACCTTGTTGCCGTCGACACCGCCCCCACAATCTCCTGACCCAGAGGCCCGACTCGCAGTCGTCGGGCCTTGCTCGCGATCGCTGGCCCCATCGCAGCTTCGAGGAACCATGAGCTCCGAGCTCACCTGAGGTGGGGCTCACGGTCCGGGGCCGCGGTCGGAGCGGTTAGCACTGAACTGATCCGAAGGGAGCCTTGTCTGAAAGGCAACCATCGCACGGCGGCCTTCACGACATAGGTCCGCTCCAGAGGCATTTTGTCAGCTGTTGGCCCGCTCGAATGGTCGAAGGACCTGCCGACGCGGCACTGCGGCGTCTTCTTCCTGCAGGGGCGGGTTGTGCACGGTGAGGCGCTGTGTCAGTCGGCCAGGAGATGGCGCGTCCGCCGCGGGGACGTCACCTGAAATCGTGACGCGCTGCATCCTTCGACGCTGGGGGAAATAGTCGTGCCGCGCGTAGTGCTGCACCGAACGGTTGTCCCACATGACGAGCGTGCCAGCGGTCCACTCCACGGTGAGCTGAAGCTCGGGCACAGCAGGACGTGTGAGCAAGAACTGCAAGATCGCGGCGCCCTCCTCCTCAGGCAACTCGTTGATCTGGCGGGTGAAGTGCCGATTGACGTAGAGCACGGGCTTTCCCGTCTCTGGGTGGATACGCACCACGGGATGGCTCGGCGGAGGGAAGTTGAGTTCGATCTCGTGGAGGCGTCGCAGCGCCTCTGGGGTGTCGGGGAACAGTGAGCCGAACCGCCCAAAGTCGTGCCGTGCGGTCAGGCCGCTGATGAGGAGCTTCATCCGATCGCTCAGCATCTCATAGGCGGCGCGCATGCTGGCGAACGTGGTGCCTCCACCGAGGGGAGGCGAGATCAGCGCGTGGAGGATCGTGACCGCAGGAGGGGCGACGCGGAATGTCTCGTCGGCGTGCCACACGTCAGTGAGCGTCGGCGGGTTCTCGTTGTGGTTGTCAAAGACGATCAGTTCCGGCGCGTCGGCCGCGCTCGGCGAAAACGGGTGCGTCAGCAGCTCGCCAAATCCTCGCCCGAGGGCCAGCATGTCCTCCGCCTCGAGCTGTTGCTCACGAAAGACCAAGACCTCGTGCTCAGCAAGGGCTCCCTTGATGCTCGCGATGGTCTGACCATCGATCGGCGCGCGCAGGTCCAAGCCTGCCACCCGGGCACCGAAAACAGGACCGATCCGAGTGACGTCCATTGTTCATGCTCCCTTGGTGGGCCGAGAGCGCACGCATGCAGCTCCAGCGAGATCGCGCCCGATGCGTTTCGTGCTGATGCCAACATGGCGGCCGCAGGTCGTGGAACGCGAATCGCTCGAGTGGGCCATCATGTGATCTGCTCCTTCTTGCTCGCGGCGCCGAGAGCAAAGAGCCGCTCGACGTTCTCGTTCAGCACCAACGACTCAGTCCTCTCACCAAGAGAGGCCTCCGCCACTACCTGGAGGGCGGCATCGGGATCCCAGCAGGGATAGTCGGTGCCGTAGAGAACGTGGCTCTCGTCGTAGAACTCGACGGCGGTGCGAATCGTGAGTGCCTGTGGTGCCACGGTGTCGACGAACAAGCGCTTCAGGTACGCGCTCGGCGCGAGCGGAAGGGCCTTTTGGTTGGCGTTCTTGTCGATGCGCCCGGCTTGGTACGGGAGCAGACCCCCCGCGTGCGTGTGGACGACCTTCAGGTTCGGATGTCGCTCGAGGACGCCGCTGAAGATCAGGCGGAGCACCGTCAAGCTCGAGTCGAGCAGGCGGCCGACGGTCAGCTGGACCGCCCGTTCATAGCCGGTCAGCATCTCGCCGTAGAGCAGGTCAGTCGGGTGGACGATGAGGGGCACCCCGAGCTCCTCGACCCTGTCGTAGAAGACCTCGAGCCGGCTCACGTCGATGAGCTCCCCGGCGCTGACCGCTGGAAGGTTCACCCCGCAAAGACCGAGCCGGCCAACTGCATCCTCGAGCACGGCGATCGCAGTCTTCTCGTCGTTCAAAGGCACCGTGGCTGTACCGTAGAAGCGGCCTGGGTGGTGCTTTTGGGCAGCCGCCATCTCCTCGTTGAAGGCCACGCCCGCATCGACCGCCTCCCCGTGTGGCAGCTGGTCGACAAATCCGGAGAGGACGCCGGCTGTACAGATGACCGAGGTGTCCCGTCCGGTGTGGTCCATCGCTGCGAGGCCAGCGTCGAGGTCAAACCAGATCCCGGGCAGGTCAATGTGCTCTCGCCCGTCGTTATACCAGTATCGGTAGCCCTCGCCTAGGGGCTCGGCGCGTGGCTGTTCGAGGCGTGCCGCCACCTTTTCGAAGTGGGATCTTGGATACCAGTGGAAGTGTGAGTCGATCACTCGCACGCTCTTCTTCTCCTTTAATGCTCCGGGCCGCTACGCAGAGCCCGAGCCCCGGTACTCGCTCGTGGCCTCTCCAGCGTCCATGAGGGCGAAGTGGACCACGTTGTCCTCCGTCTCGGCCGTGGCCGAGGCACCAGGCTCGACCTCGGGTGATGATCCGCTGGCGCTCAAGGCATCGATGAGCTGAAGTATCGCCCACAGATCCCCCCCCGTCTCGAGCTCCATGCACGCCTCAAGGGCCACCGTCGCGAAAGAGAGCCCCGCGGTGTCGGCGCCGAGAAACGCCCGGTGCTTCGCCCCGAGAAGCTGAGCGTCGATCCCGCCGGGACGCGGATGATCATCGACCTCTTCGGACCAGCTCTGTCCCGCCGCCACGAGCGTCGCTCGGGCGCCCCACTGTGCCGGAGATGCCGAGGGCCTCTCCTCGCTCGCACGCACGCGGAGCAAGGGCGCGACGCGCGCAGCTGCGCCGGTCAAGGTGAGCTCCTCGCGTCGGACGTCCCACAGCACCGACGGGTCGAGGACCACAGCCGCTGCCTGGTACTGGATGCTGCTCAAACTCTCAAGACGAGTGTGGACCACCGGCCGGTCAACCAATTCGGCACAAGCCCGTGGGAGCTCGAGCTCGATCGCGTCGATCTCCTCGAGCCGGCGCGTACCGGAAGCCTCGAGCACCTTCTTCAGCGCGAGAAGCCCGCTCACCGCCTGCTGGGCAGAGCAGAAGAGCTTGACCCGGGCGTCACCGATCGCCCGGTCGAGCGCGTCGACAATTCCAGCCGCTCGACTGCTCCCCGCGAGGCCGGGCCCATTCGTCGGCACTGCTTTGGCAACTCCCCTCTCTCCTTTCACGCCGAGCGATGCTGCCTCGGCGGCTTCTACACCGAGAGCGACGGCACGCGCGAAGGAGAGCTCGCGCGCCGGCTCTGTCAGGCGGCCTTCGACATGCCATATCGACGCCAAGAGAGCGGCGTCCATTAGCTGAGCGCGATCAAGCCCGAGTGCTCTGCCTGAAGTCATCGCCGCGGTAAGGGAGGCGATCTCCCGACTCGGCCACCTTCCCTGCTCGAGAGCACCGACGCCGCCACAGAGGACGCCGCACCAGGCGGCGACACCGTAGCCCACGACGGTGGCACCAAGGAGACGGTCGCTTGGCATCGAAGGTCCAGCGCCGGCAATCGCCATTGCCGCTGGAGCAACGATCGCGCCCGGCGTGACGCAGCTTGCGAGGAGGATGTCGTCGGTCTCGGTGTAGCGGATGCAAGCGGCGAGCTCGAAGGCGGTTGTTCCGGGGGTCGTACGCGAAGGCGAGGCGGACAGATGGCCCCCGAGCCGGTCGAGGAGTCCTGCCATCGATGTGCCTCGCCCGAGCTGGTACCCAAAGCAGGCGTCTGCAAGGCGCAAGCGGGCGCATTCGAGCTGCGCCGAAGAGGGCTCGTAGCTCGCCACCACCCCCACGAGCGCATCGAGCTCGCCCACCGTCGTCATGGCTCGACTTCTTCGAGCGGCGTCGGACCGCGGTTGCCAAGCACGACCTCTTCGCTCGCAAGGACGGCACACCCGTCGCTGTCGGACCAGGCGGTCACGACGACCACATCGCCCAAGATCGGCTCGCTCCAGCTCTCCTCGAGCGACAGGCCGATGCTCTTCACAGCGACGCGACCTGGCTCGCTCTCGTTACTCGGCCCAGCGAGCAACGAGGAGCCATCAGGAACTGCGGTCAGGCCGAGATTGGCAATGGCTCGTGCCAGTGCGGGCCGCGGGTCGGCGCCCTTGGTTATGGATCCCCACGGGACGGTGAAGGAGATCTGTGACCAGTAGCCGAGGTATTCGCCGGCAAACACGAACGACGTCGGTGTCGGGCGTCGTAGCGATCCTCCGCGGTATGGCCCGAGTGAGCCGTGGCCGTCGCTCACAAAGGAGCGGACGTCGTGACAGCCCATGCGCCGCGCCTCGGTCTCCACAGCGCAGATCGCATGGCCGGCGTCACCGGAGCGGGCATAGACGACTCTGCCCTTCGCACATGCAGCCGCAAGAACGCCGTGACCCTTCTTCATGACGGCGATCTCGCGGGGGCGCTTGTGGCGGCGCAGCCGATCGTAGGCATCGCCGATGTCGACGAGGTCGACGCTCGCGAGCGCACCGGTGATCTTGGCATAGTCGGAGAGCGGAAGTCTCGTCGCAAGGCCCGCGACAGCCACCGGTCCGCTCGTCACTCCCCAGCTTTCGAGCAGCTCGGAGATGCCTGCTCCTGGATCGGTGAAGTAGTAGAGGTCATGGACCGTCGAGACGCTTCGGATGTACGCGTGATCTCGGCCGCCACCGAGCCCAGCGATCATCGCTGCCTCCTCGCCTGGGCCGAGCACGAGCATCGCCCACTTCGTAGTGGGAGGGAAGTTGGTCAGATAGCTCAAGTTTGCCGGCTCATGGGGATCTCCGACGAGAAGCAGGCTCTCCGCACCAACGTCATGCGCGAGCGATCGCACGGCGACGGCTCTTGCCAAGAACTCATCGGCGGGCAGCAACGCTTGGTCCCAGATGCTCCTGCCATGACGAAGTACCGGCTCCATGAGGCTCCTCAATCCGCGCTGAACAGCGGTGCGCTCGAGGAGCTCATGAGTCGAGCACCCTCGGCGGTGACCTGTATCGGCTCGCCACACATCAGATAGCCGACTCGAGGGAGGTACTGGTTCGGATGGAGCACGAAGCTGTCCCCACACTCGATCGTCCGCTCGTTGGTCTCGGTGAGATCGCCTGGCCACGTCGAGCCGAGCCCCATGCCATGACCGCGCACCCGCATGTACGGCGGACGGCAGTACTCTCCGAGACCCGCCTCAACGAGCGGGCGGTTCGTCGCTCGAGTCAGCTCACTGACAGACGTACCGGGGATGCAGCTCGCAAGACCCGTCTCGAACGCCTCTGCCAGCAGAGCGTAGCCATCGATCAGCTCCGAGCTCGGCGAGCCGATCGTGAGGGTACGACAGATCTGGGTGAACACCCCGTCGACCGAGGGAGAGATCTCCGCAAGGAGGATGTCGCCCCTGCAGAGCACCCGATCACTTGGCCGGTGGACGGCCCGGTTGTGCACCGACGCCGACATCAAGATGAAGTTGTCGTCCGAGCCAAGCTCGCGCATCTTGCCATCGAGCTCGGCGACCACCTCATGCTCGGCGACGCCCGGACGCACCATAGAAAGAAGGAGTTGGAACGACTGTTCGGCAATGTCGGTGGCAGCCGAGTAGCGGGCGGCGTGGACCGCATCGGTTGCGCGTCCTGCTTGGAGGAACGCCTCATCTATCGCCGTCCAACCGCCGAGCGCTCCCTCCAGCGCCGACGCCTCAGCTGCGCTCAAGCGATCGCTGCCACACACGCCGAACATCCCGCCAGCTAAGGAGCGCTCTGTCACCCAGGCCTTGAGTCCAGCGAAGGGATCGACCTCGCCGACAACGTGGTCGGCCGTCGCCTCGCGCTCGGCGCGAGGCGCGTCCCACCGAGGCGAGACCCACAGGGTCGCGTCCCCATCGCCACCCACGGCAAACACGGAGATCCCGAGGCACTTGAACCCGGTGAGCCACCAGAGCGGATCACCGGCGACAAAGGAGTGCCGTCCGCTCGACACCGCGATGAGCCCATCAGTGCGGGGAAGATCGACGGCCTCAGTAAGGCGCGAGAGTCGCTCGGACATGACCTTCTCGCGATCAGCTGCCAACGCAGCGGTGACCGTCACGCTCGTCGCTCGTCGCTCGTCGGCGATGGCGGCTCGACGCTCACGGCTCTCGGCCGCGCCGAGGGGGCCTGCGATGACGATGCCGAACTCTGAGGCGGCGCGTTCGGGGCTCACGTAGCCCTCCTTCACGTCCCGACGGACCTCTTCCTCGGGACGATCGAGGGGATCCCCCCAACCACCACCGCCACCCGAGATGATGCGGGCGAGTGAGCCGATCGGGGCCTGCCGGCGACCTCCTTCGACCGATTCGGCTGCTTGGGTTCCTGGCAGCTGCAGCTCGTAGCCGCCCACAGCACCGGCACGGCCGCCCCACAGGCCCCACGGCGGACAGCGATGGCGACCGGGAAGCGACATGCTCCAGGTGCCTTCCGCAAGATTGCGGATCTCGGTGATCGTGCCGAGCCCGCCGCGATAGCGACCGGGCCCGCCTGAGTCCTCGCGGAGGCGGCGGGACTCGACGCGGACGGGGAACTTGAGCTCGAGACTCTCGATCGGCGCGTTTCGGACGTCGCCCTGGCAGACCGAAACCGACGCCGACGGCCCGTCCGCTCGTGGCCGACCTCCCCATCCCCCGCCCTCGATGCTCTGTACGACAAAGCGGCGGTTCGTGGCTGGATCGGTGCCGAAGAAAGCGACCGGAGCTCCAAGGGTGCCAAAGTGCGCGGCCGGAATGCGGTCGGGCGCCGCATCAGCGAGGGCCCGAAAGATGGTGTCGACGACTGTCGGCATCGGGCTTCCCCAGCTCGCCATCGGAGCCGGGTAGCTCGCCATCATGAAGGTGCCCTCTTCGATCTTGACGCTCAGCCCGGCAAAGGAACCCTCGTTCACGGCCTCATCTGGAACTGTTAGGGCCTTGTAGGCGACGAACGCTCCGGCTCGGGTCCGAGAGTTCATCGCGCCGCGGCGTTGGTGCGAGGAGTGGCTCAAATCGATGACCATCTCGCTTCCTCGGATCTCGACGTGTGCCTTGATCACGAGAGGTTGGTCTCTGTCGATGAAGTCGTGGTCGATGGCGCTCTCCGCGAAGTAGCTCCCGTCGGGAATCTCCGCGATGACGCGCCGTGCGCGTTCCTCGGAGTCCTTGAAGATGCGAGCGATGCTGCCTCGCACCTCCTCGAGCCCATAGCGCGAAACGAGCTCTCTCATCCGCCGCTCGCCCAGGCGGCACGCCGCGAGCTGGGCGCGAAGGTCTCCCATGGAGGACTCCGGATAGCGAACGTTGTCGCGGATCAGCTTCAGGATCGCCTCATTGGCAACGCCCGCGTCCACGACCTTGACCTGGTCGAGCTGAAGTCCCTCGAGCCAGGGATCAGCAGCGGTACCTCCCGCCCCGAACCCGGTGCTCAGCCCTCCGACATCGACCCAGTGCGCGCGGACCATCGAGAACCCGAAGAGCTCTCCGGCGACAAAGATCGGCGTGTAGGTGACGACGTTGTTGAGGTGCTGACCGCACACCCGTTGGTGGTTCATGAGGTAGCCGTCGCCCTCACGAAAGCCGTGCTTGCCAAAGCGCTCAACGGCGTCGTGCACGATGACGCCGAGATCGGCGACAAAGTGTGAGACGCCGCCCACGTTCTGTGAGAGCAGCTCTCCGTCGGGACCAAGGATCGCACAGCAGAAGTCCCGTACCTCATAAATCATCATGTTGTAAGACGAGCGCTGAAGGTCGACCGCCATCTCGTTCGCCGCAGCCGGAAGGGAGTTCCTCACAACTTCGACGGTGACAGGATTGAGTGCCGGGCGCTTCGGGTCTGAGCTCATAACAGCTGGGCTCCTCGGGACTTGACCGTCACGATCAGTTCACCGTCCTCGCCGACCTCAACCGAGTCGCCCTGATCGAGCACGACGGTGCTCGCGTATTCCTCGATCACCGCCGGACCCTCGATCGAGGTGCCGACACCGAGCTCCTCACGGCGATAGACACCACAGTGCCGGCGTAGCGAACCGTCTTCACCCATGAAGCCCACCGAGCGCGAAGGTGGCACTTCGCCAGCGCTCGGGTGCTCCCTCGGAGGGGTTCGTAGCACCTCGCGCCGTCCGAAAGCGACGAGGCGGACGTTGACGAGCTCAACGGGCTCCTCCGGTGCTGAGTGGCCGTAGCGCTCGTCGTGCAGCGCGTCGAAGCGGGCCCGCACCTCGCTCAACCCCGCCCCGGTCAGCGGGTCGGCGACGACGGGCGTGCGCAGGGTGAACTCCTGGCCCACATAGCGCAGGTCAAAGAGCCGCTCGGTGACGATCTCGGAGGCGGCGGCTCCTTCGCGAAGGAGCAGGCTATGAGCCTCGCTCTCCATCTCCCCAAAGATCTTCGCAACGAGCGCGACGTCAGCCTCCTCGAGGCGCGCGAAGCAGGTCCGTACAAAGTCGTGCCGAAGATCGCAGAGCAACATGCCATAGGCCGAGTAGTGGCCGGGCAGGGGAGGCACGACGACGATCGGAATGCTCAGCTCCCGAGCGACGTCGCAGGCGTGCAGCGGTCCGGCCCCACCAAAGGCCACGAGCGCGCAATCTCTTGGGTCAAGTCCACGCTCGACCGAAACGGCACGAACCGCAAGTGCCATCTTGTTGACGGCGACCTCGATGATTGCCTGTGCCGTGTCGTCCACCGACATCTCAAGCCCGCTCGCCACCTTGGTGTCGATGGCCTTGTGCGCAGCTCCCACGTCAAGGGGCATCTCTCCGCCGAGGAACCGCTCGGGGTTGAGCCGACCGAGGACCGCGTTGGCGTCGGTCACAGTCGGCTCCAACCCACCCCACCCGTAGCAGACAGGGCCGGGGAAGCCGCCAGCGCTCTCGGGGCCGATGTTCAGGCCGCCGACCTCGTCGATGTGCGCGATGCTGCCGCCTCCCGCGCCCACCTCGATGACGTCGACGACGGGCAGCATCACCGGGAGACCGCTCATCGTCCCGCCGACGAAGTAACCCTCGGACATCTCTGGTTCGCCGTTCCTGATCAGCGCGGCCTTCGCGGTTGTCCCGCCCATATCGAAGGCAACCGCCTGAGCCACCCCCAAGCGCCGCGCGAGGCGGCCCGCGGCGATGGCACCGCCAACCGGCCCGGATTCCATCGTGCGCACGGGCTCGCGCCGGGCGACCTC
>Ga0307372_10004616_pt1 | contig 21100 bp, 11 predicted proteins | sample OX1MG_FD_202533 | JGI IMG/M metagenome (GOLD analysis project Ga0307372, IMG submission 202533) | Soil microbial communities from Risofladan, Vaasa, Finland - OX-1 | ecosystem: Environmental > Terrestrial > Soil > Coastal area > Acid sulfate soil | place: Finland: Risofladan, Vaasa | collected...
ACCAGTGTCATGCGCACCCGCTGGCCGGCCAGCACTGAATCCCGCGGTCGCGGCGCGCGCTCGTCCAGTAGCACATGACCATCGCGCACCCAGCGTGTCAGCCGGCTGCGGGAATATTCGGGGAACAAGCGCGCCAGCGCCTGGTCGAAACGTTGTCCGGCCAGCTCCATAGGAATCAGGCATTCTTTGACCGTGTTTCGGCTCATGGGGCGCCATCTCGGAAGAGCGTAGCCGCAGTTTACGTTATACCTGTCAACGAGTATATAACCCATTGAAGATACAGAATTTTATTGAATTTAAAATTTAGTAATACCCACATTGATACCCACATTTTCCACCGCTGATTAAATATTCGAGTTCTGCCACACCACTTTAAATGTCTCCTTGAAATCATCAATTCCCTCGCGGGTAGAAGGTGATAATAAGTCAAGATAACCAGCTCCTGAGCACATTGATTATCAATCAGAAACGGGGCTTTCTTGACTGCAGACCACAACAACTCAGTCTCCCTTAAGGAAAAACTCCACGCCAATGCCGAGTCGCTCGAGGAGCCCTCCCGCGTGCGGCTGCACCGGGCTATCAGCTGGCTGGCGCGTGCGGAGTCTGAGTCCGGAGACCAGGATGCCCAGTTCATATTCCTGTGGATTGCTTTCAACGCCGCCTACGCCCGCGAGTTCGGCTTCGAGGAGAGTTCCCGGCAGCAACTTAGGGAGTTTTTCGTCAAACTGTTATCGGTAGATTCCAGCAACATGTTTCGTACCCTCCTGTTCAAGGACTTTTCGGGCACGATCCGGACGCTCATCGGTAACAAATTCGTCTTCGAGCCCTTCTGGCGGGCTTTGAGGGAGCACGACGCCAGCGACCGCTGGAAAACTCAATTTGATCTGAGTGTGAAGGCAGCCATGAAAGCGATCATCAGTGGTGAAACCGGCATCGTCCTGTCCATCGTTTTTGATCGTTTATATGTCCTGCGCAACCAGCTCGTGCATGGCGGAGCGACCTGGAACAGCAAGGTTAATCGGACGCAGGTCAAGGATGGCTCAGCAATCCTAATGGCCTTCATCCCGGTCATGATCGATCTGATGCTTGATCATCCCGAATCAGTCGCCGGTGATATCCAGTATCCACCAGTGATTTAATACTTGCCCTAGCTGCAGTGTAAGTGATCATCGGATGAGTTGCGTGAGTGTGCCCTCGTTATTAGCCGAATATATTCAAAACGTTGTTTAAGAATTGAGGTTAGCGGTCAGGACAACCCAAGCAAATCGCGGGAATTGAATGTGCTGGAAATGAACCAATCGAGTCTGGGCCTATTGGCCTGAACTTAGCGCTTTTTTCACGCATGTCTGCGCTTTGAGTGGCGCCGTGTAACTCTCGGCGGACTTGGCCTATCCAACTGAAGATAGTCTGTTGGTGCCTCATGACGCAATCCTTTTGCGTATGTCTTCAGAAGGCGAGCTTTGGGCTCATCAAAGCTGAGGCTGCCAATAAGCACCGCATCAGCAACGTCTTTATTCTCGGCGCGCATACGTAGGTATCCCTTGCGGGCCCAGGATTGCACGGCTTTCGCGAGTGCGAAGGCCTCACGCGGGAAAGCTGTATTACGCCGCGGGGTTGCGTTAACCCCAAGGACATACAAGCAATACCCCAACACTCTCGCACCTTTGTAGTTAGAAAATCTTGTTAGCTTACACACCTCGTCGTATAGGAGGCGGCATACCTTTTCCCGGACGATGCGTGAGCCACGCCGCTTATCCAGGTCGAACAATGAATCCCACACCAAGACATAGTGCACCATCCAGGTAGCGTTGGAGGGACCCTTCATTTGCGAAGTTGCAAAGCACATGTTGAAGAATAGCTGCCCCAAGTTGTCGTAGATGTTTTTAGGATAGGTATTTTCATGAACCTTCGGGAACGGCGTTGGTGGTCTCTCCATCTCATTTATGAATCGCACCACGTCCTGAACGAAGTTCACTACTACACTTAGACGCTGATAAATATCAGTGTTGTAAGGATCTGCAACACCATCCAACTTGTAGGCATCACGAAATGCCATATTTAAGTTCGAGAAAGCGCGGTTTATGACCGGTGGACTGTGTTCTGAACCCCAACCTTCTTGGAGATAATTCTTAAGCGTGATCAATACAGCCCTGCAATAGGCCTTCCATTGATTCGGCGTCCAGGAATATATCTCCTCGTAGTGGATTTCTAGCGGCGAGGCGAGGTTATCACCGAGTGCATGCACAACTTGGTAGTTACCATACACCGCTTGGCTGACCGGCTTGAGATAACCCAAGAGTCCGGATTGGAATCCCTCTGCTTCCACGTAGAGAAACGAGTCCGGTTGCAAAATGGCTTCACCCGAAATGTTACGCGCAAAATAACCTAGCGGGATGTCGAATCTCTGTGCTTTTGCCATCTCTTCAAAGAACGCCTGGGCGGTGACTGGGGACGATGCGACTACATGCCGGCAGAACTTCCGATTGGCAATTAATAGCAAAATGTCATATGCGAATCGTTCGACAGACGGCTGTTTTCGCGCGTGCGGTGGCTGAGCATCTTTGTCTCCTATTCGAGATGGAATACTCATGGAATACCTTACGAGCGTCTTAGCCGACCTAACCAGCTCGTTGGCGATGACCTTAAGCTCGTCATCGTTGCCACGGAGGATATACCGGTAAAGTTCCCGTCCGAAGCGACGCGCGTTTCGGCGCCCGAAGATTGGTGGCCGGATAAAGCCGTAGTACATCCAAGTTAGGAACGCTCCCAAGAACATAAATCCGAAAATACCCTGCCATATGGCGGGAGTAAGCCATAGCACCCTCGGTACCCACCAGCCTTGTGCAAGCCAGATATCTGTGAGCAGGGTCTGAGCGCCGATTACCGCAATCAGTGAAAACGTACTTGCATATAGAAACCCGGGTGCGACCGCGATGCGGAACTTGTAGCGCACGTCAGCCACAGTGTAGACAACGACCAGCAACGCCACTGCAGGGAGAAATTCAGCAAAGCCGAAGATCTTCATCGGGTGTGGCGTAGCTACCGGGACGAAGCAGAACACCCAGTAACAGACTTCTTTCATAGGTATATAGATGTTTCTGTTATCTGGGCCTTCATGTCCGATATTCCAGCATGGGTTACCAGATTAACGAGGTGAATATTAAACCTAAAGTTTCGTGTTTGAGTTTATTCCATAGCGACCGCGTTATCTAGCAAAAGGGTACTGACCGTATTTCCCTTGTGTCGCTGTGTGCGCGGACGGTTAGGGCATCGCAAGCAAATCGTTTATGCTCACAGCGCCAGACATGAATCAATCGAAACTGAGCCTATTGATCCCTAAAGGCAAAACACCCCAGGGATAAAATCAGCGTCGAGGGATATCGAATAGGCCGTCAGCATTGAAGTATGGGCATCGCATTTCACCCGCGGCATTCACGAATGCATCCATTGCCGGGCTAAGGGCCCGGTCATACCCAGCATCATCCAAATAGTCGGTCACTTCGACTGGGGGTAGCAGTAATTTGGACTGTACGATAGAGTTTCGTGCACGTGAATTCCGAATCAATCGTCCTGGATGGACATCCGGCAATAATAATTGAGTATTAGCGACATATAACAACGAGATATAAATTAAGAACGGTGGACTGACCCCGAGTTCTCGCAATCCTGCCAAGTAGCGTTTCGTGCTCCGCACAATGTCCTCAATAAGCACATTTCCTTGGATACATCTATCACCATCCTGAAGGGCCACAATCTCGCATTTTGTTGCTTCAACGATGCCATTCCGAAAGATTTGCGTGTAACCGTGCGTCGGCTCGCCTGGGCGAATGAAGACATAGCCGTCAAAATTCACTCGGCCATCCCAATGGGCGGCGCCCGGCGGTCTAAAATGGTCGCGCAATGGCGCAACGCTATCCGGAGCTAGGGCCGTCAATTGTGTGAATGCCCCAAATGGCAAGATATGAATCATGAAGATGCCTGATTCACGATTCATAATGAAATAAAACGGGCCATGCTCAAATTCATCAAGTCTGCGTTCGAGAAACTGATGCATACTATCCTGGATGTCACTGGTCATCGTAAACAATGTCCTCAATTCATCTACACTGGGTTCATAACAACCGGCCGCGTTTCTAAGATAAAAGCGGTTTACCCCTCCAACAACCACGCGATGTGGTGGATTGAAACTGCGCGGTATCCGGATAACCACGACGTAATTACTTGATGGGAGTCTCAAAGCACGTATTCTTAGCCCATAAATGCGTGGTTCAATGCCCGTTAGCAGTATCTGTTCCAACTGTAAAATATCTCGATCAGCATCAAAGCCCGGCATCCCAAGAAGTGCATCCGCAAGGCCGTCGCGCGCTTGCATTCCAATAATTAAATGGCCCCCGCCCGTGTTAGCCATCGCAGACACATCTTTGGCGAATTCCCGTCTCGCCTCAATCGTTTCAAACTGATAATTCTCCTGCTTGTATTCTAGGTAACGACTTTCAGGTATCTGCGAATCCGATAGATTCTGCAAATCCGCCAGTGCAATGTCATCAAAATTAGAACGTTCCAATGCCATAACAGGACCTCGTTCCTGAGTTACTCGCGGGCGTTATTCCGCGAGTTCGTTATTTTCATACCGGCCACGCGCGATCCATTTAGTACGCGGAGCATCGCTGTTACTTTAAGTTCTTTCCGAAGGGCCATTAACGGGTTCGTGGCGCCTTTGAGGAGCATTTGATATGCCCCATAGATAGCAAAGCGGCGTGCACTTCGCCGTGGCGAGTGACTGCATAGCGAATATGGCGAATGTACATTTTAAAGTATTAAATAACTTCATTTTAGCCACAATCTATTCTTTTTCAAAGCCATGGTTGGTGAATTTGAGGGTCTGGCTGTTTTCTGTCACGGTCCGCACAACATTATCGGGTGCGCCGGACGGAATCTCTGCCGAAATCTCAAGCGTTACATTAAGTTTTGAGCCGACAAGGCCGGAGAGATGTGAAATAACTTCGTCAGCAATGCGACTGGCATCGCGCCCGACTCGGGTTGGATCTAGGGTAACTGACCCGTGGTAGCGTTTTGGTTGAACTTGCGTTGGATTTGAGGGCTGTTTATCAGTTGGGCTTTCCTTCCCATCTGATGTTGTCGTTGTTTTTCCATCAATCTGTATAGCAGTCATACCCCCTACGGTTGGTTGGACACTCTCACTATCCAATTGTTTGCGCGCGACTTCTGGTCTTACTAATACGCCAGATTGGCTGTTTACGAGGTTGGGAACCAACTTTCCGCCACTTAACCCACGGTAACGATTTGCGCTCTCGTCATAGCTATCGGCATATGCAAACCCCTCCCGCTCCCACGTCATCAGCGACATGCCCGATTCAATTGCATTAAGCAGTACGGATGAATTTTTAAACCTTGGAAGATACAGATAGCGCGCAAAGTCTTCTACGAGTTGCGTAATAGGAACGTTATCGCCGCGCCACAAAGGTATACGGTCAAGTTCCATACGCAACCGCGTTGCAGCGAAGTTAATAAGCAATAACTCATCTTTTATGAGTTTTTTACTGGCACGTTCAGCAAGTGAATCTTGGCCAGATAGGCGCAAAGTCTGCCACTCAATCGTGGCATTGGGACTCGACTGCACTGGCACAAGTAGCCACTGGTATGTTTCCGGCAACTGCGCCGTCACTGCACTATCGGTCGATTTCAACTGCGTTTCAGCTTGCTTGACTTGATGTGGATCGAGATTCAATGTCGCTTTATCTATAAGGATTGAATCCCATGCCAGATAGCGGCGCGTTACCTCATCGAGATCTTGCAACCGGGTTTTATCGGCAGCAAGAAAGACTAATGTATTGCGATAAAGGCGTGGTGTATTTCCGCGTTTATCTAGAATAGATTTTGCAGTTGATTCGGCCGCATTGCCTGCGTCTTTACTATAGGCATAATCGACTCCCAATACGACTAGGCGTGCATCAAGGTCATCTGGCACATCTTGCCCCGATTGCGGCATAGCGTGTATACGGCTAAATTGGCCAGTATTGCGCAAGCTATTGCGCACACGCCCCTCCAATTCATGCACAACCTTATCCGTATCACGTTTAAACTGTTCAGCTCGGTCATCTGCCAGTTTGGTGACCGTCGGTTGTGTGGAGTACCAGTAACGCGGGCCGTCCTGATAAAGATACGTAGCCGCCGCCGCTAGCCTACGCAGTGCATCTCCAAATACAGCTGGTGATTCTCCCGGCATCACACAACCCAGTTTCACGCGACGATCTTCAATACCGCGATGTGCCGCCGCCGCAGTTGGCGCTGATCCCATATAGATTGTCCGGGCTACGCGTCGACAAGCCGAGAACTTCCCAAGATTCGGCAGCTCGCTGTCTAACCTGAGTGGAAGGGAATTTGGGCCATCCACATCTTTCTCGATCACCGGCACCCAGTTGTCAGAAAGATAGCGGGTAAGCTCGAACTGCACACGCGGCTCATCGATTGATATATTCGCAGGCAAAATCAGTGGGTTCTTGTCTCCTTTCTCCCATAAGCTATGGATGACAGCTGCCATGAGCCGTAAGACGCCGCGGGTACGTTGGAATTTAACTAGCGTCGACCAGTCGCTATAGAGCCTATCGAAAATTTCCGGATGAATTGGATAGGCGGCCTTAAGGCGTTTCTCATAGTCAGGTTCACGACACTCGGGCGGAAATTCCGCCTGTTGGGCCCGGTAGAAATCTGCGAAAGCACGCGCCACTACGTCACGGTCCTTGAACTGCGCTGGTTCTGCCAAGGGTTCAAACAGCCTTCGCCGTACGATCTCAAAACCTTCTTCGGCACTGGCAGGCCGCCACGAGGATTCCACACGACCAACCACGTTGCGCAAGCGTTCGAGCGCTTCGCGTCCGCGCGCTCCGCCGACCTCCACGTCATCGGCTTGTGTATGTGGCGAACCCATCGTATCGGAGGCCGGAAGGCTGATTACCAATAGACAGTTATTCACGAGCTTGACTGATTCAGTCAGTACCTGGGCAAAGGTAAACTGCGTTTCAAAGCTACCCGCTGGCAGGTCGCTCTGCTCGTGCAATTGGCGCGCGTAGGCGACCCATTCATCAATCAGTATCAGACACGGTCCATACTCAACGAACAGTTCCCGTAGTACATCGCCAGGGCTGGTCGCTTTCTCATCGTCTGCAGCAATGCGCGCATATGCATTTTTGCCACCTAACTGCCAAGCCAGCTCACCCCACAATGTGCGCACCACCGTGCCATTGGGTTTAGTCGTAGGATTGCCTGGTGATATCTTGTTGCCGACCAAAACCACGCACTTAGCAGTTGTCAGGTTCTTTACGCCTGATTCCTGCATGATATCGTGAATGCCAACCAACTCGTTTGGCGCGGTACCTGAGAACAGGTGATATAGCGCTAGCATTGAGTGAGTCTTGCCACCGCCAAAGTTGGTTTGCAATTGCACCACGGGATCACCGCCCTCTCCCGCAAGGCGACGTACAGCACCGACCAACATGCCCTTTAGACTCTCGGTAAGATAGGTGCGACGGAAGAATTCAATTGGATTCTTGTATTCCGCCGTACCCTCGCCCAGATGTACCTGCCATAGATCGGCGGCAAACTCAGCTTGCTGATAGCGGCCGCTCGCCACATCCTTATGGGGTGTAACCACTTCCCGCCAAGGCTTAAGGTTGCTGAAAATTGAGCTTTCAATCGCTATACCAGCGGTCTTGCGTTTTTCGCCTCGTACTTGTTCATCGAAACGTACACGTAACAATTCGGTTTTTACTTTCTCGATTTCGTCAGCCTGTGGTGCTGAGACAGCTGTCAGCAGCCGCCCTGCTGAATCCAGTGCACGGTAGGTATCGTCGCTGGAAAACGTTTCTTGATGAGCCCATCGATTGCGGATTGCGAGTAATTCATTCACCAAGCTGCGTTCAGTTTTCCCAAGGATCTGACGGAACACGTCATTCCACTTGCGATCCATCACTACAAGCAAAGCAGCAACATCGTTAAGCGACTTATCTTTGTTGGCGCCTAAGCGGGTATCCAACAGTTCTCTACGAACCTCGGTTGCCCAGCTATCCCCGTACTTCGATTTGAACTCCCTTTCTATAAAAGGAGTCAGCCCGATTTTGAGCGATTCCAGCGCCTTGCCAACGCGTTCGTGATTAGTAGTAGCCATAATTACTTATTCCTGTTTGAACATGTCACTTGTGCCTTCTGACGCCGCTGATGGCATTGCGTGTGCCAGACGCATGATCTCAGGCCAGCTCTGTACTAGACCATTGTAGGAGAGTGCTTCAGCCGCGCGCTTTTTACGCTCACAGATTGTGTAAAGACGATAGCAAAGTTCACGTGCAGTCTCGGCTTTGGCGCCGAGTATGGCTACGAGCTTGGCTGCTTCGCCTTCGCCTCCGTGTTCAAGCACACGAATAAGGTGATGAACGACTTCCCACGTAGTCAACCGAGAGTCAGCATCTGGATCCCAATCCGCAGGAAGTTCACCGGGTCTGAGTAAGCGTACCCTACCACCAGGTGATTTTTTGTCGAGAATTCCCGCATCCTTGACTCCTTGGACACTTGTGTTTTTCGACTTTGAAAGCTGTTCGGCCACGCCATACTCGCCCTCTGCAAAACCATACTGTTCGAACCACGTGAGCGCCCAACGGCTATCAGCGTCGAAGTCCCCTTCTTGCTCGGCCAGCACCTCATCGAGTGTCTGATTAATTAGCGCCAGCGCATCTCGCACGGTTAGCGATTTGCCCTCGGCATCGAGCACATTGGTATACCGAGTGTAGATTGCCATGCCCGGGCCGATGGCCGCTTGCGCCAGGTCTACCGGCGCAATATTGCTCTTCTGAAGGTGCGCTAGGGCCTCGGGCAATTCAACCTTAAGTGCATCTGCAAAATCGCGGCGTGAAGCGATGTGCGAGCCGATGTTACATGGGCGACATACAAGAACAACACTTGAAGCAAGAGCATTGATCTTGCCCTTCAATCCTGCTAATTGCTCAGTCCGTATCGGCCATGTGCCAGTAATCGCGAAGCCAGCGCGGACTACTGCATCGAGAAATGTCTCCCAGCCTGTGCTTATGGTTCCCTCAGTGGATTCAGTTTCCGATTGCTTAAATGCGTAGTAAATGGAAACAGGAAAAGTTACATGCACATGATTGGAAAGGCGCTGCATCGCAAGTGACATGCCATCGAGAAAAAATGTCTCGGCTTTTTTCTTGCTTCCATGACGATACGGCGAAGCAACCAATTCTTCGGCTTTAGGCACAGCAAGCGTGGTGAATAAGGCAGGTAGTATTGTCTTTAATGAGCGGCGTAACCATATGTAGAAGAAATCTGACAAATCTGCATAACCGATGTTGTCATAGTACGGTGGGTCAGTAGAAACAACTTTACCAGTGCTAATTGACTGCAACGTCGCGTCTGCTTGCACTGCCGACCCGGAACCATTTATGGGCAACTTGTCGAGAACTTCGCAGAGTGAATGAGCCGTGCCATAAATATCACCCCCAGCACCTGCAAATGGATTTGTTTCAGCATAGTCCCAAATCATGGGCAAGCCTTGGCGACCAAACGTTCCGCGCAAGCGATTCATTGCATGTTCCCAGAAGCACAATGATGAATTGCGGTCAGCAGCTTTACTAACTGCAAACGCCAGGTAAACAGCCACTGAGTCAGCATATGCCGTGATATTGGTGCCGCCCTCGCATAATGACTTATTATCGTTGGTCAGGCCAGCAGTAACGGCGTTGCGTGTTACTTGCATATGTGCTTCCTGCACTAGATCGGAGAAGGTAGTCAAAGCAAGAAGTTGACGGGGGGTAAAGAGGTCGCAGTAGTTGGTTAAACCGTATGATGGTGTCCAGTGTGAGCGAATGTCATCCGGCAACGGTGTATCTGGCTTCCACATTGGTTTTGCTTGAAGAGCAATCGCTTCGTGTATTGAGGTTGGTGCTACGTAGACCCTTCCACGATCGCCCTCGGCTACGATCGTCATCAGTCGCGCGCTCATGCGCCCTGCTTTTCCCTCCGCCTTGATGTAGTCACTTGGGATCGGTGCCCCCGACATAAGGCACCGGAAATTGGATCCGCGTGAGAGCTTAGTACCGTTTTTCGCTGCCTCTGCATCCTTCGGTTTCCCGACCTTCACAGTGAAGCGGTAGCCGCCATTCTCGATCACTGGCTCGACGTAAGCCTCCTTGCCAGGCTTGGTGGAGAGCATAAAAGTCGAGGCAAGTGGCACATCCACATTTGCAAACGCCGGATTCGGGCTTTTCACCGTACGCGCCCAGAGCCAAGCAATTACAGTAAGTTTCTTACCCAGATAGGTCTTGAGATCTGGCCGTTCTTTCACCATCTCGGTTGTGATTTCGATCTTAGGGTAAAGATGTCCGATACGCTTCTCGGCTTCATCACGCATCCACTGACCGTAGTAGCGGACATCTTCAGCTAACCCCTGAGCGCCTTGCCAGTGCGTCATGGCCTTCTCGTCATCACGCTTGGACTGCCATGAGGGGTTCACCGGCGGCTTGCCAGCGAACTTCGGCGGGATCTCGATCATCGCCTTGCAAATCAACACTGCAACGGGATTAAGATCGCTGGCGTAGGCCTGAAGGCCAAGCCTCTGAGCTTCCAATGGCAATGCGCCACCGCCGGCGAATGGATCATGAAAAGCAGGTAATTTGTTACGATTGAATAGCTCTTTTGCCCGTGGATGGTCAGCATTGTCTGCACAGGCCCTCCGCCAGCTCTGCCAGATCTCTTCCCTCGCCGCATTTAGTACCGTCTCGTTGGTAGTGTTTTCCCACAGCACCAGGTCTTCAATGATCTTGAAGAGTCGCTGCCGTTCTTTCTCTTGTTTCTTCTCGGTCGGGAATAAATCAGGCAGGCTCGATGGGTCATCTACCATCTGCGCGAAGATCACAGCCCGTGCTGCCGCTAATGGCCGGCGTGCCCACCATAAATGTAGGGTGCTCGGGTGGCCATGACGGATGGATTTCTCACGCGCGGAGGCTTTATTTATAGCTTCAAGCGGGAGAGCGACTTCGATGAGTTTTTTTCTTAAAACTTTAGGCATTGTACTAAGCTCCGCCCCTAGTACATATTTCGATCATTGCATCGTGCACAAGCTCCGCTCGCTTATTAAGAAACGCCTTGTAATCACCTTTTACCATTTCATCGTAAGGTATGAGGTGACTTGCAAGGCGCGCTTTGACTTCCTGTTCCCCTAGATCGGTACCATCTCGACGTTCGGCTAAATACCGCTCAGGATCCTTGTCCGAGATGTTTCTATTCGTCCGCCACGTTACCAAAGCACAATTGAGTGTTAGATAAATCTGATCCGCGGTAAAGCTGAGACGCGTGAGATGTGCATCCGGGAATAGATGGTGATATTCGCGTTTTTCGAGATTTACACGTGTAACCGTGCTTCCGTCCGCAAGATCAACTCCGCCATGTTTCAACGCTAATGCCAGAATGGCTCTGGCAAGACGATCTTTCCGGACAGGCCAACCAGCACTCATTAGTTCCTGCGGTTGCGGCAGCGGATTTATTTCATCGTTGAATATGGTTGGCTTTGTGCTGCTAGAACCAACAATCAGTGGTTTTAACTCATTAAAATCAGTCAGTGCACGGGAATTCGTGGATTTTTCATATCTATTTGAGAAAAATGCTCGCCATATATATTTACGAAGTATGGTCCGCGCGCGCCCCTCAGCATCCAAGCCTTTAGGCGCGAGCCCCCATAAGGCGACCAATACAGGTATTACTACATCCGTAGGTAATCGGGCAGCATCGAAGACCCGTTCTTGTTCCAGAAAATCCACTGCCCTGACTACACCTTTAAGGTATGTATCCCAGTTCGCCAGGAGTTTTGATCCGAAATCCTTCGCCATGTAAGTAGTGTTAGTCGGTGCATGCCCTTGGAGCAAGGCACTTCCATAGAGTGCTAATTCTTCTGGAGGATAGTAAGCAGCAATTGCCGGGCATACATTGCGGGTATCTGCAACCAGGTCATGCAGAGATTTCCCCATTCTTGCTTCTACCTGTGCAACGACAATGTCATAAATTGACAAAGGTGCTGCTGACGTGTTCATTTTAATGAAGACATCTAAGGCCGTTTGCGGCTTGGTTGTTACCGGAAGCGACATAAATGGTAGATTAAAAGTGGCAATTTTCTGGCGAATGAGGGCTACGCGATCAGAGACTGCATCACGTTCTTCCTGCGTAACTATTGCCTCTTTAACCCATGTCCGATATTTCTGTTGTGCGCTAATCTCAGGTGAGAAAAGATCAAGCGGTATCATTCGCTTTTTCCATTGTTCTTTTGGTTGATTTGCCCAAAAAGGGCGCGGTTCCGTATCTTTCTCCAGCTTATAACGCCCAATGGAATTCACATAATATTCCATGCCCGATTCATCGTCCGGAGTGAGATAAAGAAAGAATGTCCGATCATCATAATTATTGTGCAGGGCACGCCACAGGCCGGTAAGCCTTTGCTGGCCGTCAAGTAAATGTTCAGTAACACGCTCACCGGTATCTGGGGCCCCTTTGAGCGTGCGTGATATAAACGGTTCATCATTGCCAATTTCAAGTATCAAGGCGGCGCCAACGGGTAGGTCCTGTAGAATCGTATTGAACATTTGCGTGACTCTAGAATGATCCCAAGCTTCGAAACGTTGAAAACGCGGCAAAACCGTTTGATGGGTTCGAATTCGAGTAAACCAATCCGGTAGTAAGCGGTTTCTCGCCTCAATCGACATAAGTAATTTCCTCTTAGCCAGTCACTACTAGACAATTAGTGATGTTGCAGCTAGATTTTATTGTTATTTAGGAAGTTCAGCTTTATTAATTAGTTCGGCAAGCCCATAGTTGACGCTAGTTACACCGAAATCCGGTTCGCGTTGGAATGGCTGGCGAAGATAATGTACGTTATGGTTGTCACCATCAAGGAACTCGACGATAGCAAGAATAAAATCATCCGGTTTATTCAAGCTCGTGAGGATTTCGTTTTTAGTTACAGTGATGGTATCTGCACTCGACACTCGGCCTTTCACTTCTATGAATCTCAATTTGCCAGTGCCGGGGATACGGCTTTCGATATCGTAGCCAAGCTTTTCGAACTCACGGTCGGTCGGTTCAAATCCCAGCTTGCGCTCGATTTCCATAATGATTGCGCGGGCGCGGGCTGCACTTGCTTGCGTATCTTGGGGTTGGGTAGGCTCTTTCGCTGTCCGTCCGGACATCGCCGCAACCAATCCCATTGGTACCACCAGCAGCCCCCCCAACACTACTGGAGGCAATGGTGAGATTTGAGATTCGAGCTTCAATTCTTCCAATCGTTTGCTTAATCGCCCCTGAAGCAGGTCTGCCCGCTTACGAGCCTCTCCGGAGTTGAGCTTGGCATTGGCTTTTCCCGCTTGCTCTTGCTCTTTGAGTTGCGCTGCACGGAGATCCCAATAGTTGATCTCCTTCGTTAATCGATCCTTGACTGCAGCCTCGGTTTTTTCAATTAGCTCGAGCCTCGGGCCGCGAACCTCTGCGAGATGCTCGGGTACAACATGCTCCACGGCATAGCCCTGCGCTTTCTGCTCCAGGTCACGGTTAATCCACTGGCATTCGGGACGATTGAGAAAAGTCTCGGCGGATGGCTCATCGGCACCTAATGGCCGGTAGTCGAGATAGGGTGCGTATTGCACATGACTCGTTGTGCCTTCGGCACCAATTTCGACATACAGCATGCGTTTCGATATAACCCGTCGATTCCCTGATTGGGTAATACTGGCGTCCTGAATGGAATGCTCTATATAGAAAAGGATGCGAGGCTGAGTACCACTATCGCGCTCATCCACCAATACGGTACCGCGTTTTAGTAAATCACGTTGGCGCTCGAGGGTCAGGTCGATGACCGAGTCAAGAAGCGGATGACCTGGGCATACAAAGGCCGCTAGCGGCAGGCCCTGTGGGGCGACAAGCGACTTCTCAAACGCGATTCGTTCATAGCGCGGAAGTACGGGTTCCCCGATGCCAATAAGTCGGTCTCGGTTGCGTACCGGGGCAGGCACATGGGTAACTTCGTACCGCCGAGGCTCACGCTGCGTTACCGTTCCACCCAGGCGCTTGAAGGCCTCCTGAAAGAACGATTCGATGTAATACGGCTGCAAACGCCGTGCATCAGCACGCTCCATGTCTTCGCGGATGCGTTGGACACCACTCGCATCCATGACATCGCGTGCCAGTGCCCGATCTTCAAGTAAGTCTTGGAGATGAGCCCGGTCAAGTGTTTGGTCTAGAACGGTAGTGAGATAGGCCTTCACATCTGGGCGTTCGCCGTAGCGGATAGCCTGGATAAGAAGATCACGTAGTGGTTTACCCTCGAACTGGAGCTTGCCTAGCACATCAAATACTTGTCCACCCAGTGCTTGTCGGGCCTGTTCCAGTTTCTCCAGCAACTTGCGATAGACATCGCCCTCGCGGGTTTCCTCTGCGACCAAGTTCCAAAGGTGGCACACCTCAGTCTGGCCGATGCGGTGGATACGGCCAAAGCGTTGCTCAATGCGATTGGGGTTCCATGGAAGATCATAGTTCACCATGAGGTGTGCGCGCTGGAGATTGATACCTTCACCCGCTGCATCAGTTGCAAGTAGTACTTGAACCGCAGGGTCATGCCGGAATGACTCTTGTATATTAAGGCGCTCTTGTCGGCCAATGCCACCGTGAATAATGACTACGGCCTCTTGATGGCCAAGTAGTGTAGTGATGTTTTTTTCGAGATAGTTGAGCGTATCGCGGTGCTCAGTAAAGATGACAAGTTTCTGGTGTGGTGATGGAGTTGGTGGCGGAATTTTTCCAGACCCATAATGAGTTATAGGTTCTGCAACGCGATTGGCAATCGCAGAGTTCGTAAATATCTCGCTTAACAATGTCGCTAGCTCGCGCCATTTGGTATCCTCACCACTGCGACGTACAGCCTGCGCAAGTGATTCAAGCCGTTTGAGAGTGTCAATCTCGGCTTTCAATTCTGTGATCGTACGCGCTGCGGTGGCCTGATCGAGTATCTCCGCTTCAACCTCCTCAACTTCATTGTCGGGAGCTTCTTCAAGATCTTCCACATCTTCGACATCGAGTATTGGAAGAGCGACCATCTCTCCTAACACGGCTTGGCCGCCACGTTGCAACACTTCCAGTTCGCGCAGCTTGCTCTCGAGACGCTCCCGACGCCGGCGTAGTGACTGATAGATCGCCTCCGGAGAGGACGCTAGACGCCTTTGAAGTATCGTGAGAGCGAAGCCGACGGTGCCGGCACGTTTGTCGTTTTCTTGTGCTTCGGCGCGGTTGAACTCGTCACGCACATAGTCGGTGACCTCTTTATATAAATGAGCTTCCGCGTCTGAGAGCTTATAGGGTACCGTATAGGCGATGCGTTCTGGGAAAAGTGGTGTGCCGTCAAACTTGAGCAGATTTTCCTTGACCATTCGCCGCATCAGATCGGAGACATCTGCCACATGCACCCCATCGCGAAAGCGGCCCTCGAAACGGTCACCATCCAGCAAGGCCATAAATAATTGGAAATCTTCTTCCTTGCCATTATGTGGAGTGGCCGTCATGAGTAAGAAATGGCGTGTCAATGTGGAGAGCAGCTGGCCGAGCCGGTAGCGTTTGGTGTACTTAATCTCGCCTCCGAAGATTGTCGCTGACATCTTGTGTGCTTCATCACAGACAATCAGGTCCCAGCGACAATCGGGGGCCTGTAATTTCAGCTGTACATCCTCATTGCGAGATAGTTTATCGAGCCGTGCGATGACAAGATTAGTTTCTTGAAACCAATTGCCCGTACGTGCCGCTTCAAGTTTGTCGTTAGTCAGAATCTCAAATGGCAGATGAAAACGGCGGTACAGTTCATCCTGCCATTGTTCCGCCAAACTGCCAGGGCAGACCACCAGACAACGCTGTAAATCACCACGCGCGATCAGTTCTTTGATGAACAAACCCGCCATGATGGTTTTACCAGCGCCTGGATCATCGGCCAATAAGAAGCGCAACGGTTGGCGCGGTAGCATGGACTGATAGACCGCTGTGATCTGGTGCGGCAGTGGTTCAACAATGGAAGTGTGAACAGCGAGCACTGGATCAAAAAGATAGGCAAGGTGTATGCGCTGCGCCTCGGAGACCAGGCGAAAAAGCGCACCATCTCCATCGAAGCTCCAGGGTCGTCCCTGCTCAATGATTTCCAGCCGTGGCTCGTCGTGTCTGTAGAGTAATTCGTTGGCAACCTTGCCAGCATGAGTCTTATAGGTAAGTTCTATCGCTTCAGAACCAAACCATTGCACACTGACAACCGTCACGAGTGCATCCGGCAGGATGCCGCGGAGGGTTGCATTCGGCTTTAATTCTTCAAGCTTAATCAATACCTGCGTCCCAAGGGTGGTGGTTATTGCTTTTGCACTCCCTGTGAAACGCAATACTTCAATCCTAATGTTACCAGCCTAGTTAATGGATTACATCATTATGTCTAATTGCGGTCACGCCTATCGATTACATTATTAGTAGATGTTATTACAAATCATGTTTTTACTTTGCTTATTTATCCACCGATATAAATTGGTCACCCGTAAGTACCTTCTCCCCCTGCCATCGGTATGCCGCAAGAGTGCCTTTAGCCTTTGCTACGGAGTAATCCACACAGGCCACATTTGGCGCGAGAGGTTCTGGAATACCGCTCAGCCAGTAGTGCCCTACGAATACTGGAGGTGCTGAGGCATGATATTCAACATTTATGGGTGGCTCTGGTCCACGATCATCTGGTAAGCGCTTCTTTAATTCATTAGGTCCCATCGCAATCTCTCGCCAACTTTTCTTACTCTTCGCGTCCCACCAAGTGATGCGGATATCATCCCGCTCGATGCCCTCTTTGTCGGTATAGCTCATCCCATTGGGAAGCTTTACTTCCATACCTTTTAGTAGAACTTCAGTCGCATGATAAATAGGGTGTCCTTTGGTCGCCGCATGATGATACGCCCCAGGTTTTAACCGATTCTGACTATCGACGGCGCCTTGTTTGCGTAGGGTTTCTATCATCTCTGCATCCCAGCAAGCATGCACTATACGGATATCGCCAAGATCAAGCCAAAGCGGCAGGGTCTTAAACCAGTCTAGTGCGTCGCTCAGGCCGCGTGGGTCATCTTTGAATTGCTCAAGTGTTGCCTGATGCTGTTTGACGTTCTTCTCGGAATGCGGACGAAGATATTCATCTTTTTTGTTCGGATGTAGTGTGTGGAAACAGATGGCATTGAACTCGTGATTCCCCATCACGGCTCGAGCGCTGCCGTCTTCGACCATGCTTCGCGCGACGTCGATCGCTTCGCGACATTCCGGCCCGCGGTCGATAAAATCCCCCAGGAATATCGCTTGCCGATCTGTATGCCGGTAAACGCTATTTGTGCGCTTATAGCCCAGCTTCTCGAGCAACACGTGAAGCTCTGTGGCGTGGCCGTGGATATCACCGATTAGGTCGTACATCGTGATTTTATTATGCCCCATAATTACTTCGATTTGATGTGAATTTGGATCATGCCTATGATGTAGTAATATCAGATTACCAGTAGTAAATCGTTTCTTGTGGATCAAAGGCAATTCTATGAATGATCAGGATCCTAAATACGACATACAAGCGGAAATTGACCTCTTCTTCCACGACGATTCAATCACCAACAATGAACAGCCGTGCGCCGTGATACTCTCGGGGGGTACCGGGACTAGCAAGACACGGCTGCGACGCGAGAAATATTCCAAAGGCTACGTAGTACTCGATGCACCCGAAATATTTTTGAGCCTTTGCCGTGGTCGATATCTGGATTTTCCTGGACCATTGGAAGAACCGATGGAACTGATTGGTTTTGGGGTAGCACGACGCATTTTCCGTGAGCGACGAAATATCGTGACTGAGATCATCGGGATAAAATATGAGCCCGTGACAGAACTGATTGATACGATTAAGGCAGTGAATTACGACGTTGATTTCATCCATGTAACTTGTGACATAAACGTTGCTTGGGAACAGAATATAAATCGCAGTAGAAACAATATCTCTGCTTACTATGCTGAGCCATATCATTTTCGCTGGATATTGGCTGCTATACATCCGTAATAAAGTCCAATGTAATCAATCGCTGTGTAATCGCAGTGATGGCCTCCAGTGCACCCATCTGTATGGCGACATCATTGGCTCGATAAACGCTGGCATCAGTCAGATTGATGCGGATTAGGGGCACATTCAGTGACTCGCCAAATCTCCGAACCATAGGAATTCGATCACCAGCGCCGAGTTCGATGACGACCGGGTGAGAAACGGTTTGACGCCATTCATTGAATCGTGCCCTCTGAGATTGGGCCCGCCAACTCGCCCAGTAGGTATCACCAAACATGAGTATATTTGGCCGGGCTATTCCGCCACAGTCCTTGCAGAGTGGAAATTGGGAAATCAGAATGCAATTTTCCTCATCAACTATCGGCATGAACTCAGTCGCCTTCCATATATCCTGGCAGCAGGTATTTTGACATTGCAGCAGGTGAATCGAGCCGAAGCATTCCACAATCTGATTCCATTTGAAGCCTGACTTCTGGAATTGCCCATCCACATTGCTGGTGTAAACAAACGCACCACCCACAAGCTGCTTCCAAATAGTACGCAGATAACTAAACCCTCGATGTGGCGCAGTTTCGCGATACAGGTTCAAACGATGCCCATAGAATCCCCAGGCAAGTTTTGGATCGATCTCAAAAGTCTCCGCACGGGCAATATCGGTAAAGCCTATTTGCGCTTTCGCTAGTGTAGGGTAGTTTTTCCAGAAACCACCATTACCGCGAAAATCCGGTAGGCCCGAATCGACACCCATGCCAGCGCCGGCAGTGATGATCAGGCCGTCCGCGCCAGCGATTAGATCAGCGGCATCGGCGATCAGATCGCGATCATTCATCCGAACCCTTGTGCGCCATCTTAATTCTGCCAACATTAAAGTACATAGGGCGCACGGGACGTTGATTGACTTTCAACTGTGGTTCTGGTGTCTTCTGTTTAGGTCGTACTAAGTAATAGATAAATCCACAACAGATAGCCGTGACAGCCGCTACAATAATCCATAGAGCGTAGCCATATATTTCGATCATGATGCACTCCCTAATAAATCGCTAATGCGATGGCTCTCCATCTCTAAGTTGGCGTATGAAGCAGACTCGATGGTTGGCGATATCATTGGTCGGTGCGACCATTTATAAACCAGCAATAATGCTTTAATGCCCACGAGCGGGATGTTTAACCAACCACTGTTCTGCGAGTTTTTGTCCCTCAGCCAATTGAATTGGCGTGGCATGTTGTTGAGTCCAGTCAAAATTGGCAGCTGCAGCTGTATCACCACCTGCCTTTGCCAGGATCGACCATTTAATTGCTTGTTTGATATCTTGCTCCACGCCTTGGCCATTCCCGTAGAGCGACGCTAACATGCTCTGAGCGAATACATATCCCTGATCAGCAGCTTTGAGAAACCAAATGACTGCCTGTTTATAGTCCTGCGGTAGACCTTGACCTTCGTAATAACAAACACCAAGCTTGTTCTGTGCCTGCGCATATCCTTGGTCCGCGGCTTTGCGGTACCACATGGCTGCTTGCTCATAATCCTGTTTAACGCCTCGACCTTCATAATAATATATTCCCAGGTTATATTGAGCCCCTACCAATCCCTGATCAGCAGCCTTGTGAAAACAGATTATTGCCTGTTGATAGTCTTGGCTTATACCTTGACCACTAGCATAGCTAACGCCGAGGTTGTGTTGTGCTAGCGCGTATCCCTGATCAGCGGCCTTGCGAAACAAAATGACTGCTTGTTTGTAATCCTGGGACACTCCATTACCATCTTGATAGCAAACACCAAGGTTGGTCTGCGCCTCCGCATATCCCTGATCAGCCGCCTTGCGATACCACGCGACTGCTTGCTCATAATCCTGTTTGATGCCATGACCCCATTGGTAACTAACTCCCAAGTTGTACTGTGCGTGTGCAAACCCTTGATCTGCTGCTTTGCGAAAATAAACCGCTGCCAGTTGATCATCCCGTGTCACACCAATCCCCTTAGCATAGGCAAGTCCCAGGGCGTGCTGTGACATCGCATCTCCCTGATCAGCGGCTTTGTGATACCACATGGCTGCTTGCTCATAATCCTGTTTAACACCTTGACCATTCGCATAACAAATTCCGAAATTACACTGTGCTGCCACCAGTCCCTGATCAGCAGCCTTCTGAAACCAAATGACTGCCTGTTTATAATCCTGCGGCACGCCTTTACCATTTTGATGGCAAACACCGAGGTTGTTCTGCGCTAGTGCATGACCCTGATCAGCGGCCTTGCGATACCAATTGATGGACTCAGCAAAATCTAGTTTTACGCCCCGACCATCCACATAAAAGTTTCCAAGTTCAAATTGAGCATCCATATACCCTTGTTCAGCAGCTTTGCGATACCAGAACGCAGCTAACTTATCGTCCTGAGACATGCCGAGACCGTTGGCATAGAGATTCCCTAAAACGTATTGCGCCCCCGCGATACCGCGTTCCGCTGCCCCACGCAACAAGATGGCTGCTTGTCCATAGTCCTGCGGCACGCCTATTCCATCTGTGTAGGCGCATCCAAGCATAGCCTGCGCATCGACGATTCCCTGGTCCGCCGATCTGCGAAGCCAGATCGCTGCCTGCTCAAGGTCCTGTGCAACACCCAGACCTGCGCTGTAGAGTGAAGCGAGGTAAAACTGGGCATGTGCATGCCCCTGCTCCGCGGATTTGTGATACCAGGCGGCTGCCTGCACGTAGTCTTGTGAAACACCTGCGCCATCCTTATATAGGCGACCCAGGTTGTACTGCGACATCATATCTCCCTGTTCTGCGGCCTTGTGGTACCAAACGGCTGCCTCATGAGGATCTGGTTGTGTCCCTTCGCCACGTTCTATCAGGTCACCCAGGTTGGTTTGACCTTGCATCAACCCCTGATCCGCGGCTTTGCGATACCAGTGGGCTGCCTGGCTAAAATCCTGTGGAACG
>Ga0307372_10004619_pt1 | contig 21095 bp, 20 predicted proteins | sample OX1MG_FD_202533 | JGI IMG/M metagenome (GOLD analysis project Ga0307372, IMG submission 202533) | Soil microbial communities from Risofladan, Vaasa, Finland - OX-1 | ecosystem: Environmental > Terrestrial > Soil > Coastal area > Acid sulfate soil | place: Finland: Risofladan, Vaasa | collected...
CTTGGGCATCGCCGATAGCAATATCGACGATGGTTTTGGCCAGTTGATTCGGATCGCGAGGACGTTTAGGCATAAGGAGGCAACCAAATGCAATCGTTTAAAGGCCAGAGCTTCGATGGGCGCGTATTTGAAATGGATGACACTGTGTTCTTTAACTGCAAGCTCAAGAATTGCGATCTTTATTACTCCGGCGGGGACTTCGAGTGGCTGGAGACTTCTTTTGAGAATTGCCGATGGCATTGGCGTGGACCGGCAAGGAATGCACTGATGCTCGCGCAGTTAATCGGGATGATACCGCAACAGGTTGCTTCAGTTCCCGCCATTCCGACGTCAGGGCAACCAAACCAAATTAGCCTTTGATTTTTGCTCAGCCATATTGAATGTCCTCTGCCAGAATAACAGTAGGAGCGGATATTACAATACAGCGAACCCTAATCGCTAACCCCAAACTGAGACACTAACACCGCTCGGGCACATTTGCGGCGCCGTGTGCAAATCTTCTATAATTTTGAGGCGGAAGCGAAAACTCGGGCTAGAATGGAGAGGGAAATAGGGTGTTCTAGCTTTTCTTAGACGTCCCAAATGGCTGACCTTACCGAGAAGATCAAGAAAAAACTGAAGGACGAGATCGCCGCCCTCGAACACGAGCTGCACGATGAGCTCCCGAAGGAAATCAAGACGGCTCGCGCCCATGGCGATCTCTCCGAGAACGCCGAATACAAGTACGCCAAGGAAAGGCAATCCTATGTGTCCGCGCGACTAGGGCAACTCCACCAGCGCATGGCGGACCTTTCCATGCTGAATCTGAATAACTTGCCTAAAGACCGAGCCGCGTACGGCTCGCGTATCGTCGTTCTGGATGTTGCCAAAGACACCAAAATCGAGTACAAGCTTGTAACCGTCGAAGAGGCCGATGCGGCAAAGGGGCTGATTTCGACGACCTCGCCGATTGGCCGGGCGTTGCTCGGGAAAAAAGTCGGCGATGAGGTAACGGTCACCACACCGGCAGGGGTAAAAGAATACGAAGTTGTCCGTCTAGCCACAATTTACGAAGAGGAATAAAAGGGGTGACGCCGATTCCATGCTGACGCGGACCCTTGGCCGATACCTTTCGTGGCCTATCGACCTTCTCGCAGCCGCTCTGGCTCCCACGGGAATCCCTCCTAATGTCATCACCTGGTCGGCACTGGTAGCCAATCTGTGGGCAGGAGTGCTGTTTGCCGCCGGTCGATTTGCGGCGGCGGGCGGGATGATGCTTGTCGCAGCGCTCTGCGACCTGCTCGACGGGCCCGTGGCGCGGCGACAAGGCCGCGTGTCTCTGTTTGGCGGTTTTCTCGAGTCCATCCTGGACCGTTACGCGGATCTGATTCTCTTCCTCGGTCTGCTCGTTCACTATGTTCACGTCCACCGCTTTCCCTATGTCGTACTGGCCTGCGCGGCCATGGCCGGGGCGGTGATGGTAAGTTACGCCAAAGCGCGCGCCGAATCGCTCGTTCCAGGTCAGGGAGTCGGTTTCTGGGAGCGTCCCGAACGCCTGGCGGTGATGATTCTGGGCGCTTTGGTAAATCAAATGCCGATTGCACTTTGGATTTTGGCGATTGGCCCGAACATCACCGTGATTCACAACATCGTGGATACCTGGCATGAGACTGGACGCGGACGGCATGCCCTGGGCGAACTCCCGCAGCCTGCGAGCGTGGCCCAGGTGCCCGTCCGAGCTGATATTGGACGCCAGGGACAGGATTCCGCGCAGATCCTGACTCGCTCGGCGCGAGGCGGAGCCTAGGCATCTTCTTTTTTGGCAGGGAACTTTTTCAAATTCAAATGATGCGCCCCGCACGATTGGAACGGTACTAATCATGGCGAAGCTTCTCGGAATCATTGGAGCGCTGGTTGTTTGCGCGGGAATTGATCTGCTCTGGCAATCTCGCCGGGAAAGCCGCTATTGGCTTTCCGCCTACGGCCACGCTCTCCGCGCGATGTTCCGTCAACGCGGGGCTCCGCGCGTTTTTCCCAAAAAGCGCCACGCGGCGGTGCGCGTGCTTTTGGGCATGAGCTTCGCGTTTCTCTTGGGTCCCATTCTGTTGGTAGTGGCCATCACGCTGATGCTGTTCCCGCAGTAAACGCCGCTCCAAGCGATTATCTTCAAGGCGCGCTGTTTGCCAGCCGCTCGAAAGTGAGACTCCATCCTCGCGTAACTGCCACGCGAATCAGAAAAGCGTTGGACGCCTTCAGAATCGCTTGTGGCTCGCGGCGGGACTCGTTCTGTCACCGCCCCTCCGATGAGGTATTCTTGTACTCGCGATCTGCTACGGTTAGGGAAACGATTCGTCGCGTGACAGTGCTTTCAGGCCGGCGAAGGTGATCCCTTGCCGAACACTTCCATCTCACTCTAGGGAAGAATCCGCGGAAATCGCAAACCGGCATCCGGCGAGACCTGCATGAACTGGGTTGAAACATCGAATCTGGCAATCGAGGGGCTGCGCGCCAATAAGCTGCGCGCCGTGTTGACCATGCTGGGCGTCGTGATTGGCAGCGCCTGTGTCGTGTTGGTCGTGACCGTTGCACTGACGGGGAAAAAATACATCAGTTCGCAAATCGAAGCCGTGGGATCGAACATCGTCTTTGCCGGGCTCGAGCAATCGAATCTCTCGCGGAATGTGAGTCTCGCCGATCAAATCTCCCTGGGGGACTTGGACGCCATCAAGGAAGGCATTCCCCAAGTGGTGCAAGTGGCGGGAACGAATGACATGCCCATGAACGTGGTGGCTGCAGGTCGCGTGTGGCCTGTAAGCATGGTCGGCGTAACCGAGGGCTTTCAGCAAATTCGCAAATTGATTATTTTGCGCGGGCGCTATTTTGACGATGCCGATTTCTCCACCGTGAGCAAGGTTTGTCTGGTTTCCGAACACTTGGCGCAGAATGCGCTTCCCGCGGGCGATTCCGTCGGGCAAATCATTCACGTGGGAGAGTTGAGATTCACGGTCATCGGCACGTTTCGCGAACGGACCGGCACCTTCGGCGAGTCGGAGATCAGAACAGATTCCGTGCTGATCCCGTTCCCTCTGATCAAATATTATGTCGGGGATGATTTTATCGTCACCTTATATGCGCAGGCGGATCGAGCCGACGACGTTCCGCTGGTAACCGACGAAGTCAGGCAAATTTTAAAGAGCCGCCACGCTCCTGAGGCGGATTACAACGTCCAAAATCTTACTTCGATCTTGCAGACCGCGCACAACATCTCGCTGGCTTTGACGATCGTGCTCCTGCTGATTGCAATGATGGCCTTGTTGATCAGTGGCATTGGCATCATGAACATCATGCTCGTCACCGTGACGGAGCGGACGCGCGAAATCGGCATCCGAAAAGCCATCGGCGCGCAACGCCGGGAAATTCTGCTGCAATTTTTGATTGAGGCGATACTGATCAGCGGCATCGGAGCGCTGATCGGCATCGGACTGGCGGTCGCGATCCCATTTGTGATCGAAACGCTGATACGATTCCTGCCGGTGCCCGGCGGGATAACCATTCCGATTTCATGGCTTTCCGTGGTGCTCGCCTTTGTAGTATCCTGCGCTACGGGCGTGCTTTTCGGGTATCTACCGGCAAAGAAGGCGGCGAGCCTTCAACCCGTGGAATCGTTACGTTACGAATAGCGAAAGGCATAACGTCGTGCTCCGGATCCTAAGGGGGACGCAAGGATTTGGTAGCTAGCCAGTGCACGAATGTCTTCGATTGAGTGGATCATCTGGGCGAAAACGGCCAATTTTGAGCCGAATTGGTCGCGTAAAACTCACGTAAAACTGCGCAAATGACCAATTTTTGCCCGAATTGGCCACATAAAATGTAAAAAATGCCGTCAGCGAGACGGATTTCGACGAGGGGAACAAGGAGGACTCATGAAGATCGCCGTTCTGGGAGGCGATGGCTACTGCGGCTGGGCGACGGCCCTCTATCTGTCAAAAAGGGGGCATTCGGTCGCCATCGTCGATAACTTCGCTCGCCGGCAGTGGGATTTTGAACTGGGCGTGCAGACCCTGACGCCGATCCGCCCTCTTCCGGACAGGCTCAAGGCCTGGCGGGAGTGTACCGGGAAGACGATCGAGCTATACGTCGGCGACGTGACGGACTACGACTTCCTCGCCGCAACGATCGCGGAATTTGAGCCGGAAGCGGTGATCCACTTTGCCGAGCAGCGAGCGGCCCCCTACTCCATGATCGACCGCAAACATGCGGTGTTCACACAGGTCAACAACGTGGTGGGGACGCTGAACCTGCTGTTCGCGTTGCGAGAGATCCAGCCGGATTGCCATTTGATCAAGCTGGGAACGATGGGGGAATACGGCACCCCCAACATCGACATTGAAGAAGGCTACATCACGATCGAGCACAACGGTCGAAAGGACATGCTTCCCTATCCCAAACAACCGGGATCGTTCTATCACCTGTCGAAGGTTCACGACAGCCACAATATTTTGTTCGCCTGCAAAATCTGGAAGCTGCGCGCCACCGATCTGAACCAAGGCGTCGTCTATGGAACGACGACCGAGGAAACCGGATTGGATGAGGCTCTGATCAATCGGTTCGATTACGACGAAGTGTTCGGCACGGCGCTCAATCGCTTTTGCGCGCAAGTGGCAGCCGGGCATCCGATCACCGTCTACGGCAAGGGAGGGCAGACTCGAGGATTCCTCGATATCCGAGACACGGTGCGCTGCATCGAGCTCGCGTGCCTGAACCCGGCCGCGCCGGGCGAGTGCCGCATTTACAATCAGTTCACCGAGCAGTTTTCGATTCTGGATCTCGCGCGCATGGTGCAAAGCGCCGCCAAGAAGCTGCACCTGAACGCGGAAATCCAGCACCTGCCGGACCCGCGCGTGGAAGCCGAATCGCACTATTACAATGCGAAGCACTCGAAGCTGGTGGACCTTGGGCTGAAACCTCACCTTCTCTCCGATTCGCTGCTGGATTCCCTGGTGAATATCGCGGTGGAATACCGGGACCGCATCGATCCTTCGCTGTTCATGCCGCAGGTCAACTGGAGAAATGGCACGAACGAACGCCGGACGAACAACGTCGCGGCGGTTGGCGCGTCGTCATCGTCAGCACCGATAGGCGCGCGCGCCTTTGCCGAGCGGGCTTCGGACGACTAAGGCGACTGCAAGCGCGAGCAAGGGACGAATTCGAAATCGGGACGCTTTTTTAAGCAAGATTCCGATTATCGCGGCGGCACATTTTTATCGTGATTCCTCGTGGGCTAATCTGGGGTTCGTCGTGGACTGATTGACGTGGGCTGATTGCGGATTCACCGTGGGTCGCGCCGGGGTCAAGCCCGGTTCTTTGCGGCGAAGTAGGCTTGGCGCGAGAGAAACCATTCCCAAGTCTTTTTCAGCCCCTCGTGCAAGGGCATTTTGGGATTGTAGCCGAGCATGCGGCGGGCCTTGTCAACGCTGGCGTAATTGCGCAGGATCTCTCCGGCGCGCGGCGGTTCGAAGCGCGCATCGATGGCCACTCCAGGAATCGCTTCCTTCATGGCGCTCACCAGAGACTGAATGGAAGTTTCGCGTCCCGAGGCGATCTGAAAGACTTCGCCGGGCGTGTCCGTCTTATCGGCGAGCAACACGGCTTCGACCAAATCTCCGACATAGAGGAAATCGCGCGTCTGCCGGCCGTCGCCATAGATTACGACAGGCTCTTTCTGGATCAGATTTTTGAAGAACTGCGCCACGACGCTGCCCTTGTGATACGAATACGGGCCATACACATTGGAGAACCTGAGCGCGACGGTATTCAGGCCGTAGGCGCCGCAATACGCCGAACAGTACGCTTCTCCGACGAGCTTGCTGGCGCCATATGGCGAAATGGGCCTTGGGACCATGCCTTCGTGGACGGGAGGCTCCTGTTCGCCGAGGATGGCGCCTCCGGTAGAGGCAAAAATCATTTTTTTGACGCCCGCCTCGCGGCAGGCGCGCAAGACATTCATGGTTCCGATGGCGTTGATTTCGAAGTTCAATTCCGGATTCGTAACCGACTCAACCACGCGAGTATGAGCGGCGAGGTGCACGACCACATCGATGCCCTTGCAGGCGGCGGCGACGGCGGGCAGATCGCGAATATCGCCGACCTGAAGATCGACGCCGAGCGGGTCGACGTCCTCGCGCTTTCCCAGGCTGAGATTATCGAGAATCCGCACCGAAGCGCCCTCCGCAACAAGGCGCGATATGAGGTTGACGCCGATAAAGCCACAACCCCCGGTGATCAAGTACGATTTCATTGGGAATTTTCCTTGTTTTCCTTTTCGCGCTGCCAACGCGACAGGCCGGGCTTAGCGCACGCGAGCGGCGCTTAGCCAGCGCGCAGACATGTTACTTGGAAATCACGGGCACAAGCCGCCCTTCGCGAATGCGGTAATCGACACCGCGCCACCGAATGGTGTTGCGTCCAAAGCTGGCCAGCCAAATGAAAAATGCCAGGGCATCCCACAGAGGGATGAGAGGCAGTTGCTTCCAGACTCCGTGCTGCTTCATTCCCCAGGCGCCAATGAGCAACGTCATGACGACGCGAAGCGCGAGATACACGCCCAGATAAGCGATGGCTATGGCGGCGGTGGGATGGATCGCGATCGCCACCAGCGACCAGGGCAATCCCCAGGTGAAGATCAGACCCAGATGCCCCCAGGGACGCATGCGGCGCATGACCGTCATCCAGCGAACCCGCTTATGAAGAAGCTCGTTCAATGACTTGAAATCGGCGACCGTTTGCACGACGCAGGGCAGCAGCTTGGTGCCGAGCCCCTGCTCGGAGGCGAAGCGGCCAATGAGAAGGTCGTCCGCGGGGCGATTTTCGATGGCCTGGTAGCCGCCGAAGCCCTCGAGATTCTTGCGGGTGGTCAAGATGGACTGCGCGAAGGTGAATTTGACGCCGTCCAACTGCCAGGCGACCATGATGCCCGCGAAAAAATCGGAAAGCATGCCGATGGACTGAACCTGTTCGAGAAAGGTGGTTTCCTTGGTGGAAGCGTAGAGACAGGTGGCCGCGCCGAGATGGGGATCGCGGAAAGGCGATACCACGGTGCGCAGATAATCGGGGCGAACGCGAACGTCACCGTCAGTAATCACGAGCATGTCGTGCCGGGCTTCGTTGACCAAGCGGCCAAGGCGAGCCACTTTGTCGTTGATGGCGTCGCGCCCGGAGCCATACAGGATGCGAATGGAGCGTTCGGGGAAATCGCGGACGATTTTTTTCAGGATGGGGACGGCGGGATCGTCCTGATCGACGCAGAAAAGAATTTCGTAGTCCGGGTAGTCCTGACGGCAAAAACTGGCGTAGTTCTCGTAGGCCTCGACGTCGAGGCCCCGGATGGGCTTCAGGCAGCTCACAGGCGGAGTGAAGTCCGTGTTGGGGCGGATTTCCTTTCTGGCGGACGAGAAAAAATGAACGGTGCTGTAAACGACGAGCAGGTAATAGATGGCGGGAATGGCCGCGATGGCGAGGATACTATATTCGGCAACCTTCACAATCGCAGAGCCTCTCGCATCATTTCAATAAGACATTCGCCGGGAGGAAATAAACAGGCGCAAATTCCCGAACGATGGGCGGCCCGAAAAGGCTAAGAAGTGCTGGCTTGAGGCTCAAGTACGGCGTGTGAGCCGGCCCCTTAACGTCTGGTCGAGCGCAAATGCAGCAAAACTGGCGAAAATTATAGCACAGGAATTCCGGGGAGTTTAAAGCCCACAGGCCGAAAATGAAACTAATCGAGGGCTCAAATGACCGGAATTACGCCTTTGACAAACCCATAAACCGGGAGTAGCTTGGGTCGTCCTCAAAGGAGGTGCCCAGCTATGAACGGTACTGTCTACGAAATCATCAGAGATGCAATCCAGCACAAAAAAGTTATAGAAGCGACGTATCGGCAGAGAGTAAGAATGATGTGCCCACATGTTCTTGGACGGAAACGCGGGAGAATCCAAGCACTGTTTTATCAGTTTGCAGGAGATAGCACCACAGGGTTAGGCTACCAGGGGGCTTTTTTCTCACTTTAGTTCGCGTGGTTTTTTCCAGTACGGCCCTCGGCTCACGCTTGACTTTCAGCAGGTCGGAAAGTGCCTCTTTAAATTTGAGGGGATGAAGACTCAGTGCCCTCTCATTCTTTGCCATAATTCCCCATCATCGCATTTTCAGTATTTTTTAGATTTCGTAGCGACACGTTTCCATTCTTAGATATAGCAGCCACGAAAGGACCTTCGTTCTTTCGACATAGATTTTTCATTTGCCTACGTGCCTTGACTAAGAGTGCGCCAATATCGCCGACTTCGGATGCGGTGAACACGAATTCACGTACCTTATACAGAAGGATCATTTGACGTTCCAAGTGTCTGGTACGCTGTTTCTTGTCCGCAGTGATTAAAATCCAGCGTCTTTTACCAACCTTTTTCAGTAATTCCGTATCGGGCGTATCTCCATGAAAATGAGAGCGGTGTCTTTGGAAACGAATTCCGTTACGTTGCAGGTGTTCCGCCACAGAGTCATAATCTACGCAATTACATAAATATAGCGTAAAGCCCTTAAGCGGCCTGCTCTTCGAGATAGATGGCTTCTTCGATTTCTTCCTCTGATCGGCCATAGTCAGCAGCTAGACGCGGAATCGTGGCCCCACCACGCTTTCGACTCAACAAGAACGCAGTAGAAATCCTCGAATTTACCAATACGGGCTTCCCGAATGCAATGCTTGGATCAATTACGACCACTCGCGGCGCATTCGATGGAGATTCTCGATGTTCTTTCCTAGTAAAGGGAAATAATCTTTCGGCGATTCCTTTTGTATTCCGGTCAACACGCTTCAAAAACGGCTTCAATATTTCCTTGAATGCACGTTGACCGCCAGCCGTTAAATTTACCAGTTCATCATCCCCTTCAAGGTATATTTTGCGCCCGCGTGTTGCCAGCTGGTAATCGGCCAATGGGTATTTCGAAGGTTTTTCGCGTCTCAATTCCTCCATGTCCTGACGTATACGCCTGATCCCAATATCATGAATGTGTCGCAAGCTTTCTAAAACATAAAGCTCGACCAGATTCTTGAAGGAAAGCAATAACGGCTTGCGACTGTACACAGTTGTAAGAGGGGCAGCGCCAGTTTCGCCAATTATCCAATACCGAAGCACGCTTTCGGCGACGTGCAAGTAACGGGCGCCTTCCTCTACCGTATAATTCGGAATTTCCCAAACGTTATATCTATTACGAGACACAGACATAAGGGCTCGCTTCGTATTCCTCGGATGCTTAGTGCTTGGCATTTCGACCCCCGTGAAATACTCCAAGTTGGTCGTCCGCCGACACGGACAAAATCGACCCCAATTTTAAGTTGACCAAGGCTCACTTGTCAGCAAGCTTTAGCTATTTTCGAGACTTGGTTTTGAGTCCCGTAGCATGCGTAGCTTTCCTTTTACTCCCTTAATTGCCAGCAGTGTTCTCTCACCGTCCTTTATTTGCGGGCATTGTACCGAAAATCAAACTCGCAAAGGTAACGATGTAAGTGCTGCTTTCCAACGTGGCGTTAAACGCCGTGTATCCCGCGCTTGAGATTGGTGAAGTAGCCTTCCACTGCGTTCACCGTATTCGTGAGGCCATTCTCACGGCGAGAATATTGTTGCGTTCGGGTGATCCTTGGGCCGTCTCGTTCCCCTTGCAAAGTCTTGAGGGCGGCCAGCCCGACCCTTGCTCCCGATATAGGTTTCGTCCGCTTCAATTACGCCAGAAAGCTTTGATGATAATGGTTCCTGACTCATTGCATGGCGGATCCGGTGCGCCATGAACCACGCGCTTTTGTAGGTGACGCCGAGCATTCGATGCAGTTGATGGGCGCTCATCCCCTTCTTGCTAGCACACAGAAGATGAATCGCTTTGAGCCAGGTCGTCAGGGGGATATGGCTGTCTTCGAAGATCGTACCGACTTTTACCGTAAACTGCTTCCGGCAGCCGCCACACTTCCACACGCCGGGACGCACTGGATTTTTGGAATCTGGCTTCGCCTTTAATCGATAAGATTCGCCTGACACGCCACAATGCGGACAGACCGTGCCATTAGGCCATCGCTGTGCTTCGAGGAAATCGCGGGCCTTGTCTTCGTCATTGAAATTCTTTACTAGCTCGTTGAGGTTCATGGATTGCTCCAATACAACTATTCTTTCACAAACCCACGGGTTTGTTAAGTAGTGAATCCGAATTCAGCGGTGTTCGGTGGTGCTGGGGAAGGTATGGCCGACGACGAAAACGCCGAGGCAAATAATGGCGACGCCGATCCACTGCAGGGGCCGCACAACTTCGTGCAAAGCGAACGTTCCGAGCAACGCCACAATCGCGTAGGAGATCGAAGAGGCGGGCTGGATATAGCTGTAGTCCGCCCAGGAAAGCACGACCATATAGCAGACGAAGAATGTGAGCAGGAAACCGATTCCGATCCAGATGGAGGCGGTTGTGAAGGCTCGCCAGAAGAAATGGAAGAGCAGGGCGGGAGCCCAACTGGTGACGGCGCCCACCGTCTTCATGCCCTTGCCGAGCATGACGTTGCCCAACGGCCCAAAAATCACGATCAGCGAAATCAAAATAACCGTCTTGACATGCAGACTGACAGGCGGCTTCGCGGGCAGCGTCTCGCTGGTCGAATCATTCATGGTCTTGGATGGCAAAGAATATTCCCGATGCGTCCGCGAGCCGCTCCGCAAAAACGATTGCCGAATGGCTCGCGCCAGGCAAGCATAGCAAAGAACAGGATTTCTGTCGGCCCGAATGCCGGAGGATGCGGGCGGCGCATCGAAAAGGCGGCCAGCCGAGACCGAAGGAAAGCGGGAATGGCGTGGACCTTGCCTTCGATGCAGTCGGCGCGGCCACTCTCGCGACAACACTGAAAGCGTGGCGAGAGGTGGACCGCCGTTTCCTACGGCTCGGCATCGCGACCTCCGCCATCGATCGAACCGCGGCAGCTCGTTCCGAAGTGCACGCGGCTCGCCGGCGGAGCTCTATTCGCTTCTTGTGACCCGCAGTCTTTTCGGCTTCGAAAGCGAGGGCAAAGGAATGTATGGTGCGGGCGGTGGGAGTCGAACCCACACGGGCCGTAAAGCCCTGCGGATTTTCATGCCGTCTGCGGCTTTCGCCGTCCGGACGCGACGCATTTAGAGCGCGCGCCAGGTTTGCGGTCTGGACTATCCCTTCACCCTCTCCCAGGAAATCCGGGGCTTAGGTGCTGCCCGTCTAGTCTCTACACCTTCCTCGGTTAGGAGGCTTGGCTCGGGATCGCCATTTCAGGTTTCCCCGAATTTGAGCAGTTCTGCATCGCCGGTTTCCCGGCGAGCACTCAAGTTTTCCTTAAGTCCGCTGCGTATGCCATTCCGCCACGCCCGCACGGGGTGGTCGTTTCAGTTGTTTATCATAGAGCAGGCCGGAGGAATTTACACAGATCAGTTTCCAGTATCGAAGGTGGTCGCGGGTTTCAAATTTTCCGCCGCCTTCGGTTTCGGCCGCACGATGTTGATCGCCGCGGCGTCAAGGTTGGTCTTGATGTGCGCCGCGTAGTATTTCTCGATACACGGAGAAAGTGAAGTGGTCAACTGAAAGCAAACGCAGGCGATATTTTGGAGGCGCGGGTGGGAATCGAACCCACGAATGAAGGTTTTGCAGACCTCTCCCTTCCCACTTGGGTACCGCGCCACAAACAAGCAGTATAACCGAACCGAACTTCGATTCCACTATGGAATGAGCTCTGGGTAATGGGCTACTTTGAGAACGGCCTCCCTCGATGCCACTGGTGCTAGCAATGATTAGGAAGCCTAACACTCTCAGCGCGACATCGCAGGAGCCGCGATATTTTCTGCGATACGGGTCACCGCTTCAGGATTTAACTGCTTCCGTTTTGGTTTTACCTTAGCAGGCTGTTGAGAAAGTCGGAAACGTTGTAACGATATAATGCAAAGAGCGCCCAAGGTGCATGAGAGGAAGCGATCAGCAGCAGAGTTGGGTGTTCAGTGACGTTTCCCCAGAAGAACGAGTGTGCAAGGATTATCCGCTGCGGAGGTCGCGGACGAAATCCTAAAGGAACTGGGACCTTCTATGGTTGGATGGTAAAAGGAGCAACCGGTGCGCCGTCCGGGGGGGAGTTTTCTCGGCTTCAGAAGCAGAACAGAGAACTCCTGGAACTGGTAGGCGAGATCACGCTCAAGCTCTCGAGGACCCCCAAAAACAGTTGAGCGAAGGAAGAAACAAAGCAGCGATTGCCCGAGCCCTTGTCGTATCCCGCGCGAGCCTGTACTACGTCATCGTCTTCGTCGACGAAAGCGGACTGAGCCAGAGACCACATCGTTGCCGAACCAGGGCACCGCGAGGCCACGCTCCCGTGCTGCAGTATCACTTCAATTGGAAAACCTTGTCCGCGCGATGGCTGGCGTAACTTGGTGGAACTTTTACTTCCGACTCCGGGGTTGGGACGGTGAGCTATGTCGTAAAGTCGCAACTGCTGCGTGGAAATGCTAGATCTGGAGTCGTGTTCAGTAATTTCGAAGCGGAATGAGGAAAACATGGTCCCTGCTAAGCACGTTCTGCGTCTTGAAAACAGCCTTACAGTTGCAGCAATCAGAATTTGGGGAAAATGGCTCCATTAGACTCCTCGGCGGCCGTTTCGTCACCGTTTTTTAGCTCTGGACGTCAAGGCTTCGGCTCCGTTCCTTTGGTTTTCGATCTGCTGGTAGATAGCGGCTTCCCCGTCACGGCCTGCAGTTGCCGATGCTCCTCGATGCGCTGCAAGCACCCCTTCAAAAAAGCAATCTCTATAGACGATTCTGAGATGAACTGCGGAACAAACACCGTAGCCTGGGGGGATGAGTGCAGGCCGCGGTCTTGCGTGGCGCAGTGCCAAATGTGGTATCGAGACAGACGCAGCGCATCGGGCACAGCGATGCCAGCTGGGATGGCGAGACACCGTCGATTTCCTCTAATTGCCCTCCTTTCTGTTCATCCCTTGAGCCATTATCCAATCCCAGTGCTTGCCGACATCGGTAACGATGGGCGCAACATCTCCCTGTAGCAGGTAGCGCTGCTGAGCCAACCGGTTCGCCGCATTCTCCACGCTCTGTATATAATCGGCGCGCGTGGTGTAGCGTTCCTCAACCGACAGCCTCGGATCATGGCTCTCGCTACGCTCGGCCCGTGTCTTCGGGAACGGAATGAACGATCCGGCCATTGCAACGACGGTGTCCGGCGCTCCCGTGGCTTCGCTTCTAAATGCCCAATCCGTGTAAGTGCCCAAGGGCACGGCCTGCTCGGGCAGACGAATGCCTCCGATATCATTCCCGTCAGCGTCTACTCGAGGAACCAGGAATGGCAATACGGAAACGGGGCCGGGCACATCGGCCCGAAACCCGCCAGGCACGTGATAGGGCCACTCCACCTCAGGCACATTCGGAAATTTGATATTGCTCTGTGCCACGAGCGTGCCGTCCGACAGCAGAGGGTGTTTACTCGGGGGAGGCGCCACGTTCTTTCTCGTCCATCCATCGAGCGCCTCCAACAAGGCGCGTTGCACCCAACGATAATCGTTCGGGTTGGATAACAGCTGCTGTGTGCCGTTGTCGGCGGGAGGCCAGGAGCCGGGGCCGTGTTTCGTGCTGGCGAGCATGTAGACTCGCACGTTGGGTGGATCGGGAAGATCCTGTGTGCCGTCGATGGAGACATGGCGCAGTGCCGCGACGCGACCGCGATCCCAGTATTCAGAGCCCGTATCGACCAGGAATATTTTCGGTTCCTTCCCGGCCGGGACGCGCGCACCCAGACCGTCTCGCTTGCCAGTCACCGGATCGGTGGTGGTTTCATAGCGAATCGGAAACATCGTCTGCGTGAACGATCCCAATTCATCGGGTTGGGCGAACCGCTCGTTGAAGCTGCCGAACGACGCGCCTCCGGTCTGGATGAACATCGCATCGATCGCCTGGCGCCCCTCCTCATCGGTGGTAAAACCCTGGTAGATCATCTGGCGCTGCCAGCGTCCGACTTGCGACGATCCGTAGGTATACACATACTTGCCATGTACGACGGCGTCGGCGTTGTACTTCAGCGCCGATGCCATATCGCGCACGGCCGCAAATCCGACTCCCGCTACTGGCGGATTCTCGGACTCGTAGGCGACCTGGTACGTCATGCCGGGCTTGAAACCACCCTTTAGAGTTAGCCAGTTCACATCGTGGACCAGCTGCCCGTTCTCCATGCGGCCAAATTGCCAGTCCTTGCGTGGGATCAGGCGTGGCGCGGACATCAAGCCCTCGCGTTCGGTGAGCCGGTACGCGGCATCGTTTGGATCGAGCGGCGGGTACACGGGAGTGGAGTATCCCGAGGCATACTCGAATGAGTCGGATTTTTTGTCGGGGATGAACCACGGGTTCACCCAGCCTGTGAGTGGCTTGCCGTCGTCGGTGGCCATTGGGGCATTCAGAAGGATGAGGCCCTTCTTCTTGGGAGTGTCGAATTCCCAGCCAACCGCCACGATGGTATAGCCTTCACGCATCAGCAAGCCGTCGCCAAATTCGGCTTCGGTCGACGGGTCATCCGACCCTTTGGCGCGGTTAAACGTCGCCAGCACTTGCTTTCTGCCGCGGTTCACTACGTCCTCAACGCGAACGCACTACTTTTGCGGCGCGTAATCGAGACCCGGAAGCTTATCTTTGTGCCCTACTTTGTCCCACTCCTTGAGTTCCTCGACTGTGCAGGGATGCGCGTCGAGCGTCCAGTTTTTTAGCTTGTAGAAGTATGTGATGTGCCAAGGCTGCGTATACATCTTCGGATCGTCGAACGTGAAATAGATCTTCAGAGTGTCGTGGTCAATGCGTTGCCAGCGCTCGGTCTGGTGCATTGCCGTGCTCAGCGGGAGCCCCTGCCAAGTCAGAAACTGCTTGCCATTGTAGTCGACTGAATCGACGACGAAGGTGTCCCCGTCCCACTTGCCGGTCGAGTAGCCCATAAAGTCAGGGTCGATATCGTCGGGAACGGCCCTGCCGTCAGTCCATATTTCACGCCAGTTGTCATAGTATTCCCAGTGCTGGAGCAGTCTGTCCCTCGCTTTGATGATTTCAAACGGCCGGGGCGTAAAATAATTGCGCGCGGTACCGTAGGGATCACAGCTATTCACATCGCCTGCGGCAATAAATTTCACATTGGCTTCGTACTTGGCCTGTCCCTCGGGGGTAAAAGGCGGTAACAATTTGGGGTGGCCGCTGAGGTCGAGCGGATTTACCTCTCCTTTGGGCTGCAAATAGGGAGCAGTGTCCCAGACACCGCTAAAGTCATGCGAGTCGTAAGGTTGATCCCTTGTGTCAACCTTCGTGGCTTCCGAATGACCGGTCTGAGCAACCATGAGGATTGCGCAGGCGAAGATCGCAGCGAGCGTTACCATCGCACCAATCAGCCAGTTCCGCATTTAAGGCTCCTCTCGTAATCGAACGTCAACGCGCTGCCAGCGCTCGGTCGGGTACATGGTGTCTGAACCGATCGGGGGCTATTGTGGCGGTTGTTCGCCCAACGTGCCCGGGCCATATTCTTGTCCATTCGCAAGAACGAGCTTGCGAACCATTCCCACGGGAGAGCCATTCTTGCTGGGAACAAGGGTGATGGTAATCATGTCTCCGGGGTGCAACAGATGACTGTTCCAGCCAGTCCTATTCATCACGGCCGGTGCAAGAGTTTCGATTACCCAGTTTACGACCTCGCCTTTGCTGTCCTTTACGTCGACATAAATTTGGCAATGGGGATTGGCCCAGTAGAATTGCGTGACCGTGCCCTTGAGGGTTATCGGATTCTTCTGATCGTACTCAGATCCCCCGTGATGCGCGAACACCGGCGCGCAAACGATCAACAGGCCTACCACCAGGCAAAACGACGTAACGAATTTATTTTTCACAAGACACCTCTCAAGTTGGAAGAGCCGTCCTGAATACCCGGCTCCCAGCCCAATAAAAATCGCTTCCTTCCTAAATATCACGTGCGCTGGCCGATTGCATTTAGGTCTGATGCACCGCGCGCGGTCCTGCGATTCCGTTGCTGATGGTTGTTGAGGTCCGCGAAACGATGCTGGTTACGCCGGCGATGGTTACGATGGCACCCGCAATCACCGTGCCAGTTTGCCGCCGTCTCATAATTGACCCTCAGATTGAATAAGTGCTTACTCCTTCCACAATCCCGTGTCAATCGGAAAGCAGAACCCCCGGTGGATTCAAAAAGCGTTTCCCCACGCTCAAAGATTTACAAAGCCGCGGCTTTCTTTCTCTCAGCAGACGACGGCGTGATTACCAGCAGCGGAGAAATAGTTCAAGCTGACCGTCGCCAGTTCCGATGCAGGAAATTTAGCCTGAAAACGCGTGTCCGCTTCCAGTCCAGCTTCCCGTGCACAATCCAAAAAAATGGGAAGTTCGACCAAATACTGGTCTGAGAACCCGTGCGTTCCGTCATAGGCGACAGCGGGTGTCTTTTCAAGGTTCGCCGCGGCAAGTTCCGGGGGCAGCGTATGGAGCTCCAACACGAGCAACCCAAAACGGCCCACGTAGGGGGCCCACCGCCGCAGATGCCGAACCAAATTCTCTTCCAATTCATCCGCGCTAATTTCTTGCCCCAAGTAAGCGAAAGCTCCGGTCGTTCGCCCAATTCGTTCCCCTCGAATGTAATTGGCCGGAGGCGAGTAAGGGCGATTGTGATCGAGAAAGGACCGGACATGAAGCAGGTCATGAATGTCGTACCCCAGCCCTTCGAGGTCGCTCGCCAATTGTGCCGGGCGGTTGATATCGCCTGGAATCACATGAAATAAGGGTATTCCAGCCTTTCGCAGGTTCTGCTTCGCGACGCGGCGGGCTACTTTATTGAAGTCGGCGCCGATTAGCATCAATGGGTACTTATCGAGCGCGCCTCCACGCAGGGTGTGGTTCTTCACCACAACATACAGGTGCTCCAGAAGAGTGCCGTCTCCGCAGCCCATGTCACAGATTCCGCGAGGCTGAAGGTTCAGAGGACGGTTGAATATCTCGACGATAATTTCCTCGATTTTTTTGAAGTATGTCTTATGCGCTCCGCCGCTCCCCCAGACGTTCATGGCGCGGTTGACGAGCAACTCGACACCATTTTCATCGATTCGCGGGATTCGCGGATTCCCAAATAACAGAGTGCTGACGTTATCGAAGAGCGGAAGATAGGAGACCGTTACGCCATAGGACGTTGCGATCTGGGCAGCATAACGGCCACAGGGGGTGAATACAACTTTGTTCCGGTCGCACGCAACCCAGCCTTGTGTGGCCAGAAGGTCCAAGATGGCAGCCAGACTTGCGCGGTTTGCAGCAAAGGAGCTGATGTCCACGGGCCCTTGTTCCATTTGGGCCAATACCCCGCCCCGCGCCAACGCTACCATCGACGGGCCGATCAGCATACCGTCCAGTTGCCGGCGCATTTGGTTGCGTACTTTTGCTTCGGCGGGGTCTGCATGCGGGTGGATGCCCCAGGATTCTTTGGATCTGCGAACCAGTTCTTGCAGAGAAGGCATGACAGGCCCGTCGGTCTTTCCGTAAAGAAAGTCTTCGAGAAAGATGGCTTTGGAAACGAAGGAAGTCACCTCTCCGTAGAGCATCGGACCCAGTTTGAGGGCGATGCTGCCTTCCTGGGTCAATTCGTAGGAGGGCGATTGCCTGTTATCATTCGCCTTCTGCTTGAGCCAACCGCACGAAGCGAGCAGCCGAAGCGCGACGCCCATATAGCCGCGGCTGGCGTGGGTTTTCTCAACCACTTCATCGAGCTTTCGCGATGTGGAGGAAGATTCAAACAGGTCGAACACCCTCCGGTCCGAGAGCGCTTTGACCGTAGGTGCGATCACGATCCCCGCCAAGTGGTTAAAAACCGCGGCTCGAACTTCTGCTTTTTCGTCCTCGGCCATAAAATCCAGAACAACAAGAAGATCAGGCTCGGCCTTCGAACAGATCCCGCCCTTCGACTAAAACTCGCATCTTGCGATCCGCCACGCTGCGCTGCAGCATCCAGAAGCCACAATCGGGATTAATATAGCGGAGTCGCTCCGGCCCAAGAGTTTTCACGATGTGCTCAATCCGCGACGCGATGAGTTCGGGCGCCTCGACTTCATTGTCCTTGATGTCCACCACGCCTATTCCGAGTCCCATTCCCGGCTTGAGATCGGTGAACACTTCCAATTCGTCCATGCCGCGGCGTGCAAACTCCAATACCAAATGGTCCGCATGCAGCAAATTGAGAAACGGGATCAGTTCGCGCCAAAAACCTCGGAGCTGGGGCTGTCCCCCATAATTCCCGAAGCAGATATGAACGGCCCTTTCATTCAGGATGCCATCCAAAACATGATTGATGGCCTCGGCCGCCCATGGCGCGTCCTGGGGGAAACCCACGATGCTGGCTTCATCGAGCTGCACGACGTCTGCCTCGATCATCTCCAGTTGCCTTCGAAGAACGACGGCAATGTCCATAGCCAGTCCGGCGATGTCTTTGTAAAAACAGTTCGTGAGGAGCCTGGCCAGCATGTGCGGACCGGTGCAGGTGAATTTGAAAGGGGATTTCGTAAGCGCCCGTGAAAATTCATAATCCGTTGGAAGGTTCAGCGTCCCCTCGCTGATTTTTCCCTCGACCATCCCGGCCGTGAGCAAGCGATATCCCGAGGCGCGATCGACCCGAAAGCGGTCGTAGTCGGAAAGGGAAAATTGCTTTCGGATCCCGTCCATTCTCGAAACGAAATAGTCCACCATCCCATTGGTTTCTGGATGACTGGGATCGAAGCGGATGAGCTCGCCATCTACAAGCAGGTCCAAGCCCGCTAATTCTTGAGTCTTCAAGACGGTCATCACCGCGTCCCTCAATACCAGGCGAGAGGTGTTTCCGATCAACCACGAGGGGACAGGATAGCTGCCAACGCAGGTCGTCTTGATGCGGGGAGTCATAATTTGCTGCCAGCCGCCAACTTGCGGCCTCTTGACAACGGCATTGTAGATTGAAACCAGTTGGTGTCAATACGCAATGATATTTCGCAATGTGAAACGTCTTCGCACCGGTCTGGCGAGGCAATGCGCCGGCTGGAAGGGATCGTTCGCGGCGGCCGCCCTTTATTTTGAATCGATGGGCGGGCGGGAACGAGCGGCTAGCCGTATGGCTTCGGCGAGGTGGATGGCTTGGCGCCCGGTAGCCTGTAAGATCTGTTCCCTGCAGCTGAAGCCATCTGAAACAATCAAAGTGTCCGCCTGGGCTTGCCGCACAGCTGGCAGCAGTATTCGCTCTCCGATCGCTTGCGAAATCACATATTTGTCTTTTTCGAATCCGAATGGTCCGGCCATGCCGCAACATCCGGAGTCGAGGGATTGCAGATCCGCGCCCATTTTGCAAAGCAAGGATTCTTCGTCATTCATTTTCATCAGGGCTTTGTGATGGCAATGTCCGTGCAGCACGACTTGACGCGAAAACCGCGGAGGCTGATAGCCGGGGACATGATGTTCGAGAAATTCGCTGAGAAGAAAAGTCTGATTCCGGAGGCGATTCGCCCGTTCGTTCGCCGGAAACAGATTGCGCAGTTCATCGCGAAAAACCGAGGCGCAACTGGGCTCAAGGATAACGACCGGCACACCTGCATCAATTTGCGGCCCGAGCACTTGAAGGATCCGTTCCAGATACCCTTTGGCTTTGTGAAGCATTCCGAAATCATAGAGTGGCCGCCCACAGCACATATGCTGGCGCGGAACGCGCACAGCAAAGCCTGCATCTTTCAACACCTCTAAGGCTGCCTCGCTCGTTTCCGGGTGGAAGTAGTTGTTGAAAGTGTCCATCCACAGGATCACCTCGCGACGCTCGGTTGTCGTCTTCCTTGGTGTGGCTTCTCCCTCGAGACTGAGTATTCGATGCTGCCGAGCCCATTTCCGGAAACTCAACCGAGCGAGTGCAGGAATTTGACGTTGCGGAGCCAAACCGAGTGTTTTTCCCAGCAACCAGCGAAGAGCGGACGCGTGACTCAAAAAATTGACGGTTCGAGGTGCAAGCGAAGCGAATTGCAGCCACCGATCGATTATGCCGAAGGCATACGCGCGCAGCGGCCGGCGGTTGCTTTCATAATAGTGGGAAAGAAACTCCGCCTTGTATGTGGCGAGATCGACGTTCGTGGGGCATTCCGACTTGCAGGCCTTGCAGGAAAGGCACAGATCGAGAGACTCCTTGACGTATTCACTCTTCCAGCCGTCGCGTATGACTTCGCCCTGCAGCAATTCAAAGAGCATGTGAGCGCGGCCGCGCGTGCTGTGTTCCTCTTCGCGCGTCGCCATGTAGCTGGGGCACATCGCGCCAGAATCTTGTTTGCGGCATGCTCCCAGGCCGATGCAGCGGAGCGCAGCTTTGGCAAAGGAACCGTCGTCGTCGGGAAATTTGAAATGAGTGGCGGGCTCGAGCGGCTTGTAGTCCGCTCCTAGACGAAGATTTTCCGCGGGCAAATAAGGATCGATCACCTTGTGAGGATTCAGTTTGTTTTCAGGATCCCAGGCCAGCTTGAATTCGCGGAAGGCCTTCATCAGCTCCGCGCCGTACATCTTAGGAAGCAAGGCGCCGCGCGATTGCCCGTCTCCGTGCTCTCCCGAGAGCGAGCCACCATAACCGATCACCAAGTCAGCGGCCTGCTCGATGAATTCCGTATATCTCCGAATCCCATTTTCACTTTGTAGATCGAAATTAATCCGCACGTGGATGCAACCGTGCCCAAAATGACCGTAGAACGCCCCCTGATAGTCATATTCCATCATGAGTTTGCGGAGATCGCGCAGGTAGGGTCCGAGCTTTTCGGGCGCGACGGCGGAATCGTCCCATCCCTCCCATTCGGGAGGAGCGCCAGGAACAAAAGCGGCCGATCGAGGCCCCGCCTCACGGATATGCCACACCGCCCGCGCTTCGCTGTTTGTGTAGATTCGAGAGGTTGGTGAATTAGCGACCCGCTTTAGCCGCTCCACAAGCTGCTGCGCAAGGTGCTGCGCTTCGCCCGGTTCGTCGGAACCGAATTCAACCAGCAGGAAGCCGCCGCCCTCGGG
>Ga0307372_10004621_pt1 | contig 21094 bp, 22 predicted proteins | sample OX1MG_FD_202533 | JGI IMG/M metagenome (GOLD analysis project Ga0307372, IMG submission 202533) | Soil microbial communities from Risofladan, Vaasa, Finland - OX-1 | ecosystem: Environmental > Terrestrial > Soil > Coastal area > Acid sulfate soil | place: Finland: Risofladan, Vaasa | collected...
CCGGATGGTCGAGACCTACTGGAAGCGCCTACCGGATCCGGTTGATCACCCGACGTTCCGGCTCGAGCCCCCGGCGTCGGGCTGAATCGGGCGCGACGCGCAAGCTCCCGACGCGGCACGCCCGCCGAGAGCTTGCCGTGGCGCAGCTACGCGAGGTACTCGTGGACCGGGAACGGTCGATCGTTGGTCGAACTGCTTGGCGTCACGCCGGTGAGCTTGACGCGGATGCCCACGGCCATCGTTCCCTCCGATTGTGGTTCGTTTGCGGATGCCGGTTTGCGGTCCTCCGCGCCGCACGCTCGCTAGCGCGGGAAGTGCTCGTGCACCGCGAACTCGTGAACCTCCGGTGCCCCGGCGGCGCCGATCGCCGCCATCGCCGGCCCGATGCGTTCCGCCGCGAAGCGGTCGAAATGCGCGCGCGACTGCCAGAAGTCGAGGACGCCCCAACCGCCGTCGACCGGACCGGATGCATGGAAGATCAGTCCGTCGGGCGGATTGCCGTCCGGGTCGATCTCCGCGTTGAGCCGATCGACGGCCTCGGCTGTCCCTCCCTCGAGCTTGATGCGAATCCCTACGGCCATGCTTCCCCTTCCGCGTTGGATTGGCGCGACTGTACACCGATCCGATCCGCCGGTGGGATGCGCTTGGGACGGCCCCCTCGACTGGCCCGACATGGCCTGTCCGCCAACCGGTTCAGAAACGGCCGTGAGCCACACGATCGCTCGGAGCTGTCGCCGACCGTCTGAGTCCGCGTCCTCCGCCTGGCATCAGGGTTGGTGGCTCGCGGCCAGGTGCTGACGTGCATAACGGGAGCCGAGGGCGTTCCCCTCGACCGCCACGCCCGTCGATCTGTGCTACTGCTTCGCGATCGAATGACCCGCGACGCGTGAACGTCTGACGCAAGGAGGAGACAGCACCGATGCCGAGGCTTCGTCGTCCACCGGCCGCGCTGGCAGTCGCTGGCGCCGCCCTATTCCTTTCCGCCGGCGGTGCAGCGTGGGCCACCGACGGGCCGAGGCACGACCAGACCGCGAGCGTAAAGAAGGCCAAGCCACACACGAACCGGGGGCCCCGAGGACCCCGAGGACCGCGCGGGCCGCGGGGACCGCAGGGCCCCCAGGGCCTGCCGGGGTCCGCAGGCGCAACAGGCGCACCAGGTGCTCAGGGCGCTGCGGGACCATCCGACGGCTACATCGCGCGGGTGGCGACAGCCACGTCGCTTCCTGCGGGCACCGCCACCGCCGTTGTGCAGCTCACGCTCCCGGCGGGCGGGGCATACATCGTCACGGCGGCGACCGAACTCGGGGGTGTGAGCACCGCCGGCGGTTTCGTGAACTGCACGCTCCTCGCCGGAGCGAGCCCGATTGGTGCAGGGTCGACGGACTTGCCGACCCTGGCCGCCTTCGCCGCAACGATCACTCTGACTGGCGCTACCTCCGGCGGCACGATCAGCCTGAGCTGCAATCCTGACAACGCAGCCCAAGCGCGCAACAACGTCATTACTGCGATCAAGGTCGGCACCCTGCATACCTAGCGGCACCGCGGGGTGCGATCTCCCTACGGCCGAAGGGGAAGCCGTCGGCGAAGACGATCAGGACCAGTCAGCGGCTGGTCCTGACACGAGCTGGTCGAAAAGCTCGATCGCAGCGGCGTCGTCCAGATTGACGGCGATCGGTCGGCGTTCCGCGCGAGACCAACCACATCCGCGCCTCAGTGGGGCTTCTGGCGCAACTCGGCGGCGAACATCTCGCGGCCCCGTCCAGCTTCGATGCATGTGGAGGCGATCGTCCTCAACGCCTATCGCCCCGCTCGCGCGGGAAGTGGCCCTCGCGCATGTATGCCAGCTCGGCATCTGACAGCGCGCGCGAGTAGCTCAACGCCCCCCTCTCCGCCATCCGCGTTGTCTTCCAATCGGAGCGTTGGACTGGCATTCGCACCCCTGGTGTCGGCAGTCGCGCTCGCGTCCTAAGTCCGGCACGTAAACTGGCCCACATGGCGATTTCGACCAACCAGTTCAAGAACGGCAATCACATCGACGTCGACGGCGTGGTCTTCAAGATCGTCGAGTTCCAGCACGTCAAGCCGGGCAAGGGCGGGGCGTTTGTGCGCACCAAGCTGCGCCGGGCCTCCGACGGGGCGGTGATCGACCGGACCTTTCGCGCCGGTGAGAAGTTCCGTGTCGTGCGGACCGAGTCGCGCAAGATGCAGTTCCTGTACGCCGAGCGAGGGCAGGCGCACTTCATGGATCTCAGCTCCTATGAGCAGATCGAGATCCCGGAGGCGACCGTGGCACCGGCACTGCAATGGACGCGGCCCAACGACGAGGTCGACGTGTTGTTCATCGACGACGAGCCGGTGGATCTGCAGCTGCCGAGCGCCGTCGATCTCGAGGTGCGCGACACCGATCCCGGGCTCCGCGGCGACACCGCCTCCGGTGGGGGCACCAAACCGGCGACGCTCGAAACGGGCGCCCAGGTGCACGTGCCGCTGTTCGTCAACATCGGCGATCGAATCCGCGTCGACACGCGCAGCGGCGATTACGTCTCGCGCGCGTGAGCTGATCCGTGCGGCGCACCGAGCAGCGGCGCGCCGCGGTGATCGCGGCCTACCAGCACGACCTGACCGGCCAGCCGCTCGTCGAGACGCTGGGTCCCGACGCCGGGCTGTTCACCCGCGCGCTCGCACATGCCGCCGTCGACCGCGCACCGGAGCTCGACGAGCTGATCGGCCGCCACGCCCACGGCTGGGCCGTTGAGCGGATCGCACCGCTCGAGCGCAGCATTCTGCGGGTCGCGCTGATCGAGATGCTGCATGGCGACGCCGTTCCGGCCGAACGGCCGATCTCGCCCGAGGGCGCGATCAACGAGGCGGTTCAGAGTGCGAAGACGTTCTGTGCGGTCGACGCTCCGGGATTCGTCAACGGCATCCTCGACGCGATCCTGCGCGAGGTGCGCGAGAATGCTGCGGATGAGCACCACTGAGGATCACCTCGATGCGCTGATCGGCCGGCTCGCGCGCGCCGGCGAGCAGCTGCGCTCCGGCGAGCTCTCGGCGGATGCGGCGGCGACCCTGGTCGAGGAGTGCGCGGCGCTCGCCGGCGAGGCGAGCGTCGAGCTCGAGCGCCGCTCGCGCGCCGGCGTCGAGGAGCCCTCGAGCGGCCAGGGCAGCCTGCTGTAGTGGGATACCCGGATCACCTGCGCGCGCAGGTCGATGCCTATCTCGCGGAGGTGCAGTTCACCCGGGGCGCCGATCTTGCTGGGCTGGCGGAGGCGATGCGCTACTCCTTGCTCGCGCCGGGCAAGCGGATCCGCCCCGTGCTGGCGCTGTCGACCGCGCTCGCGGTCGGTCGCGATCCGCAGGAGGTGATGCCGCTGGCGGCCGCGCTCGAGCTGATCCACACCTACTCGCTGATCCACGACGACCTGCCGGCGATGGACGACGACGACCTGCGTCGCGGGCGCCCGACCTGCCACGTCGCCTACGGCGAGAACGTGGCGATCCTCGCGGGCGACGCGTTGTATGCCGAGGCGCTGCGCCACGTGGTCAGCCACCAGGCCGCCGACCCCGCCGACCTGCTGCGCGCGATCGGGCGGCTGGCCGGAGCGACCGGGGTCGACGGGATGGTCGGTGGCCAGTATCTGGATGTCACCGAGCTCGCCCCGGCGGGGCCGGACGGGCTGCGGCGCGTGCACGCGTTGAAGACCGGGCGACTGATCGCCGCTTCGGTCGAATGCGTGCTGGAACTGATCCCCGCGCCGGAACCTGAGACAATCCTGTTCGGGAAGTTTGCCGCGGAGCTTGGTGTGCTCTTTCAGATCGTTGACGACATCCTGGACGTGACCGGTACAGACGCGGCGCTGGGCAAGCCCAGCGGCAGTGACGCGCGCCACGGCAAGCGGACATATGTCTCCGAGCACGGCCTCGATCGGGCGCGCGAGCTGGCCACGGCGTCGCACCACGCCGCCCGAAGCGCGCTCGCCGGCGCGGCACCCGGCGGGGCTTCCGAGCTCGAGCAGATCACCGACTTCATCTACACGCGAACCTCGTGACCTTTCCTCCACCCGACCGACTGCTCGACGGCATCGACTGCCCGCAGGATCTGCACGGGCTGAGCGACGACGAGCTGGCGCGGGTCGCCCAGGAGGTGCGCGAGCACATCATCGAGACGGTGGGTGAGATCGGCGGCCATTTCGGCGCCAATCTCGGGACCTGCGAGCTCGCGGTTGCCCTGCATTCGCTGCTGGACTCCCCGCGCGACAAGATCCTCTGGGACGTCGGCCATCAGGCGTACCCGCACAAGGTGCTGACCGGGCGTCGCGATCAGCTCGCGACGATCCGTCGCTACGGCGGGCTGGCGCCGTTCTGCTCGATCGCCGAGTCCGAACACGACATCATGGGAGCAGGCCACGCGTCGACCTCGATCGGCTACGCGGTCGGAATCAAGGAGGCGATGCGCGTACGCGGCGACGTCAACGCCGGCCGGGTCGTCGCCGTGATCGGCGACGGGGCGATGACCGGCGGGGTCGCCTTCGAAGCGATCCACCAGGCGGGTGGGCTCGGAACGCCGATCGTCGTCGTGCTCAACGACAACGGGATGTCGATCGCCCCGAACGTCGGGGCGCTGTCGCGCCACTTCAACCGCGTGCGGCTGAACCCGCGGCTGTGGCACGCGCGCGGGGAGATCGAAGGCGGCTTGACGAAGCTGCCCGGCGGGATCGGTGCGGCATTCGAGCGGTTCGGACCGCATCTGAAGGAGTCGATCAAGGCGTTCGCGGCGCCCGGCCTGTTCTGGGAGGAGCTGGACTGGGCCTACGTTGGCGTGATCGACGGGCACGACGTGCGGGCCCTGCGGATCGCCGTGCGCGACGCGCTCGCCGCCCAGCGACCGGTGGTCGTCCACATCGCGACCGTCAAGGGCAAGGGCTTCGGCCCGGCCGAGAACGGCGGGCTCGAGGGCATGGAGCGCTGGCACGCGGCCAAGCCCCGCTCCATCGTGGGCGGCGAGGTCGTGTCGAGCAGCAAGCCGGTCGAGGTCCCGCCGCCGCCGCAGTACACCACCGTCTTCGGTGAGGCCCTGCTGGCAGAGTGCCGCCGCGACACGCGCGTCATCGGCATCACCGCGGCGATGAACTCCGGCACCGGCCTCAACATCCTGCAGGCAGCGATGCCTGAGCGGTACTTCGACGTTGGCATCGCCGAGCAGCAGGCGGTCCTGTTCGCCGCCGGGCTGGCGCTCGGGGGCGCTCGGCCGGTGGCGGCGATCTACTCGACGTTCCTGCAACGGGCCTACGATCAGGTCGTCCACGACGTCTGCCTGCAGAAGCTCCCGGTCGTCTTCGCGATGGACCGGGCGGGATTGGTCGGCGACGACGGGCCGACCCACCACGGCGTCTTCGACATCGCCTACCTGCGCTGTCTGCCGAACATGGTGCTGATGGCGCCGCGCGACGAGGCGATGCTCGTGCACATGCTGCACACCGCGCTGGCTCACGATGGTCCGTCCGCGCTGCGCTACCCGCGCGGCGAGGCGGTCGGCGTGCCGCTGCCCGACACGCCGATGGTCGTGCCGATCGGGACCGGGGAGATCCTGCGTGAGGCGCCGGACGGCCGCGGCGAGCGCAGCGGGCGCGTCGCGCTGGTCGGCTACGGCACCGGTGTCGGCAAGGCCCTCGGTGCGGCGGCATTGCTCGAGGTCGACGGGATCGCCGCCACGGTCGCCGACGCGCGGTTCGCCAAGCCGATCGACAGCGGCCTGCTCGCGCAGTTGGCCGCCGAGCACGACCTGCTCGTGACCGTCGAAGAAGGGGTGTTGGGCGGCGGCTTTGGCAGCGCGGTCTGGGAGACGCTCAACGAGGCCGGGGGGGCGCCGACCAGGATCCTGCGGGTCGGGGTGCCGGACCGCTATGTGGCGCACGGCGCGCCGGCGCTCCTGCACGAGGAGATCGGCTTCACGGCAGAGCGGATCGCGGAGCGCATTCGTGCGGCCATGGAGCGCCCGAGCGCGACGATCGCCGGACGGGATTGACCGGTCCGGTGGAGCGGAGCGCGCTGGTCGAGAAGTCCCGCTCGCCGGGGCCGTGAAGGCCGGGAGCGGCGCTCGCGGATGGGCTCAAAGATGCGGCTCGACGCGCTGCTCGCCGAGCGCGGCCTGTTCGAGACGCGCAGCCGCGCCGCGGCGTCGGTCCTCGCCGGCGAGGTGCGGATCGGTGCCCACGGCGCGCGTGCGAGCAAGCCCGGGGTGCTCGTCGAGGCCGACGTCGAGCTGACGGTCGACGACGTCCCGCGATTCGTGTCGCGAGGCGGCATCAAGCTGGCGAACGCGCTCGCCGCGAGCGGGCTTGAGGTGGCGGGCCGGCGTTGCCTGGACGTCGGCGCATCGACCGGCGGATTCACCGACTGCCTGCTGGCCGCGGGAGCCCGATCCGTCGTCGCGCTCGACGTGGCCTACGGCGAGCTGAGCTGGAAGCTGCGCGGCGATCCCCGGGTGACGGTGATCGAGCGCTGCAACGCCCGCCATTTGCGCCGCGACGTCCTGCCGTACGCTCCCGAGCTGATCGTGGCCGACGTTGCGTTCATCTCGTTGCGCGCCGTGCTCGGGCCGGTGCTCGCGTGTGCGGCGCCGCGCTTTGATGCGCTCGCCCTGGTCAAGCCGCAGTTCGAGGTCGGGCGCGGGCTCGTCGGGCGGGGCGGCGTTGTCCGCGACGGCGGGCTGCGGCGCCAGGCCCTGCTCGACGTGGCGGCGGCGGCCGCCGACCTCGGCGTTTCGGTGCGGGGCTTCTTCGCGTCGGGGCTGCCAGGACCGAAGGGGAACATCGAAACGTTCATCGCGCTGGCCGAGGGCGCGCGCGGGTCGCTGGCAGGGCTCGAGACACTGGCTCTCGAGGCCGACCCGGGATGACCGTCCGCACGATAACGGTGCTGACCCACGGGCGGCCGGCGGAAACCGCCGGTGCGCTGCGCGAGCTCGCGGACCTCGCGGACCAGCATGGCGCCGTGCTCGCACTCGACGCGGAGGAGACCGCCAAGCACGCACTCTCGCCGGCCATCGCCGGGATCGCACTCGGGGTGGCGCTCAATCGCGAGGCGGATCTGTGCGTCGCGCTCGGCGGCGACGGCACCATCCTTCGTGCGCTGCGCGCCTATGCCGGCACCTCGGTGCCCGTGTTCGCCGTCAACTTCGGTCAGGTCGGGTTCCTCTCGACGGTCGAGCCGGAGCGGATGCGGGAGGGTTTCGAGCGTGCGCTCGCCGGAACACTGGACGTTCTGAGCCTGCCCGCGATCGAGCTCGACGGCCCCGCTGGAAGGCACACGGCGCTCAATGACGTCTCGGTGCACCGCAAGGTGGGCGGACGAGTCGCAGAGCTGTCCTACGCCGTGGGCGGTGAGGAGATCGGCAGCGTCCGCTGTGACGGTCTGGTCGTGGCGACGCCCGCGGGCTCGACCGGCTACAACCTCGCCAACGGCGGCCCGGTGATGGCCTGGGGCGTGGCGGGCATGGTCGTCTCGTTCATCGCCCCGCACTCGCTCAGCGCGCGCGCCCTGGTCATCGCGCCGGACGACGTCCTGGCGTTGCACAACAGCTCGCGCGAGGCACTCGCGGTCTCGGTCGACGGGCGCCCGGTCGGCGAGATCGCGGCGCGGGAGGCGGTGCGGGCGCGGTTCGCGCACGACGTCGCCGTGCTGGCGCAGATGGACGGCTCGAGCTTCTACCGGCGCCTGCGGGAGAAGTTCGGGCGGCTGTCGCGCTAGCGCGGAGCGTCGCGTTCCGTCCCCGCGCACTGGTAGACCGTGTTCCATGCTGCTCGAATTGTCCGTTCAGAACCTGCTCCTGATCGAGGATGCGCGGCTCGAGCTGGCCGGCGGCCTGAACGTGATCACCGGTGAGACGGGCGCCGGGAAGACGGTCTTGGCGCATGCGCTCGACCTGTTGCTCGGCGGCCGCGCCCGCCCCGGGATCGTCCGCCCCGGAGCTGGCGAGGCGTACGTCGAAGGGGTCTTCGAGCTGCCCGCCGGATTCGCCAGCGAGCATCTGGCGGTGGATGCCGGCGAGCTCGTGCTCGCGCGGCGTGTCGGCGTCGACGGCCGCACGCGCGCCTACCTCGGGGGGCGGTCGATTCCGGTCGGGGAGCTTCGCGAGCTGGCCGCCGGCGTGCTGTCGTTCTACGGCCAGCACGAGCACCGCCGCCTGATGCTCGCCGCGGCCCAGCTCGAGATCCTCGACGGCTCCTGCGGCCCCGAGCAGGGGCTGCGGCGGGCGGCCTGCGCAACGGCGTGGGCGGCGCTGCGCGACGCCCACGCGGAGCTCGAGCGGCTCGCCGAGCTGGCCGGAGCGCGCGAGCGCCAGCTGGACCTGCTCGAGTTCGAGCTGGCTGAGATCGAGCAGGTCGATCCGGATGCCGACGAGCGGGCGACGCTGATCAACGAGCGAGATCGCCTGCGCAACATCGAGCGCCTTCGCGGCGCGGCATGGGGCGCCGCGCAGGCGCTGGCCGACGACGACGCCGGCGCGATGCGCGCGCTGCTCGCCTGCGAGTCGAGCCTCGAGGCGGCGGCGGAGCACGACGGCGCGCTCGCGGCACTGGCGGTGCGGGCCAAGACGCTGGCCATCGAAGGACAGGACCTGCTGAGCGAGGTGCGACGCTACGCCGAGGAGCTCGATGGGCAGCCCGGGCGCCTCGAGGTCGTCGAGGAGCGGCTCGGTGCGATCGCGCGACTCGAGCGCAAGTATGGCGGGAGCGTCGCAGCGGTCCTCGAGCATGCCGCGGACTGCCGTGCGCGTCGCGAGGAGCTGGTCGGCGCCGAACTGGCCGGCGAGGCGGCGCAGGCACGCCTCGACGAAGCGCGAGCGGCCCACGACGCCGCCCATGCGGCGCTCAGCGCGGCACGCGCGGCGGGAGCGCCGGCGCTGGCGCGCGCGGTCGGGGAGCGGCTCTCGGAGCTGGCGATGGCCGAGGCGAGCTTCGAGGTGTCCCTGCTCGCCTGCGAGCCCGGGCGCACCGGTGCCGAGCATGTCCAGTTCGAGATCGCGCCGAACCCGGGCGTCCCGGCGGCGGCGCTGCGCGAGATCGCCTCGGGCGGCGAGCTCTCGCGGGTCATGCTCGCGCTGCTGAGCGCCGCGCACGGGGGAGGCTCCTCGACGCTGGTGTTTGACGAGATCGACGCGGGGATCGGCGGTCACACCGCTCGGGCGGTCGGCGAGCAGCTGCGTGCGCTGGCCGCGGGCCGCCAGATCCTGGCGATCACGCACCTGCCGCAGGTCGCGTCGTTCGCCGCCCGCCACTTCACGATCGCCAAGGACATGGCCGCGGAGCCGACGCGTGCCACCGTCACCCGGCTGGCGCACGGTGAGGTCCTCGGCGAGCTGGTGCGGATGCTCGGGGCCGACGCCCACGACGCCGGCGCGCGCCGGCACGCGAAGGAGCTGCTGCGAGCAGCGTGAGCTCGCCCGACGCCGACGCCGTCGTCGAACTGCTGGCCGGCGATGCGCCGCACGCCGCCCGAGCGATCGTCGGCGAGCTGGCGCGCGAGACACCCGTGCTGATCTCGGGCACGCTGACCGAGCGCTGCGGCGGCCGGGTGCTGCTGAAGGCGGAGAACCTCCAACGGACCGGCTCGTTCAAGCTGCGGGGGGCGCTCAATCGCGTGGCCGGCCTGCAGGCCGGCGACTCCGTCGTCGCGGGCAGCGCCGGCAACCACGCGCAGGCGCTCGCCTACGCAGCCAGCGCCCGCGGCGTGGCCTGCGAGGTCTTCATGCCGGCCGAGGCGGCCGTGGCGAAGGTCGCCGCCGTGCAGGCGTATGGCGGCACGGTGATCCTCGGCGGCGAGAGCGTCGACGACTGCGTCGCCGCCGCCCGCGAGCGCGCGGCGGAGACCGGGGCGGTGTTCGTCCATCCATTCGACGATCCCCAGGTCATCGTCGGGCAGGCGACGCTCGGACTGGAGCTGCTCGAACAGGTGCCGGACCTCGCGACGATCGTCGTTCCGCTCGGTGGGGGCGGGCTGATCTCGGGGGTCGCCGGCGTCGTGAAGCTCGCGCGCCCCGAGGCGACGATCATCGGGGTTCAGGTCACGGCGTGCGCTCCGTTTCCGGCGGCGCTCGCCGCCGGGACGCCTCTGGCGGTCAACGCCGGATCGACGATCGCCGACGGGATCGCCGTCAAGCGGCCCGGGGTGCTCACGCTGCCGCTCGTCGCGCGGTGGGTCGACGATGTGGTCGTGGTCAGCGAGGAGGACACCGCCGAGGCCATGGTGATCCTGATGGAGCGCGCCAAGCTCGTCGTCGAGGGTGCCGGGGCGGTTGGTGTCGCGGCCCTGCTGGCCGGGCTCGTGAAGCCGACGTCTGAGGGCTCGACCGTGATCGTGCTGTCAGGCGGGAACGTCGACGCCGGGCTGCTCGCGCTCGTCGCCCGGCGCCACGAGACGGCGGTCGGACGACGGTTGCGGGTGTTCACGCGTGTGGCGGACCGGCCCGGCGGTCTCGCCGCGCTGTTGCTGTGCGTGGCGCAGGCGGGCGGGAACCTGCTGGCCGTCGAGCACGTCCGCGAGGCGGTCGATCTGCAGGTTCGCCAGACCGGGGTCGAGCTGACGCTCGAGACGCGCGGGGCGGAGCACGCCGAGTCGATCGTCGCCGCGATGGTTGCCGCGGGCTATCAGCTCGAGCGCGTGTAGCGCCGTTGGAGGCGCTGTCAGTGAGTTGCGAGCAGGTCTCGCTGGGGATCGATCTTCCAGCGCGCCGCGACGGCGAGGTGCTCCTCGCGCAGCGACCAGCGATCGGGAAGATCGGCGCCCTGGTGATCGGGCACGGCGCCCTTCAGCGCCATGCACCCGGTGTTGTCGCCGAGCTGCCTGATCAGCGCGACATCGGCCGCGCTCAGGCGCGGCTGGCGCGGCATCGCGGCGAGCTCTGCGCGCTTGTCCTCGATCGGGCGGGCGCCCGCGCCGGATTCCTGGATCAGCGTCGGTGCGACGCAGGCGACAGCTTCGTGGGCGAGGTCCCAGGCGCACGCCAGCTGGAGCATCGTCAGGCCGTTGCGCTGCGCGATCGGGCGCATCCGCTCGATTCGCTCACGCCCCTGCTCGACCCAGCCGGCCGGGCGGAACGACCGGTGATCTCCGGCGCGAAAGTCGTGTCCGGCGAGCACGTCGTCATGGAAGATGCCGCCGTAGTCGACGACCCGCGCGATCACCGCGACGTCCGCCGCGGCCGCGGCTCCGAGGGCGAGCTCGCCCGGCCAGGGCTCCAGCGGGTTGAGGATCAGCATCGCCCAGTCGATCAGCGCGCCGAAGCGCTCGAAGCAGTCGATCACGTCGAGCGTGAAACCGTTGGCGGGGCCGGGCGCGACGCCGAGCAGGCGTGTCAGGCCGCGCTCGCGCAGCGCCGCCATCCCCTGCCACACCGCCTCGCTCGTGTAGCCGGTGCGGTCCGGGTTGTGCAGCAGCAGCACGTCGAAGCGGTCGATGCCGCAGCGCTCGAGGCTGCGCTCGGTGGCCATCAGCAGATAGTCGCCGTAGCCGCTGGGCGCACGCAGCGCCGGGTCGGTGAACCGCGGAAAGCCCTTGGCGCCGGCACGCTCGCCGGTGTAGAAGTCGTGGCCGACGGCGCCGACCACGCAGACCTGCTCGCGTGGAACGCCGTCGAGGGCACGGCCGAGCAGGCGATCGGCCTCGCCCGCGCCGTAGACGTCGGCCGTGACCACGGTGTCGACGTCGGCGTCGGGACGCAGCAGGGCGATCAGGCGCTCCTCGACGAGCGACTCGCCGAAGTGCATGAAGCGCCCGCCACTCCACGTGCCCAGCGCGACGGTACCCGGTCCGCGTGAGGAAGTCTCAGCCATCGCGTTCCAGTCTAGATGTGTGCGCACCGGCGCGGCCGCCGCTAGGCTCGCAGCTGATGGCGTGCACGCGGACAGCGGCGGGTGCACCACGGTGATGCCGGTCACCGTGGGGCAGTTGCTGCGCACTGCGCTGAACCTCTACCGCCACAACCTGCGCCTCGTACTGGTGGTCACCGTGCCGATCGTCGCGATCGTGACGGTGCTGACCGGGCTCGGGCTCGGCGAGCTCAGCGCCCGGTTCAACCCGGGTCCGCCGGTGCGTGACGCCGAAATCGACTTTGCCGCGCTCGAGCTCGTGACCGTCCCGCTGATCAGCGCGATGCTCGCGCGCTGGGTGTTCCTGACACGCCGCGGCGAGCACATCGACGTGGCTGACCTCGTGGCCAACGCCCTCGAGGTCTTTCCCGCCGTGCTGCTGGTGATCGTCCTCTGGCTGGCCGTTTCGATTCTCGGTTTCGTGTCGCTCATCGTGCCCGGCGTGTACGTCTTCGTCAGCTGGTATTTCGTGGTGCAGGCGGTCGTGATCGACGGTGATCGGGGATTCGCCGCGATCAGCCGCAGCGCGGCGCTCGTGCGCGGCCACTGGTGGCAGAGCGCGCTGGTGGGGATCGGTTTCCGGCTCGCCGCGTTCGTGCCCCAGGGGCTGATCGTGCTCGCGTTCACGCCGGTCGCGCGCTCGACCAACTCCTATGCAGTCGTCGTCGTGGCCGCAGCGCTGACAAGCGTCGTCGCAGTTCCGTTCCTGGCGATCGGCGCGACGCTGTACTACCTCGAGCTGCGCGACGCCGCCGGCTCCGCAGCAACGGTCTGAGGCGCTCGGCGTCGCATTCCCAGTTCTGACCGCGTCGCTCGCTACGGTGCGGACTTGCCGTCGCCCGGTCCGAGACTTCCGCTCAATTTCCGCGCTCGCCGCCGGCGCCCGCGTGCGCCGCTAACTACACTGGCTTGTGAGACGCCCTGATGCCCGAGACGCCCGACCGTCAGCACCGACCCCGCTTCATCTTCGTCACCGGCGGCGTCGTTTCCTCACTCGGCAAGGGAATCGCGGCCGCCTCGATCGGCAAGCTGCTCGTGGCCCGCGGCCTGACGGTGGCCCTGCAGAAGTTCGATCCCTACATCAACATCGACCCCGGAACGATGTCGCCGTATCAGCACGGCGAGGTCTTCGTCACCGAGGACGGCGCGGAAACGGATCTCGATCTCGGCCACTACGAGCGGTTCACCGACGCCAACACGGCGCGTGCGTCGAACGTCACGGCGGGAGGGATCTACAACGCCGTGATCCGCCGCGAGCGCCGCGGCGACTACCTCGGGGCGACGGTACAGGTGGTCCCCCACATCACGGACGAGATCAAGCAGCGCATCTCGCTGATCGCCGAGTCGACCGACGTCGACTTCGTGATCACCGAGATCGGGGGCACGGTCGGCGACATCGAGTCGCTGCCGTTCCTCGAGGCGATACGCCAGTTCCCGGTCGATGTCGGCCGGCGGCGCTGCATGTTCATCCACCTCACGCTGGTCCCCTACATCAACCACGCCGGCGAGCTGAAGACCAAGCCGACGCAGCACTCGGTCAACGAGCTGCGGCGGATCGGCATCCAGCCCGACATGGTGGTGTGTCGCTCGGAATCGCCGCTCTCGACCGAGATTCGCAAGAAGATCGCGCTGTTCGCCAGCCTGCCGGTGGAGGCGATCGTCTCGGCCTACGACGTCCAGAACATCTACGAATGCCCGCTGACCTTCCAGGGCGAGGGCGTCGACGACTTCGTGCTCGAGCACTTCGACGTGAGCGCGCCGCCCGCCGACCTGGATGGCTGGCGCACGCTCACCGAGCGGGCGCGGGATGCCACCGGGCTGGTGCGGGTCGCGATCGTCGGCAAGTACGTCGAGCTGGAGGACGCCTACCTGTCGGTTGCCGAGGCGTTGCGGCATGCCGGCTTCCGCCATGGCTGTCGCATCGAGATCGACTGGGTGGACTCCGAAGCGCTGACCGGCGGTGCCGTCGAGGCGCGGCTGGCCGACGCGGACGGCATCCTGATCCCGGGCGGGTTCGGCAGCCGCGGCTTCGAAGGCAAGATCGAAGCCGCCCGCTTCGCCCGCGAACGCGGCGTCCCGTATCTCGGCATCTGCTTCGGCATGCACGTCGCGGTCTGCGAGTTCGCGCGTCACCAGGCCGGCATGGAGGGGGCCAACTCGACCGAGTGCGACCCGGAGACGCCCTACCCGGTGATCGACCTGCTGCCCGAGCAGAAGGAGATCGCCGACCTCGGCGGGACGATGCGCCTGGGCGCAACGCCGATCAAGCTGCACGAGGCGAGCCGCGCCCGCGAGATCTATGACGAGGCGGTGATCTACGAGCGCCACCGCCACCGCTACGAGGTCAACAACATGCTCCGCAAGCGCCTCGAGGCGGCCGGACTGGTGATGTCGGGCACGACGCCCGACGAGCGGCTGGTCGAAATCGTCGAGCTGCCCGATCACCCGTTCTACATCGCGTCGCAGTTCCACCCCGAGTTCAAGTCGCGCCCGGAGCGTCCAGCGCCGCTGTTCCGTGAGTTCGTCGGTGCCGCGCTCGTGCGCTCGGGCCGGCAGCCTGCCGTCGGCAGCTCGTGACGGCGGCCACCGACGCCGAGCGGCGCCAGCTGCACGACACCTTCGCGGCGCTCTGCCGGATCCCCAGTCCGTCGGGTAGCGAGCGACGATGCGCCGACGCGGTCGCGGCGGAGCTACGCGGCCTCGGGCTGACCGTCGCCGAGGATGACGCCGGTGCGGCGATCGGGGGGGACTGCGGCAATCTGCTGGCCCGGATCCCGGGGAGCGGCGAGCGCTCGCTGCTGTTCTGCGCGCACCTCGATACCGTGCCGGTCGCCGAGCCGATCGAGCCGGTCGTGCGCGACGGCGGCTGGGAGAACGCCAACGAGGCGATCCTCGGCGCCGACAACAAGGTCGCGGTCGCCGCGATGCTCGCGCTCGCGCGGCGACTCACCGTCGTTCCCTGCGACGTCGGCGTCGAGCTGCTGTTCACCGTCGGTGAGGAGGTCGCATTGGCCGGGGCCAAGGAGTTCGAGGTCGGCATTCTGCGCAGCCGGCTCGGCTACACGTTTGACAGCGCGTCGCCGGTCGGCGGGGTCGTCGTCGCCTCGCCGACCCACTACTGGATTGCGGCCGAGCTGCGCGGCGTCGCCGCACACGCCGGGGTGCGCCCCGAGATGGGCCGCAGCGCGATCCTGGCGGCCGCCCGCGCGGTCGCAAGCATGCGCCTCGGGCGGATCGATTCCCAGACCACGGCGAACATCGGCACGATCCACGGTGGCAGCGCTGCGAACGTCGTGCCCGACCGTTGCCGGGTGCTCGGCGAGGCGCGCAGCCTCGAGGCCTCGCGTGCCGAGCAGATCGCCAGCGAGATCGTCGAGTGCCTCACCGACGCCGCGAACGACCCGGAGTGCGAGTGCGATCTCGACATCACCATGGAACGCCAGTTCGATGGCTACCGCGTGCGCCCCTCGAGCGCCGAGGTGACGCTTGCCTTCGCCGCTCTGCGCGACTGCGGGTACGAGCCGCGGCCGACCACGAGCGGCGGCGGAAGCGACGCGAACGCCCTGCGCGCACGGGGTCTTGACGTGCTGAACCTGGCCAACGGCACCGAGCGCAACCACGAGCCGAGCGAGCGCGTCAGCACCGCGGCGCTCGAGGGGATCCTCGACGTCGCGTTGGCACTCGTGGAGCGGGCCTCGGGCTGAGACACGCCCAGGCTCTGCCGCGCGGTACGCGTCGCCCCTCGGAGGATCGTGGCGTAGGCTCCGCCGTGGTGATCGACGATTGACCGAGCCCGATGCCGCTGAGCTGCGCGTCCTGGGTGCGCTGATCGAGAAGCAGCGCACGACGCCCGACGCGTATCCACTGTCGCTGAACGCGCTGCGCCTCGCGACCAACCAGTCGACCGGGCGCGAGCCGGTCGTCGACTACGACGAGGACACGATCCGCGAGGCCGTCGCCCGGCTCGTCCGCCGCGGCTGGGCGCGGCTGGCGAGTGGTCCCGGCAGCCGCGCCACCAAGTACCGCCATCTGCTCGACGAGGCGCTGTCGCTGCGCGGCCCCGAGCTCGCCGTCCTGGCCGTGCTGATGCTGCGCGGAGCCCAGACGCCCGGTGAGTTGCGCCAGCGGTCCGAGCGTCTGCACCAGTTCGCGTCGATCGATGAGCTCGAGACGCTGCTCGACGCCCTCGCGCAGCGCCGGTTGATCGTTCGCTTCGACCGGCGTCCCGGGCAGAAGGAGGCTCGCTGGAATCTCGGAGCGAGCTTTGGAGTGGCGCCCGAGTCACCCGCTGCGTCCGCGGATCCGCCGGCAGCGCCGCGCGCGGACCTGCCCCCCGCCTGGGAGCCGTCCGGCTCAACCGACGGTGTCCCGGTCGCGCTCGAGATGCGGGTCGCGGCGCTCGAGCGCGAACTGGCGGCGCTGCGCTCCCTGGTCGCGCAGTTGCGGGCGACCGGCGAGTAGAGGTGACGCACCGCGCAGCGCGAACTGTTGCGCCATGGCGCTCGCTGCCGCACCCGCACGACCGTTCGAGCAGCTCGTGCTCGACTTCCTCGCCTACCTCGAGTTCGAGCGGGGGTTATCGCGCAACACGCTCGAGGCCTACCGCGCGGACCTGCTGCAGCTCGGCGCCTATCTGCGCGACCACGGCTACGACGTGTTCGCCGTGGGTCATGCCGAGCTCGCCGGCTTCCTGACGGCGCTGGCGGTCGGCTCGCCGGAGCGCCCGCCGGTCGCCGCGGCGACGCTCCAGCGAAAGGCGGCGTGTCTGCGCTCGTTCTATCGACATCTGCGCCGCGAGGGGACGATCGCGCACGACCCCACCGCCGAGCTGCGGGGGCCCCGCAAGACCATGAAGCTGCCTGAGGTGCTCAGCCGGGACGAGGTCAACCATCTGCTCGGTGCGCCGCAGGGCGGCTCCCCGGCGGTGCTCCGCGACCGCGCCCTGCTCGAGGTGCTCTACGCGTGCGGGCTGCGCGCATCGGAGGCCGTCGAGCTGCAACTCGAGGATGTCAACCTCGACGACGAGCTGCTGCGGGCGCGTGGCAAGGGCTCGAAGGAGCGCCTCGTCCCGATCGGCCGCGAGGCGGTCAGCGCGCTGCGTGCCTATCTGACTCACGCCCGGCCGGTTCTCGTCGGCTTGCGACCCGAGCGTCACGTCTTCGTGAACCGCCGCGGCGGCGGTCTCAGCCGCCAGGGCCTGTACAAGATCGTCCAGGGGTACGCCGGTGCCGTGGGGCTGGGGGATCGGATGAGCCCGCACACCCTCCGCCACACCTTCGCCACGCACCTGCTCGCCGGCGGGTGCGACCTGCGGACCCTCCAGGAGATGCTCGGCCACGCCGACATCGCGACCACGCAGCTGTACACGCATCTCTCGACCGAGCGGCTGCGCGACGTGTACTTCGGCGCGCACCCGCGCGCGCACGAATAAGCTCGCGGGCGAGCCATGCAACGCCGCGCATTCGTGGTCGTGATCGACGCCTGCGGTGCAGGCGAACTGCCCGACGCCGCCGAGTACGGCGACGCCGGCGCCAACACCCTGCTGCATGTGGCGCAGGCGGTCGGCGGCCTGATCCTGCCGACGTTCGGCGCGCTCGGGCTCGGCAACATCCTTGCGCTGCCCGGCGTACCGCCGTCGCCCGCGCCGGTGCTGCACGGACGCCTCCACGCCCTCGGACCGGGCAAGGACTCGAGCTCCGGGCATTGGGAGCTCATGGGCGTCGTCGTGCCGCACGCGCCACCGACCTATCCCGACGGGCTGCCGGCTGAGCTGCTGGCCCTCGTCGAGGCCACGATCGGCGTTCCGGTCATCTGCAACCGGCCCTACAACGGGGTCGCCGCGATCGAGGATTACGGCGAGGAGCACCTTCGCTGCGGGCGCCCGATCCTCTACACCTCCGCCGATTCGGTCCTGCAGCTCGCCGCTCACACCTCGCTCTTCGCGCCCGAGGAGCTGTACGTGGCCTGCGCCGCGCTGCGTGCCGCGCTGCAGGGCCCCGACGCCGTCAGGCGGGTGATCGCACGTCCCTTCGAGGGAGTGCCCGGCGCGTTCGAGCGCACGCTCGGGCGCCGTGACTACACCCTGCCACCGCCGACGCCGAGCCATCTGTCGTCGCTGCGCGAGGCCGGCGTCGCGGTGCACGGCGTCGGCAAGGCGCCCGCGCTGTTCGATGGGGTCGGATTCACCGCCGTGCACGCCGGCGCGACCAACGCGGAGGCAATCGCGAGCTTGGATCGCCTGATCGGCGAGCTCGACAGCGGGCTTGTCTTCGCCAACCTGATCGAGACCGACCAGATCTTCGGTCACCGCAAGGACCCGGCAGGTTTCCACGGTGCTCTGCGGCTGATCGACACTGCGCTCGCCGGCTGGCTGACCGCGCTCGGCGATGACGACCTGCTGGTCATCACCGCGGACCACGGCTGCGACCCGGCAGCGGCGCATACCGACCACACCCGTGAGCACGCGCCGCTGCTCGCCAGCTTCGCCGGCCATCGTGGCCGCCGCCACGACGGCCCGCTCGCCGATGTCGGCGCGTCGGCGCTCGACTGGTTGACCGGGAGCACCGTCGCGCTGCCGGGGAGCTCGTTCATCACCGATGCCTGAGCTTCCCGAGGTCGAGACCGTTCGCCGCCAGCTCGAGCCGCAGCTGCGCGAGGCGACGATCACCGGGCTCGAGATCCGCGACCCGCGTTGGTGTGCGCCGCTTGACCCCGCCGAACTGCGCGAGACCATCGTCGGTCGCCGCGTCCACCAACTGCGCCGCCGCGGTAAGTACCTCGACTGGGTCCTCGGCGGGGAGATCCACCTGCTGATGCATCTGCGGATGACCGGCACGTTGCTGCTCGACCCGCCGACGGATACGCCGTACACCCGCGTCGAGATCACCCTCGACGGCGACCGGCGCCTGCGTTTCGTCGATCCACGCCGCTTCGGCACCGGCTTGCTGGTCAGCGGCGACGAGGCGCTCGAGCGGTACTTCGCCGCCCGCCTTGGCGTCGAGCCGTTCGACGATGCCTTTACACCGGCGTTGCTGCGCGCACTGGCGCGCGGGCGCCGCGGCCCGATCAAGGCGTTTCTGCTCGACCAGCGAATGATCGCGGGCGTCGGCAACATCTACGCCGACGAGGCGTTGTTTCGCAGCGGTGTGCACCCGCTGCGGGCCACCGGCGCGCTCAAGCCCGCCCAGTACGCGCGCCTGCACGACGCGATCCGCGAGGTGCTCGCCGCCGGCATCGATGCGCGCGGCGCGTCGATCGACGACTTCCGCGACCTCGATGGCGTGCGCGGCAGCTTTCAGGACCGCTTCCTCGTGCACCTGCGCGCCGACGAGCCGTGCGCGGTCTGCGGCACGCCGATCCGCAAGCTCTACGTCGGGGGCCGGGGGACCTATGTCTGCGTGCGCTGCCAGCCGGTACCGCGGATCCGGCGCACCGGCGGCGCCCGGAACCGGCGCCGCTAGCGGTCGACGAGCTCGGCGAGTCGCCCGGATTGGTCGGCGACCAACAGCTCGTCGAAGCCTCCGACAAGCTGATCGCCGATGATGACCTGCGGGAACGTCATCATCCCTGTGCGCTGTGCGAGCTCGGCGCGGCCGTCGGCGTTCATCGCGAGGTTAATCTCCTCGTAGCTGAGTCCCCGCTTGCTGAGCAGCGCCTTCGCCTGGCGGCAGTAGCCGCACGGTTCGGTGGTATAGACCATGATCTTGTTCATTACTTCACAAAGTATAGCATGAGCGGTCCGATCAAGACCGACGCCATCGTGCTGCGTTCGCTGCGCTACGGCGAGGCCGATCGGATCCTGCACCTCTATACGCCGGCGCGCGGACGCATCGGCGCGATCGCCAAGGGGGTGCGCCGCACCCGCAGCCGCTTCGGGGGGCGCCTCGAGCCGTTCTCGCGCGTACGCCTGGTGTGCCACGAAGGCCGCGGGGAGCTGGTCACGATCACCGCCGCCGAGACCCTCGACGCCCATGCCCGCCTGCGCGAGCATGCCGCGACGCTGGACAGCGCCGCACGCGCCTGCGACGCGGTCGCGCGTGTGTTCGAGACCGAGGAGCCGCATCTCGCGGTGTACAACCTGCTCGCCAACGAGCTGGCGCTGCTCGCCGCCGATGCGAACAACGCGAGCCACGCCAACGCGCTGGCCTTCCGTCTCAAGCTGCTCGTCAGCGCTGGCCTGGCCCCGTCGCTCGGCGCCTGCGCCTCGTGCGGCTCACCCGAGCACCTGGTCGGCTATTCGCCCCAGGCCGGCGGAGTCGTCTGCAACGCGTGCGAGGCGGCATCGTTTCCGATCACCCGCGAGACCCACGAGTTCATGACCCTTGCCCTCGGCAGTCCGCTGGCGAAGACACCCAGCGCGTCCGCGGGCACGCTGCGGGAAGCCGAGCGGGCGATCGGCGAGACGCTCGAACACCACGCACACCTGCGGCTGCGTCCGGCGGCGGTGCGATGACCCTCGCGACGTCGTTCGAGGAACGGATGCGCGCCCGCGAGGAGCGCGAGCTCTCGCCGCTCGCGGCCCGCTCGTATCCCGCCCGCCGCGTCGCCGCCGAGGACGACTGCGGGCTGCGCACGCCGTTTCAGCGCGACCGCGACCGGATCGTCCACTGCAAGGCGTTTCGCCGTCTCAAGCACAAGACACAGGTGTTCGTCGCCCCCGAGGGCGACCACTACCGCACCCGCCTGACCCACACGCTCGAGGTTACGGGCATCTCGCGCACCGTCGCGCGGGCCCTCGCACTGAACGAGGACCTCGCTGAGGCGATCGGGCTCGGCCACGACCTCGGCCATCCGCCGTTTGGGCACATCGGGGAGGACGTGCTCGACCGCTGCCTGCGCGAGCGTTTCGGGGGCCACTTCCACCACTGGGAACAGTCGCTGCGCGTCGTGGACTCGCTCGAACGCGACGGGCGCGGCCTGAACCTGAGCGAGCAGGTCCGCGACGGGATCCTCTGCCACTCCGGCCGCGCGCCCGCTCCGGCGACGCTCGAGGGCGCGATCGTGCGCATCACCGACCGTTTCGCCTACCTCAACCATGACATCGACGACGCGCTGCGCGCCGGCGTTCTCGACGCTTCCGCGCTCCCCGCGGAGGCGATCGGCGTTCTCGGCGAGAGCGGCTCGACGCGCATCGATGCCCTCGTCCACGACCTCGTCGAGCATTCCGAGCGCGCCGGTGCAATCGTCCAGGGTGAGCGCGCCGCGCAGGCGATGGCGACGCTGCG
>Ga0307372_10004622_pt1 | contig 21093 bp, 18 predicted proteins | sample OX1MG_FD_202533 | JGI IMG/M metagenome (GOLD analysis project Ga0307372, IMG submission 202533) | Soil microbial communities from Risofladan, Vaasa, Finland - OX-1 | ecosystem: Environmental > Terrestrial > Soil > Coastal area > Acid sulfate soil | place: Finland: Risofladan, Vaasa | collected...
TCGGTCGTGTCGAGGCAGATCGGGAAAGCATTGATCCCGGCGAACTGCTTGAAGAGTACCGCCTTGCCTTCCATCACGGGCAACGCTCCTAGCGGTCCGATGTTACCCAGACCGAGAACCGCCGTCCCGTCGCTGACGATCGCCACGGAGTTGCGCTTCATCGTGAGCGCAAACGCCTTGGACGCGTCGGCGGCGATCGCCATCGAAACGCGAGCGACGCCCGGCGTATAAACCGTCGAGAGATCCTGGCGCGTCTTGACGGGGATCTTCGGCTCGACGGTGATCTTCCCACCGAGATGAGCGAGAAACGTGGAGTCGGAGACGCTGATGACGTGCGCGTCAGGCAGCCCCTCCACGACGCGACGCACTTCCGCGGCGATGACGTCGGAGCTGACGTTGATCGTGACGTCTCGAACGACGCGACCTTTCGTCACGCCGTGCATGTCGACCGCGACGATCACACCGCCGGCGTCGCCCACGGCATTGGCAAGCATGCCGAACGCACCGGGTGAGTTCGGTAAATCAACTCTCATGATCAGCGTGAAGCCGATCGCAACTTGAGCCACGCGCGTATGAACCTCTACAACTCCGCTATTCTGTCGACGGCATGAACCATAGCGCCGTCGGGGTCGCCCGGCGAGCCGTCGATCATGAATGCAAATGCCACAACTCCATGATGCCGCGATACGACATATCCCGCAAGCGACGAAACCCCGGTCAGGTGCCCCGTCTTCGCCCGAACTCGGCCGAGCGCCGAGGTGAAGGCATAGCCCTCGAGGGTTCCGCTGCGCCCACCCTGCGGCAACAGGTCGTAGAAGCCGCGCTCCTGCGGCATCGCGAGAGCCCGGACGAGAATCGTCGCAATGGTCAGGGATGAGAGGCGGTCCGCCTCAGAGAGGCCGCTTCCGTCGACGAGCCGCGCTCCGGAGAGCGGCACGCCTCGCCGCGCCAGGTCCTCTCGTTCGACGGAGAGGCCGTGGGCGTCGTCACCAGTTCCGTCAGCCACGAGCCCCAGCGTGCGCAGCAGTTGCTCCGCGTAATGGTTGTCGGAGAGATAGAGCATGTGCCGCTCGAGATGGCGCAACGGAGCCGATGCATGGTCCCAAAGAACGATGCGTGACGCCGGCGCGGTCCCCACTCCCGGTGCGGCCGCCGTTGTGACGTCCTGCTCGTGCAGAAGCTGCGTGAGGACGGCGCCGGCGTAGTGCGCCATGCCGTGCACCGGAACCCATTCTCTGTCGGTTTCCCCCGCCGGCACGTCACCCGAAAGAGCGAAATGGTTCGGTGAGGCGAGCGCGGCAACGATGACGCTCGGATCGTCGGCTGCGGCGACGGTCGTGATGCCTCCCATTGCGTGCAGCGCCCCGCTCCACGGGTTCTCCCGCACCGCCGCGGGCGCGCCCGGCGTGGTGCCGCGAACGTCGAACTCGATGGTGTCGCCGTCGAGAGAGATCGCGCTTACCGGCGCCTGATAGTCTTCGTTCGCGTCTTGCGGATTCCAGAAAGGATTAATCTCCGGCCCCGTAAACGCATCGGCGTCCACGACGACGCCGCCCGCGATGTGTCGCACGTCCTGGCGTCTGAGCTGCCGTACCCCTGCAGCGAGATCGGTGCTGCGCAGCGACGGATCGCCGGAGCCGACGAGCCAGAGATCGCCCGCAAGCGTGCCGGACGCATCGGGCGACCCGCTCGAAACGAGGAACGTGTGATAGCGATACGAGCCGCCGAGCACGTCGAGAGCCGTCGTCGCGACGACGAGCTTCGTGACGGAAGCCGGCTTAACGCCGGTGCGAGCGTGCACCGCAAAGAGCACGCTACCCTGCGCGCTCATCACGCATAGCGACCAATGCGTCGCACCGGCAATCGCCGGTGCAAACGCTGCCGCGAGCGTGCCGCGCAGACGATGAACTTGCTCGAAGGTCCACGGTTTGGCCGGCGGCGTCGGCGCGGGCAACCGTGCCGGCGCGACGATCGGAGCTACGGGCGGTGCCGGAGAACGACGCTCGACGAAGACGACGAACGCGACGAGGAGCGCCGCCACGACGACGGCCAGGCGCAGCGCGCCCTTCGCCCTACGTGCGCGGCGCGAGCGCCTCGAACGATTCCCGAAGCCGTTGTTGTTGTTCACGAAGTTCGTCGAGATCTGCGCGAAGCGTGGTGACGGCGGCCGGAACGCTCCTGCTTTCGCGAATGCGCATCGCAGCCTCGCTGGCGTGCCGGCGCGCCCGCCCGTCGGAGGCGGCGTGCGCCAAACGATCGAGCGCGGGAAGGAATCGCATCTCGCCGGTGCTCGCCGCGGCATCGATGGCGACGACGGCAACCAGCAACATCGGGTCGTCGAGCATGCGATCGAGAGCGTCGAAGAGCGGAGCGCGCTCGTGCTCGAGCAGCTCGGCAGCGCGCGCCATCGCCGACGCCGCCGCGCAACGCAACGTATCGTCGCCGCTCGATGCCGAAGCTGCAACAATCAGCGGCACGGCGCGCGGGTCGGCGAGCTCAGCCAACCCGGCGACCGCACCAGCTTCCACCGTGCCGTTCCAACTCGTGCGGCGCACGGTGGCGGCGAGCACGTCGAACGCGCGTGGATCGCGCGTCCTGCCGAGCGACGCGCACGCCGCGGCGCGAACGAAATACGACGGATCCTTCTCGACGCGTTTCAACAGCGCGGCGGCCGTATCGGCGTCGCGGAAGTTTCCGAGCGCAGCCGCGCACGCGGCGCGCACTTTCGGGTGATCGTGCTCGATCGCGTGCAGTAGGATATCCCGCGCCCAGGGCGCTCGCGTTCGGCCAAGCGCCTCCGCCGCGGCTTCGAGAACGCCCCAAAATGGATCGCGCTCGAATGCGCCTGCCAACGCCTCGCGGGCGACGCGCGAGCCATCCTCTGCCAGCTCCCGTGCCGCACGGATGCGAGCGACTACGTCGGGATCGCCGTGCAACGTTGCCGCAGCCAGAGTCGTACCGAGGCGATACCGCACGTTCCCGACCAAAAACGCTCCCGGATCGACGCGCACGAGCTTCGGTTCCCATTCGAGCGCAACCGCGACGGTCTCGTGGGCACGCTCGACGTGCACGCGCACCCGTCGCTCGCCGGGAAGGCAACCGCGCAGATCGCGCGACGGCCCCTCTGGCTCATCCGGAACGAATCCGACCTCCACATCGAAGACGGCCGCCGGATGCTCGTCGTCGATCTGCTGCCGCTGATCGATCGTCACGGTCGCGAGTTTTCGCCGCTCGTCCCACGCGACGCGGTACTCGAGCTCCGGATGCCCCGATCCGAACACCCACCGGTCGAAGAACGCGCGCAGGTTACGGCCCGTCGCCTCTTCGACCGCACGAATTAGATCGATGGTCTCGACGTTGCGCTGCGCGTTCTGCGCTACGTAACGCGCGATGGAACGGAAGAATCGCGAGTCGCCGAGCTCGCCGCGCAGCATGTGAAGAACCGCCGCACCTTTTTGGTACAGGTGACGATCGAAGAGCTCGATGGGGTCGCGATAGCGGTTGTACACGATCGGGCGCCGGTAGCGCCGGCGATCTTCATCGAGGTAGCGCTCCAAGCTAACGAAGACGTCGTACAGGTACTCGTCGTATCCGAGGTCTTCCTCGCGCCAAAGACATTCGAAGTACGTCGCAAAGCCTTCGTTCAACCATGCCTGCGACCAGTCGCGACACGTCAGGAGATCGCCAAACCACTGATGCGCGAGCTCGTGCGAGACGAGCGGATCGCTCGAGAAGTCGAGATGCGCCGTCTCGTCGTGAAGCGTGCGGTCGGTTTGCGTCGTCGCCGACGTATTCTCCATTCCGCCAAAGATGAAGTCGCTCACGGCAATCTGCGAATAGCGTGCGTAGGGGTACGCCGTGCCGATCGCCCGTTCGAAGAACTCGATCATGCGCGGCGTGTTCCCGAATGCGCGCTGCCCGTCGGCTTCGCGGCCCGGAAGCACGTAGGCAAAGACGGGAACCTTGCGCGCTCCCGCCGTCCCCTGCGCGATCTCCACGAAGGGTCCCGCAACGATAGTCACGAGGTACGTGCTGTGCGGAACGTCCTGCCGGTAGCGGAAGATCGTCGCATCGCCCTCGTCTTTGCGCTCGACGAGCGCGCCGTTGGAGAGCGCGAACTCACCTTTTCGCACGACGATCGTTGCCGACGTCGTCTGCTTCTCGTGCGGATAATCGAAACACGGGAACCAGTAGCGCGCGTAGGTGTCTTGGCATTGCGTCCACACGTGCGCAACCCGCCGTCGCTGCTCCGTCGAGCGAATGAAAAATACGCCGTGCCGCGGATGGTCAACGCGGTATGTGACGACGAACGAGGCTTTCTCGCCGGGGGAAAGCGGCGGATCGAGCCGCAGCTCCAGGCGCTCGTCGCGGTGCCGCCACTCGAGCGGTCGCCCATCGCGTTCTACCGTGCGAACGTCGAGATCGACGGCGTCGAGCGCGAGCCATTCAACCGCCTCGTCGAGTGCCCGGATCGTCGTGGTACAGCGGACGTCCAACACGGCGCGCTCGATGTTCGGCGTGACGTGCAGGTCGATATGCTCGACGTCGACGACCTTGTCCGGGCCGTACCGAGACTCGGCACCGGGCAATGCAAACGGGCGCCGCCGATCCGCAGGAATCATGGAGAGGAGGCGTTTCGCTCGTCTGCCTCCCACAACCCTCCGGTGACGCCGACGACCGCACCCGTGACGAAATCGCGTTCGGGAGCGATCAGGAAGGCAACGACGTCCGCGACGTCCTCGAACGATCCCGGTCTGCCGCGCGGGTTTCTTCCCTCTCGCGCCCGCGCTTGGTCACGCGTCATCGTCTTGTCGCGAATGTCGCCGGGCTCGACGACGTTGACGGTGATTCCGAAACGCGCCTCTTCTAGTGCGAGCGTTCGCGCAAACGCGGTGACCGCGCTCTTCGCCGCCGCGTACACGGCGTGCCCTCGAGCCGGGCGCGTCTCGCTCGATCCGTTCGCGCCGAAGAACACCACGCGACCGAACCGATGGTTACGCATAGCCGGCATCACGGCGCGCGCGCACAGGATGGCGCTCTCGAGATTCCCGGCGATCATCTCGCGCGCTTCGCGCGCCGAAAGGTTCGCAAAGCGCTTGACGACGATCGGGCCGACGGCATGGATCAGCGTATCGAAGGGCCCGTGCGATGCAACGATCTCGTCAAGAGCTCCCGTCACGCTCTCCTCGTTCTCACAGAAGTCTACGCGATGTGCACTCGCTTCGGCACCGGCCGCACGAATCGCGGCAAGGGTTGCGTCGGGAGCCGTCGAGCGAAACGTAATTGCTACGTGGGCGAAAGCCTCACGCGCAATTACGTGCGCGATTCCGGCAGCCAGACCGGCGGCTGCCCCGGTAACGAGGGCCCTGCGCGAGCGCATGAGCCCAAGTCTTCGCTACGCTACGACCGTGAAACTCCAACTGTCGGAGACGGGTACGCCGTCCTGCGTCCTGGCAAAGATGCGTACGACGTGCTCTCCTGCGCGAAGCGGGAAGGCTGGGGTAAACTCGAAGCCGCGCGGCGTGATCCTGGCAATCCCCGTCACGTTGCGCCCGTCGAGCATGACGCGCACGCTACCAGGAAGCACGGGGGTGCGGAACGACGCGTTGATCAGCGGATAGGGGCGCGACGTCTGTCCCCACGGAGACGGGCGATGCACGAGCGAATGGCCCGCGTCGGCCCACGCCGGACCTGGACGCTGGTAGGAGCTTCCCGGCCGATAGGGCGGTACTTGACCGTTGGGACCCCCGTTCCCATAGCCGTTCCCATAGCCATTTCCAGAGGAACCGCCGTTGCCCATGATATAGGCGGTCAGGCGGCTCTGATCCCACGAAACGCGATCGCCGAGCGCCTGCGAGACGAAACGCAGCGGGACGAGCGTACGAGCTCCGATCTCGAACGGCGGTGAATCGAGCTGTACCTGCTGCCCGCCGACGGTAGCATACGACGATCCGATCTGGAGTTGAATCGTCCGCCCGCCGCCTGTGGCGTTGATCGTCCCGTTATTGTACACGACCATTGCGCCGAGGCGCTCGAAGATCGCGCGCATCGGAACGTAGAGCCGGCCGGCGCGCTCGACCGGCGCCTGATCCGGAAAACTCATCGGGCTCCCGTTCACCATGACGGTGAACTGCTGTTGAGCGCTCGCCAAGCCGAAAGATGCGGCGCCAGCGGCCGCAAGGGCGAGAAAAAGTATCGATAATCGTCTCATCACTCCCTCTTTCTTCCCCGCCGGCCGCACAGCTAATCAACCACCGCCCGCTCGCCTGCGATTATGGTGTCGGCGTTGGGGTAGGGCGCAGCCGCGGCGGAATGGTTCTGTACGGTATCGGACGCGGGCGAACCGTCGGTAGCTGACGCGGTGGACGAAACGTCGGATACGGCCGCGGCGTGTAGATGCGCGTCGGCGTCGGCGTCACGATCGGGTGCGGTGGACGAAACGTCGGATACGGCCGCGGACGCGGACGATACGGCGTGGGCGTCTGGCGCGGATACCGGCCGGACCCTGGATTGCGGTAGCCACCTCCTTCGCCGTGCCAGCCTTGCGGCGGAGGTCCGTAGCGTTGCAACCAGCCGCTGGGAGGCGGCCAGGCTTGCGGATACTCAGGCGGCCTGCTCTGCGGCGCGGGCGCCATCGGTGTCGTCAGGCCGACGTAGACGGTTTGCTGCTCCTGGTTCCAGTCTACGACTGCCCCGAGCGACTCGGAGATGAAGCGCAGCGGGACGAGGGTGCGACTGCCAATGATGAACGGCGCCACGTCGAGCTGCACCTCGTATCCGTTCACGTACCCGACGTTCGAGCCGATGTAAAGGGCGACCGTCGTATCTCCACGGTTCGCGAGAATCGTAGAGGCAGAGTAATCCACGGATGCACCGAGACGCTCGAAGACGCCGCGAAGCGGTACGAAGACGCGGTCCGCTTCTTTCTTTGGTTCCTTGGCCGTTGGTTACGTTCGGACCGGTTCCATCTCCGCGACGAGCGCGTGCCGGTCCGCGCGCCGTTCGAGCGCGCCCATCCAGGTATTGTAGATCATCGGCACGAGGAAGAGCGTGAGGACGAGGCTGCTGAGAAGGCCGCCAATGATCACCGTCCCGATCGCTTGGCGCCACTCGCCGCCCTCGGCGTAACCGAGCGCCAACGGCAGCATGCCGAAGATCATCGCTGCCGTCGTCATGATGATCGGCCGGAAGCGAACGGATGCCGCCTGCAGTACCGCGTCACGCACGCGCAAGCCGCGCCTGCGCATGGTGTTCGAGTAATCGACGAGCAGGATGCCGTTCTTGGCAACCAAGCCGAAGAGCATGATGACCCCGAGCACCGAGATGATGTTCAGCGACTGCCCCTGCTGCGGCTCGAGCCGCGCCATCAGCGCGAGGAGCATGAGCGCGCCGATGATGGCGAGCGGCACGGAGAACATCACGATCAGCGGCTCGAGGAACGAGCCGTAGAGGATCACCATGAGCACGTAGACGAGCGCAAAGGACGCAACCAGCGCGATGAACATGTTGAAGAACGCCTCGTCCATCAGTTGCGAGTTTCCTTGCGATACCAGCCCGACGCCGACGGGAAGGAAGCCAGGCATCTGCAGCTCCTTCTGCAACGGCCCCTCGACTTGGCCAAGCGAATATCCGGGCAGCAAGTCTCCGTAGACGTTGACGACGCGCTGGCGATTCAAACGCTCGATCTTCGTCGGCGCCAGCGTCCACGTGAAGCTCGCGACGTCTCCGATCGGTATCAGCGAGCCGTCGTTCGTGCGCACTTTAACGTTCCTCAGCTCCGCGACGGTCGTGCGATCTGCAAGCGGGAACTGAACGCGCACGTCCACGAGGCCCGTCGCCGTGCGCACGCGCGTCGCGACGGCACCGTCGACGGCGATGCGCGCGACCTGTGCGACGTCGGACGGATTGACGCCGAGAATTTCACACTTCGAGCGATCGACGTCGACGTTCAAGCGCGGCGCCCCCGTCTCGGCGCTCGTCTGCACGTTCACGGTTCCCGGAAGCGAGCGAATGAACGTGGCAATCTTCTCGGCCGCGGGGCCGATCGCCGCGTCGGGGCCGGTGATCGAGTACTGCAGGTCCGATCCGCCGTTACCGCTATCGCCCGCGACGGCCAAAACGCCGCCGGGCACGAGATAGGCCAGCCGGCGGATCTTGGCGATGGTCGCGTTGGTGTCTTTGATGCGATCGTCTTGCATCGCTGCCGAGAGCTGCGCGTAGTTCCCGCCGGTAAAGCTGCTCCACCCTGCCTGTTTGCGTCCGACCGTCGCGCTCACCGACTTGACGCCGTCGAGGCGCATGATCGCCTCTTCGAGCTGCGTCACGTACCGGTTCGTCGTCGCGATCGGGGTGCCGGGAGGGTAGGTGACGGTCATCGCCATCTCGCCGGTCTGCTGCGCCGGGAACGGGCTGAAGCTCACCCGGCCAAGCGGCAACATGATCAATCCGGCGGCAATGGGAATGGCGAACGTGGCGAGCGTGACGCGCTTGCTTGCCGTGCCGAGGCTGCGGACGAAGCGTAGCGGCGCGAGGTACCACGCACCAAGGTGCGGCGTGGGGAACGACCGGCGCAGGTATGCGCCTATGCCGTGCGCGATTGCGCACGCGCCGATCAGGAGCGCGTCGACGGCAACCGTGACGAACCCGCCGCCGGCAAGCAGCGTAAACGCGTTGAGCAAGAGGACGCTGCACACGAAGGCCACCAACGGCCCGTGAAGTAAGGCAAACGGAAGGAATCGCGTGTGATACGCGCTCACGATGCGATCGTAGCGATGCACGAACGCATTGAGCAGGAGCAATGCGAAGACGAATATCCCGATCGCGTTGAGTACGAACCAACCCGTGAACGTTCCGACCGCAAACATTCCGGCGGCCAGCAGGAGCAGAACCAAGTCGATGCGCCGGTCGTCGAGCGCGAGCAGCCAGCGCGGCGTCGCCTCCGAGCGCTTGACGACGCTCCACCTCGCCGCGAGCAGCGGTGTGAGCGTGAACGAGACCAGGAGCGAGAAGAGTGTCGCCGTCACGACCACGATGGCGTACTCGCGCAGATAGGCGCCGACGATGCCCGAGATGAAGGCGATCGGTAGGAAGACGATGACGTCCACCATGGTAATAGCGACTGCCGCGCCACCGATTTCCGTACGCCCGTTGATCGCGGCCGTCGTCGCGTCTTCACCCATGTCTCGATGTCGCGTGATGTTTTCCAGCACGACGATGGAGTCGTCGACGAGTATTCCGATGATGAGCGAAAGCCCCATCATGGACATCGAATCGATGTGGAAGCCGGCGAGCTTCATCAGAATGAACGTCGAGAGAATCGAGGTGGGGATCGCAAGGAACACCACGACCGCATTACGCCATGCATGGAGGAACAGCAGCATGACGATAGCTGTCAGCACGATGCCCTCGATCAGGGACTGGCCGACCCCGGTCAGCATCTTCGCGGTGTAGTCCGCCGGAGCGTCGATCTCGTTGAAGTGCAGCTGCGGGAACTGCGCTTCGATCTTCGTGAGGAGGGCGCGCAGACGCTGGGTCGCCTTGATTTGATCCGCGTCCAGCGTCGGATTGACGCCAACGTAGACGCGCGGCTGACCGTTGAACGAGGAGATGTTGCGCATTTCGACGTGACTATCGTACGCGTTCGCGACATCGCCAAGCTTGAGTGCCTTCACGGGGTAGCGCAACACGGTGGACGGCGAGAGCGGTATGCCGAGCAAGTCGCTTGCTTGATTGATGTACGAATGAATCGCGACCGTGCCCTCGCGCGTCGGCTGCGTCATGATGCCGCCCGGTACGTTCAGGTTGTTGCTCGCGACCGCGTTGAGGATATCTTCGAGCGTCGCGTTCGTGCCGTCCAGCTTCGTCGGGTCGGGTTCGACGTGGAACTCACGACTCGCCGCGCCGTAGACGTCGACCGACTGGACGTCGGGGTCTTGCTCGATGAGGGGCGTTACCTGCGTGTTGATGAGGTCGGCGATTTGCGGCTGCGTCAGAGATTTCGAGCTCACGGCGAGGTCGAGCAGCGGCGGCTCGGACTGCCCCGCCTTCGTGACGGTCGGCGGATTCATGTCGCTGGGCATGTAGACGCGCGCCGTGTCGACGCGGCGCTGCACGTCGACGGAGGCGAGATCCAGGTTCGTTCCCACGGTGAACTGCACGACGACGACCGCAGTGCCTTCCTGTGCCGTGGCGCTCAGCTGGTCGAGGTGCTCGATGCCGTTCATCTGATCCTCGATCGGCTTGATGACCATGCGCTCCATGTCTTGTGGCGACGCACCGGGGTAGCTGGCAACGACGGCGACGACCGGGAACTCCGTGTTCGGTGGGTTCGAGCTGCGGCCGAGCAACATGAAGGACACGACCCCGAAGATCGCCAGCGTGGCGAAAATCACGGTCGTGATGACCCAGCGTGAGATTGCGAATCGGGTTAACCACACGGGGAAACTGTGCTCTCTCTCCTTCCATCGCGACTACGCGGTGGGCCACCCGGTTGTTTCATGCGCAAGACTGGACTCGAACCAGCACGCCCTTGCGGGCGCTAGCCCCTCAAGCTAGTGCGTCTACCAATTCCGCCACTTGCGCGTAGAGGGGGCTCACCATGCTCCCCGTCCCGGGACGAGGCTTGAGTCTACCGTTACTTCATGTTGGGGTCAAGGGCGTCGCGCAGGCCGTCACCGATGAAGTTGATGGCGAGCGTCGTCACGAGGATGCACAGGCCCGGAAAGACCGCCGCCCACCACGCCGACTCGACATTTGCCTGAGCGTTGGCCAGCATGTTGCCCCACGACGCGGTGGGGGGCTGGATGCCGAAGCCGAGAAAATCCAGCGTCGACTCCAAGATGATGATGTTGGCGACGTCGAGCGTTGCCTGGACGACGATGGGTGCGACCGCGTTGGGCAAGAGGTGACGGAAGATGATCCGTGCGTCGCCGTTTCCGACGGCGCGCGCCGCCTCCGCGAACTCTCGCTCGCGCAACGTCAGGAACGACGCGCGAACGAGACGCGCGACCGAGGGCCACGAGAGAGCGCCCACGATCAGGACGATCGTGCCGAAGTTGAGCGCGGCCTTCGACGAGAACTTCTCGGTCACGATTCCGGTGAGCACGAGCAGCAGTGGCAGGATCGGAATCGAGAGAAAGACGTCGGTGATGCGCATCAAGAGGTAGTCGACGATGCCGCCGTAGTACCCGGCGAGCGCGCCGAGCAAAGTGCCGATCGTTATCTCCATGAGGACGGCGGTCACCGCGAGCGTCAGCGAGATGCGCGCGCCGAAGAGCAGCCGCGCGTACAGATCGCGTCCGACCTCGTCGGTCCCGAGGAAATGATGCGCGCAGAGGCTGACGTTTTGGAAGCACGGTGGAAGGGGATTGCCCTGCCAGTTGACTTCGTCGATCGCGTTCGGATCGGCGAAGCCGCCGAGGTGCGAGAGCGCCGGCGCAAGGACCGCACTGAGCACCATGATCGTCAATACCGCGAGCGCGACGACGGCGAGACGGTGTCGCCGGAAGCGTCGCCAAAACGTGACCTTGACGTATGCGACTTCGTCCGGTTCGGCCGAGGCGTTCATCGGAACGGCGTCCATCAGTCGTATTTCACGCGCGGGTCGAGCCAGGCATACGCAACGTCCGCCAAGAGATTACTGAAAACCACGAGCACCGATACCAAGCACAGGTAGCCCATGAGCAACGCGATGTCGCCTTGCTGGAGCGCGTTGATGAAAAGCCGCCCCATGCCGGGCCACGCGAAGATCGTCTCCGTGACGACGGCACCTGCGATCAACGACGGCAAAGAAATCGCGACGATCGTGACCACCGGGATCAGCGCGTTCTTGAGCCCGTGTTTCAAGAGGATCGTGTGGAACGGCAAACCTTTGGCGGCCGCGGTTCGGATGTAATCCGCGCTCAGCACTTCGAGCATTGACGAGCGCGTAAATCGGCTATAGAGCGCGAGCGAGAGAAAGGAGAGCGCGATCGTGGGCAAGACGAGATGATCGAGCCGGTCCCCGAGATTGAACGTATCCAAGCTCGAGATTCCGGCCGAAGGAAGCTGGATCATGTACCCGCCGGGAAGCGGAATGCCGTGCACGGCGAGGCCGAGCTGGAGCATAAGCGCAAACCAGAAGATCGGCATCGACTGTCCGAAGAACGCAAAGCCCGTGATGATGTAATCCCACACGGAGTACGGTAGCACGGCCGAAAAGATGCCGGCGGCAAGTCCGAGCGTAAGCGCGACCAAGAGCGACGCGCCCATGAGCTCGACCGTCGCGCCGAATCGCTGCATAATCGCGTCGAAAACCGGCTCCGCGTTGCTCGTCGACCACCCGAAATCGCCACGTATCGCGTGGCCGACCCAATGGAAGTACTGAACGGGCAGCGGCTGGTCCAGACCCAGATTGTGCTTGAGCCGCGCGATGTCGGCGGGCGTGATGTGCGGGTTCTGCAAATACGGCGCGAGCGCGCCACCCGGCGCGTTGTTCGTAATCCCGAAGAGGATCATCGAGATCAATATCAACAGCGGGATCGCCTGTAGCGTTCGCCGCACGACATACGTTAGCAGAGGCAGGGTCCTCCCGAATTACCGGCTGTTCGTTACGAACCGCGGGCGTCAATGCCTGCCGGGGGCGCGTGAAGCGGCTCGAGTCCGAGGATTCGCCGCGCCTCCTGCGGCTGCGCGATGGGACGTCCCGCCTCTCGCGCGACGCGCGCGACGCGCTCGACCAACTCTTCGTTTCGTGCAAGGCGCCCCTTGCTGTAAAAGATGTTGTCCTCGAGGCCTACGCGCACGTGTCCGCCCATCGCAATCGCCGCCATGGCCATCGGGAGCTGCGCGCGGCCGACGCCGGCGACCGACCATGTGCAGCCCGCGGGAAGGTCGTCGACGAGATCGCAGAGGTTTTGGACGGTGGCCTCGAGGCCGCCGGGAACGCCGAGCACGAAGTCGACGTGCTGCGGAAATGCGAGCAACCCTTCGCGCGCGAGCCGGCGGGCGTTCGCGAGATGCCCCTTGTCGAAGATTTCCAGCTCGGGCCGCACGCCGAGCTCGTTCATGCGCTGCAAGAGCGCGCGCATGAGCGGAAAGGCGTTCTCGAAGATCTCGTCGCCGAAGTTGACCGTGCCGCACGTCAGCGTCGCCATCTCGGGTCGCAGATCCAGTACGCCCGCTCGTTCGCGAGCGCTCATCCCGATCGCTCCGCCGGTCGAGAACTGCACGATGAGATCGCTCCGGGAACGAATGGCGTCGTACGCCTGGGCGAAGCGCTCGACGGCGTGCGTGTTCGTGCCGTCGTCGTTGCGGCAGTGCACGTGGACGATCGATGCTCCGGCGGCGCGAATGGCGGATGCGGTCTCACCCAGCGCCTGCGGCGTCACGGGCAGGTACGGCGTCTGGCTCGGCATGACTTCCGCGCCGACGGGCGCGCACGTGACGATCAGCGAATCCATGTCGCGGGCTTCGCGCACGTGCCCGCATAAACATCGTACGCCGGTAGTCCGGTCGCCTGCGCGACCGCGCCGAGGAAGGTACGCGGATCGAACGTCCTGCGGGCCGCCTCGGGCGCTATGGTGACGGCGATCACGTTCACGGTCTGCTCGCAGCGCAAGCGCAGTTGCGCGAAGGCGCGCTGCGCGAGTCTTCCGGATAAAGCCACCGCCGCCGGCGATCGCACCACCACTTGGCGCTGCTCCGCAGCCGCGAGCAGCGCTGCCGCGACGTCGGGAAGCAGCGCACCGCCGATGCGCAGCGCCGGCTCGCGCTCGTCGACCGGCGGAAGCTGCAAGCGGGTGACGAGCGTGCGCACGTCCTCCACTGCATCCGTCATCGTCGGTGCGGCCGCGGCTCCGCATGCGACGATGACCGCGTCCTCGCCGCCGGATATCGTTGCGAGGCGATCGATCGCTCCGTCGACGAGCACGAGCTCGCATCGCTCGCGCAGCGCCTCCACCGCGAGGCGCAATCCGGAGACCGTCGGCGGACCGACGAGCTCGTAGTAATCCGCCTCGATGACGCGTGCGAGCTGCAGCGGGCCGCACGCGGTCTCGATGACGCCGCCCGGGAGCTCGACGCGCTCGAGGAGACGCGTCGTGCGGACGGCGCTTGCGATCCAGGTTCCCGGCACGAGCCAAAGACGAGGCTTCGGATTGCGATCGATGACGTCGATCGCTTCGCCATCGCGCCCCGCGCTGACGACACCCACGTGCATTCCGCGCGCGACCGCCGCTTCGTACAGCGCGCGCATCGTGACGGTCTTCCCGACGTTCTTGCCGGTACCGACGATCGCGACCGCCGTCGCGCCGGCGGCGCGCACGTCGTCGAGCAAGGCGGCACCAACTACCACCGCGTTCTCTTTCCTATCCGGCGTGCAGTGCCTTGAGTACGGCAAAAAGCACGCCGGTGAACGCCAGGAGGATGCCGCCGACGAGCTCCGCGCGCTCTTCGATGCGACGCCCGAGCCGCTTGCCGAGCGTCAACCCGGCGCTCGTCGACGCAACCGACACGATTGCGATGACGGCAAGCGTCTCGACGAGCGGAACGCCGATGTAGAGAATCGAGAAGCCGATGCCGAGCGAATCCAGGCTGATCGAAAGCGAGGCCAGGAGGAGACCCCAGCCGCGCGACATGTCGATCGGTCGTCGTGCCGCAGCTTCGCGAAAGCTTTCGAAGACCATGTAGCTGCCGAGCGCGAACAGTGCGGCAAAGCCGAAGTAGCCGGCCACGTCGCCGATTGCATGCCCGGCCGCGATGCCGAGGCCGGCGCCGGCGAGGTTCATGCCGACCTCGGCGGCCGCAAAGGCGACACCGATGCGAATCTTGACCGGGAGCGCTACGCCGCGTACGCCGACGCCGACGCTCACGGCGAAGACGTCGAGCCCTAGGGAGACGGCAATGACCAGGACCTTGAGCGCGGCTGCGATCACGTGCCGGCTCGCGCCCTAAGGTGCGGTTCTACGTGGCGGACGAGCGCGGCGCGAGGAGCGCCGCAACTGCACCGCGCAGTTGCGAGAGCGTGAACGGCTTGTTCAGAAAGAGATCGGCGCCGGCGTGGCGAGCGCGGTCCACGGCATGCGTCGTATGCCCGCTGATCATCAAGATCGGCAGCGTGCCGTCTTCGCGTGCGCGTACGCGCTCGATGACGTCGAGGCCCGATATCCCCGGCAGCATGAAGTCGCAGATCAGCATATCGAACGGGCCCTCTCGCTCGAACGTTTGCACGGCGCTCTCGCCGTCCGCGCACGCTCTGATCTCGTACGGGCCCCTGCGCAGGACGGTCTCGATCAGCATGCAGATCGCCGGATCGTCGTCCGCGACCAGTACTCTCCAGCGACGCTCCTGGTCCACTCCGGCGCCATTCGCCGGTCGCGCTTTTCAGCCTCGCACCTCCCCTTCAGCGTGGGTAAACTTTCGGTGATGAAGCGTGAAGGGGCAGCTCTCCTCTTCCCGCTCTTCCTCGTGCTGCTCGTGGCAGCGGTTGCGCTCCCGATTCTTTCCGTGTTGCTCGCCGTTTCGCCCGGCGAGGTGATCGCGGCATTCGGCGCGCCGCACGTGCGCGATGCCGTGCGCACGTCGTTTCTTGCGTCCTTGATGGCGACCGCCGCGGCGAGCGTGCTCGGCGTGCCCGCGGGGTACGCGATCGCGCATGCCCGGGCGCGCGTTCGCATGGCGGCGCTGTTCGCTCTCGCGCTCCCGCTCGCGTTTCCGCCGGTCGCGTCGGGAGTCATGCTCCTCTCCTTCCTTCGCGCGACGCCGGTGCCGGAGACGCTCGTGGGCGTTGCGACCGCGGAGTTCTTCGTTTCGGGCTCGTTCGTCGCCATCGCCGCAGCGGCGGCATTTTCCGTCCTCGACCCGATTTACGCCGACGCGGCGCGTACGTTGGGCGCAAGCGAATGGCGCATCTTCTTGCGCGTCGCCCTTCCCGCTGCGGCCGGCAACGTCGGGGCCGGCATTGCATTCGCGTGGCTGCGCGCGATCGGAGAGTATGGCGCCACGAGCATCGTCGCATACCACCCCTCCTCGCTGCCCGTGCAGGTATACGTCACGCTTTCGGCATCGGGGGTACGCGAAGCGCTCGCGCTATGCTATGGATTCGTGGTGCTCGCGGCGATCGTACTCGTTCTCCAGTGGATTCTTCGCCGCAGCATGGTACAGTAACGACCGTGATCGAACGGCTAGTCGCCCCCGGCTCCTCGTTTCAAAAGCGCTTCTTCTTTCTCGCTCGGCGCTTCGTCGCAGGCGAGACGATCGACTCCGCGATCGCTGCCGTGCGCGGACTCAACGATGCGGGAATGGCCGCCTCGCTCGATTTTCTCGGCGAGGACGTGCTCGACCGGGCGACGGCCACGAGGACGACCTCTACGTATATCGCAATGCTCGATGCGATAGGCTCCTCCGGCGTACGCAGCAACGTCTCGGTGAAGCTCACGGCGATCGGGATACTGATCGACGAGGGATTCGCGCTGGAAAACCTCGTCCGCATCCTCGAACGCGCGAAGAGCAACGCCGACCCGTTCGTGCGGATCGACATGGAAGGCAGCGCGCTCACCGAACGCACCCTCGCGCTCTTCGAGCGTGCCTTCAGGCTGCACGACAACGTCGGCATCGTTCTTCAGGCGATGCTCAAACGCACCGCTGCCGATGTGGAGCGTGCGATCGCGCTCGGCGCGCGCGTGCGCCTGTGCAAAGGAGCGTATCGCGAGTCCTCCGCAGTTGCCTACGCCGCGATGCCGGAGATCCGCGCCGCGTACGCGCGCCTCGCCGAGATCCTTCTCGTGCGTGGGACCTATCCCGGCATCGCAACCCACGACCGCCGCTTGATCGCGGCGGTCACGGACGCCGTGCGCCGCGACGCCATCGCGACCGATCGGTTCGAGTTTCAAATGCTCTACGGCTGTCGCCCGCAGCTCCAGCGCCGGCTCGTCGCCGAGGGGTACCGCATGCGCATCTACGTGCCGTTCGGAACGCACTGGGCTGGATATTTCTATCGCCGCGTCGCCGAACGCCGCGAAAACGCGCTCTTCGCGTTCTCGTCGATCTTCAGCCGGTGATCTCGTGCGCGCGGTAGTGCAGCGCGTCTCCCGCGCCGCCGTGCGCGTCGGCGAGCGGACCGTTGGTGAGATCGCAGGCGGCCTCGCCGTCCTGCTCGGCGTCGGCGACGGCGACACGGAGCACGACGCACGCTGGATGGCGGAGAAGATCGCGAACCTGCGCATCTTTCGCGACGATGCCGGCCTCATGAATCGCTCGCTGCTGGAAACCGGCGGCGACGCGCTGCTCGTCTCGCAGTTCACGCTGTACGGCGACGCTCGCAGAGGCCGGCGGCCGTCCTTCGTTGCCGCGGCGAAGGAGCCGCTCGCGAGCGAGCTCTACCGTCGCACGGGTGCCGAGCTCGAGCGCCTGGGGGTGCGCGTGGCCTACGGCGAGTTCGGTGCCGACATGGATGTCGAGCTCGTCAACCAGGGCCCGGTGACGATCCTCCTCGATTCGAAGCCGTCCCGCACGTCACCCGACGACGTGCCGGCGTGACGCCAAGCGGGCGCTGACGTCGCCGCCGACGATCGTGAGAACGTGAATGCGCTTGCGCGTCGACGCGTCACCGGCCGATGTTTCACGGGAGCCGCTCGTCCCTGACGCGCTCGACGCGCAGGACGCGATCGGACTCCACGAGGCGGCCGAGCACGTTGAACCCGCTCGTCACCCGTCCGAAGACCGTGAAATCCCGGTCCAGGTGCAGCTGCGGTGAGAGCGTGATGTAGTACTGCGTCCCGGCCGAATCGCGAATGGCGTGCGCGTTCGGGCCGGTCGTATAGTTCATCCCCATCGAGATCACGTAGCTGCCCTGTGCGATCGGGTTCTCTTCCGCGCCGATGGCATAGCCGGCGTCGCCGTTGCCGTTGTCGTTCGGGTCGCCGGTCTGCACGACGAAATCGGGAACGATGCGAAACCAGCGATTGCGGTCGTAGTAGCCGCGGTTCGCGAGGTTCAAGAAGTTCTCGACCGTCATCGGCGCCCATTCGGGGAAGAGCGTGACGTACACGTTCCCCTTGGTCGTGACGATGCGTACGCGCGGATGCGGCCCCGGAGCCGGCCCGCCCATCGCCGCAGCGGTCGTAGGATCGAGCGCGGGCTGCAGGATCGCGCCGGACGGCTGCGGCCGCCGCGGACGGCCGCGTGCGGGCGTGCGCGCGCGAGCGGGCAAGGCCGCCAACGAATCCGGACGCGGCGCGGGAACGTGTACGTAGGCGGGGATCTCGGTCCAGTGCTGGGTCGGCGGCAGCCCGTGGAGCGCGCGAAGCGTTTCACCGGCTTGCTCTTGAACGCGCCACGACGGATCGTGCAGCAACGGCAGCACGAGCGCGAGATCGCTCGCCTCGCCGCGCTTGCCGATCGCACGCACCGCCTCGATGCGCACGACCTCGTCGCGGTCATGCAACGCGCGCGCGAGAAAAGCGTGCGGCACGAGCCGCGCATATCCGCGAAAGACCGACCACATCGCAAAGCGGCGTACCCGCCGCGAGCGATCGCCGTTGACCGCCTCTACCAGCGCCGGCGCGGCGAGCGGCGCGTAGAAGGTCGTGGTGAAAGATTCGAGCGTCGCCGCGGCCCGTGCGCGCACGGTGGCATCGCGGTCGTAGCGAAGCCGGCGGGCGACGGCTTCGAACGCGCCGAGCACGTCGGCTTTCGGAAGACGCCCGGCCGCGGCATAGCGGTCCAAGGCATCTAGCGCGGCGAAACGCACCGCTCCGTTTGCGTCGTTCATGCCGGCGAGGATCGCCGCGCTCCGGCGTCCGCTCGCGATCAATCCGATCCCGTAGAGGCTCATCGCGCGCACGGCGGCTCGCGCATCGTGGAGGTGAGCTGCCAGCAGCGGCTCCCCGGCAGCACGCTTGGTCCTGCCGATGGCCAGCGCCGCCCGGACCGCGACGATCTCGTTGGGCGAGGCGAGGGCAGCTGCCAAAACTCCTCCGCCGAGCGAGCGTGCTTGCTCGGCTTGGACGACCGGGACCAGGCTGGCGTTCCCTACTGTGGCTGCGAGCGCCGGCAAGGCCGCCAAAAGCACCAGTGGAGCGGCCTTCCCGAGTAAAGCGAGCGCGCGAACCATCAATATCTCCTCCAAAGCAAACAAACCGGCCCGAACTAGCGTTCTACATAGTGGAGCTTTCACCGACCCCCCTCCCTGGGGCGCTACGGCTTACTCATTCGCAGGTATTGGAACCCATGACACCAGAGACAACGAGCCCCAAGAACGGAGCGAGCCTTTCCGTCCGGGAAGCCGGACAGAAAGGCGGCGAGACCGTTAAGAGAAAGTACGGTCCGGAATTCTACGAGCAGATCGGCCGCAAAGGCGGTCTAGCGACGAAGAAAGCCCACGGGCATACCTTTTACGAGCAGATCGGCAAGAAAGGTGGAAAGAAGGGCGGCGAAGCGACGCGCGATCGCTACGGCCCGGATTTCTATGAACGGATCGGACAAAAAGGCGGTCAGCGCGTCAAACAGCTCATCGAAGAGGGGAAGCGCGCTGCTTTGGCCGCAGAGGCCGAGGAGAAGGCGAGCTAGAGAGCTCGCGCTTGCGGCGCTCGCCGCAGCGTCTTTTTCGCTGCCGTTGATCGGCGGATCGGCGGCAGCGCTTCCCGTTCCAAGGCCGACGCACTCGCCCGCCGTGCGCGCGAGCGCGTCTCCGGCTGGGTCGCCCGTCACGGGTCTCGCGTTCGGCTCCGAGGCGATCTTCGTTCTCGACGATCGGATCTCGTCGTCGGCCAACAAGGCCGGCGACGTCATTCGCATGCATCTGAAAAGCGACTTACGCGTCGGCGGGCGTGTCGTCGCACCGGCGGGCACGCCAGACCTCGTGCACGTCGTCGACACGTCGGCGGCCCAAATGCTCGATCGCTACGGTTTCGTCGACATCTACGTCGATCCGCTGCATCTCTCCGACGGGCGAGAGATTCCGCTCGGGGTCGCGACGACGCGCCTGTCGCCGCGCGATACGGCGGGCCATGAATCGACCGTTGCGATTGAAAACACGCTCGAAGACATCGTCGTCCCGTACGCCGTGCTCTTTCAGATCGCTCGCCACGGACGAAACTTCGTCATCGGTGCCGGCGCCGAGTTGAAAACGCGCCTCTTGGCGACGTTGAGGCAAACGCGTGCGGGAATCGCCATCGAAACGCCGCAACCCTTCGCTGCGACCGTCGAGACGCCCGGCGCGGCGTTTCAGGCGCTTCCGATCGCGCGGCCGATGCCGCACGCACCGCCCCCGCCCACGCCAGCACCACCGCCGCCCACCGCGACACCTTCGCCGACCCCGACCCCCTCGGTTTCCCCAACACCTACGTAAGGAGGACCCTCGTGCTCACCCGCATCATCGGAGCAACGCTTGCGTTCAGCATCACGGCTGCAGCCGCGCTGGCCGCGCCCACCCCAAAACCGGCCACGCTCTCTCCCAAACCACAAGCCAGCGAAGTCGCCTTCGTCACGCACATCACGCAGACGCTGACGGCAACCTATCCGACCGTCGCCGATGCCGAACGCGCCGGCTATTTCCGGTACACGAATGAAGACAACACCGGCGCGATCAGTTACGCCAATCTCCACTGGACCTCGAACGACTGGAACCATCCGAGCCAACTCTGGTACGACGTTCACGGCAATCTTCTCGGCGCGGACTTCTCCGAGCCGTACGTTGCCGGCAAGCCTCCCTCGCTCTGGGGCGTCCTCCCGGGCCGGTGGATCCACATTCCCGAGCACGTGCACTACGTGCTCGTGGGCGCGCATGGACCTCAGGGCTTCGAGCACGGCGTCGAAGCCTCGGCGTTCACTGCAGCCGGCGGAAGCCTCGCCGACCCTCAGGTGGCGACGCTCGTAAAGATGCACAAGGTCAAGTCCGCATCGCAGGTTGCGCGGATCTTCACGTTTGCGAACATTTGGGATCTCATCGTCTGGGTGAAGCGGAACCCGAACGGTGCTTTCGCCGAGAAGAATCCGCTCGTCCACCCGAGCTCCACCCCCGCGCACGACAGCATGTAGTTCTCGAAGGCGAGAGCGCACGGCGACGACAGCCTGGGGCCAAAACGCGGGTATTTGGCTTCAGGCTTAGGAGCCGAG
>Ga0307372_10004623_pt1 | contig 21092 bp, 19 predicted proteins | sample OX1MG_FD_202533 | JGI IMG/M metagenome (GOLD analysis project Ga0307372, IMG submission 202533) | Soil microbial communities from Risofladan, Vaasa, Finland - OX-1 | ecosystem: Environmental > Terrestrial > Soil > Coastal area > Acid sulfate soil | place: Finland: Risofladan, Vaasa | collected...
CCATTCCCCGGGTCGGACTGGTACGGGCGAGCGAAGGTTTCCGGGTCATCGCATCCATGAACCCCTTCGACAACGTGGGAACCTCACGGATCAGCTCGAGCGTGCACGACCGTCTCTGCCGGATCGCCGTCGGGTACCAGGACGAGGCGGACGAGATCGACATCGTGCGCCTCCGGACCGACAGCGCCCGCACCCGCCTCGTCGAGGACGGCGTGGCCCTCGTCCGGGCCACCCGGCTGCACCACGCAGTACGCCAGGGGAGCTCCGTGCGCGGCGCCATCGACCTCGTGCTGATCGCCCAGCGCCTGCTCGAGCTGGACGGCCTCGAGCTGGAGGACCTCGATCCGGGCGACCTCGATCCGCGCGACGGGAAACCGGCGGGACGGTACCCTTCGATCGTGCTCGACGCGACGATGGTCGCGCTCTCGGGCAGGATCCAACTCGTCGAGACCGCCGACACGACCCCTGAACGAGTGCTCCGCGAGATCTGGGAAGACCGGTTCTTCCTCGCCCCGCACCGGGCGGCGCCCGGCTGAAGGGGGGCGGACGTCGAGGTCGCCGTTCAGCTGCGGACGGAGGAGCCGATCACCGGGAGGAGGCGCCCGGTCCCCAAGCAGCTCGACCAGGCGCCGGTGCTCTTCCGGCCCGGCGGGAACGGATCGGTGATCACCGGCCACGACGGGACGGGTGAGCCCGGCCTGCAACCGGGACGGGTGACCGCCGGGGCCACCGCGGAGATCGGCGAGATCCGAGACCTGGCCGAGGTGCTGCGCACCACCGATGTCGATCCGGTCCTTCGGAGGACGGTGCGGCAGATCGCCGAGAACCTGGCCTTCAGACGGCGGGGCCACCAGCGGACCTCGCCCGGCAACGGCCCCCCGGTGAGCGTCCCGTGGCGCGACAACGGCGACGACCTCGACATCGAGCGGACGGTGGAGAACCTCGTCGGCCGGCGCGTCGTGGCGGAGGAGGACATCGTGGTCCGCGTCCCCCATGCCCGCCGCCGGTCGGTCGTGCTGGTGGTGGACGCCTCGGGCTCGATGAAGGGCGACAAGGCGCTGCTCGCCGCGGCGGCGGTCGGCGCGCTGAGCGGCGAGCTGCGCGACGACGAGCTGACCGTCGTCGCCTTCTGGAAGGATGCGGCCATCCTGACCGCCGGCTCGGAGAGGACCTCGCCGGCGCGGGTGCTCGAGGACCTGGCGGCGCTTCCCGTCGAGGGGCTCACCAACATCCACGTCGGCCTGCACGTCGGGGCCGTCGAGCTGGCACGGTCGAGTGCCCGCGAGCGCATCGCCATCCTGCTGTCCGACGGCGTGCACAACGCCGGCCCGGACCCGCGGACCGCCGTCGGGGCACTCCCCCGGCTCCATGTCCTGCTCGAGACCGACGGGGAGCACGACGCCGAGCTGGCCACCGACCTGGCACGCCTCGGCGGGGGCCACCTCGCACCGGTCCGCTCGGCCGGCGACGTCGCCGCCGCGCTCAACGGCCTCTTCGGGACCTGACGGACGGACCGGACGACCAGACCGGACGACGGCGTAATCAGCCGCGGAGGTCCTCCCAGGTCGGTGCCGGTCCGAACTCGGGGGTCTCCGTCGACTTCGGCATCGTCCACGACGGCGAGCGCTTCTCCATGAACGCCCGCACCCCCTCGGCCGCGTCCGGTTGCCGGCCCAGCCAGCGGAAGAGCTCCCATTCCTCGTTGAAGGCCCGCTCCCGGTCGTGCTCCCCCAACCACTCGTACACCAGGCGCTTGGTGATGGCGGTGGAGGCCGGAGCCGTGTTGGCGGCGATGTCGCCGGCCATCTCGCGGGCGACATCGAGCACGGAGCCCGCCGGCACCGCCCGGTTCGCCAGCCCGAGGGCGAGGGCCTCGCCGCCCGAAAAGATCCGTCCGGTCAACAGCAGCTCCACCGCGCGGGACAGGCCGATCAGGCGCGGGAGCAGCCAGAGCGAGTTGAACTCCGGCATGACCCCCCGTCGGTTGAACACGAACCCGTACTTGGCGTCCTCGGCCATGACCCGGATGTCCCACTGCATCGGCAGCGTCAGCCCCATGCCGACGGCAGAGCCGTTCAGGGCCCCGATGACCGGCGTTCTCATGGCCCAGGGGCGGATCCGGTTCGCCACGTCCCGCCGCATGCCGGTCAGCACCTCCTCCGACGAGATGCCGAGCATCCCCGACTCGAGGTCGGCGCCGGTGGAGAAGTGACGGCCCCGGCCGGTCACCACGATGCAGCGCACCGCGTCGTCCGCGTCGAGCCCGGCGAAGACCTGGTGGAGCCTGGTGGTCATGGTGAGGGTGAACGCGTTGCCCCGCTCCGGACGGTCGAGCCACACGGTCGCCACCCCGGTGCGGTCGACCTCCTCGACCGTGATCCCGTCCTCGGTGACGTCCATCACCGACCCCCTCCGGCCGGAGGCACGGACTCGGCCCAGGCAGCCGGGCGGCCGAGGACCCGCAGGGCGTTGCCGGCCAGGTAGCCCGGAAGCGCCTCCTCGCGGATGTCGAGGTCGGGGAAGCACAGCGCGACGTCGTCGACGAGGATCGTGCGCTGCAATCGCGCCGGCTTCATCGGCCCGGGCATCCCGACGTCGAAGGTGACCGGTCCCGGTCAGACACCCGATCCCCCGGGCCCCGGCTTCATCGGCCCGTGAATTCCCCCGGCCGCTTCGCCCGGAAGGCGGCCATCGCCTCCGCCGAATCGTCGGTGGAGGTGACCACACCGAAGTGGGAGGCGATCAGGTCGAGCGACGTCCGCAGATCGCTCCGCGCCGACTGGTACGTGGCCCGCTTGATCATCCGGACGGCGACGGGCGGGGACTCGGCCAATTTGCGGGCGAGGGCGTCGGTGGCCGCGCCGAGATCCTCGTCGTCCACCACGCGGTTCACGATCCCGATCCGCTGCGCCTCCTCGGCATCGACGAAATCGCCGGTCAGGAGCAGCTCGAGCGCCTTGGCCAGCCCGACGAGCCGAGGAAGGAAGTAGCAGCCTCCGTCACCGGGGACGAGGCCGACCCGGATGTAGCTCTCGGCGAACCGGGCCGATCGTGCGGCGATGCGGATGTCCGTCATGAGCGCCATGTCCATGCCGGCACCCACCGCCGCGCCGTTGACCGAGGCGATCACCGGCTTGTCGAGATCCTCGAGTCCGAGCGCCACCCGATGGATCTTCTCGGTCAGCATCTGGCGGCGCTCGAGCGGCGTGGCGGCGGCCCCGGGGTCGCCGAACGAGTCGAGATCGACCCCTGAGCAGAACGCGTCGCCCGCTCCGGTCACGACCAGGACCCGCACCTCGGGATCGTGGCGGACGTCGCGCACGATGTCGCCCCACTCCTGGATCATCCCCATGGTGAAGGCGTTCTTCCGCTCGGGCCGATTGAGCCGGATCGTCCCGACCCCGTCATCGACCGAGTACTCCAGATCAGCCACGCCCCTCCTCGGTTGTCCTCAGGCGGTACGGCGTCGTGCGGCCGTGCCCGGCGTGGGGCGCATTGTACGCGACATCGCTCCGAGCGCCACCCGGGCGGGATCGGGATCGGGATCGGGAAACATGGCCCAGAGCCACAGCGGGGATAGGGTGAACCTGCATGAGCCCCGCGCCGGGACCCCGATCGCCCGATCGGGCCAGGAAGGTCGCCGAGGTGGTGGCCCGCAGGATCCTCCTCGACGCGGAGGAGCTGGGTCTCGGCCCGGGTGACCAGCTGATGGCCGAGACCAAGATGATGGAGATCTACTCGGCAGGCCGCGCCAGCGTGCGCGAGGCCCTGCGGATCCTCGAGGTCCAAGGAGTCGTCTCCATCCGGACCGGGCGCGGCGGTGGGCCGGTGCTCGAACGGCTGAAGACCCGGGACGTCGGCGACTCGCTGAAGCTCTACCTGCAGCAGCGGCACGCAACCTACGGGGACGTGCTGGTCGCCCGGAAGACCATGGACCCCCAGGTGGGCTGGCACGCGGCCACCAGCGCCACCCGCTCGGACAAGCAGGTGCTCCGCCGGATGCTCGACGAGATCGGCGCCCTGCCGGCGGCAGACCACCATCTCCTGGGCAGCTCCTCGCAACGGTTCTTCGCCGCCATGGGCGCAGCCGCCCACAATCCCGTCCTCTCGCTGCTGTCGCAGGCCCTGCGGGACATCTACTCGTGGCGGGTCCACGGATGGTTCGACGACGACCAGTACTGGAAGGGGAACCTCGTCCGGCTCCAACAGCTTCTCGGGATGATCGAGGCGGGCGACGCCGACGCCGCGGAGCGAACGATCCAGCGCGAGCTCGCCGCCGAGGTCTCCTTCGCCCGCAGGTATTTCCCCGACGTGCTGAGCGAACGGGTCGAGTGGGACTGAGCGCGCTGGCCGCCGGTCAGTCCCCCGACTCCGCCGGACACGGTGGGACATGGGGGAACAGCTCCTCAAAGGCCCCGAGGGTGATCCGTCTGCGGACGACCTCGTCGACGTCGTCGAACAATTCGTGCAGCGTCTTCTGGGTGTGCCCGAAGGTCCCCTCGATATGGGGATAGTCGCTCCCCCACATGACGTTCTCCCAACCCATGGCCCACTGGGCGGGCACCGCCGAGCGGTCATGCTGGAACGAGGCGTACACCTGCTCGTACAGGAACCGGCTCGGTGGCTTGGAGAGGGTCGGTCGCACGGCCGACGCATGCTGGCGGTAGCCCTCGTCGAGGCGGTCGGCCATGAACGGCCCCCACGTGGCACCCCCCTCCGACACCATGACCCGCAGGCCCGGATGCCGATCGAGGGCGCCGGAGGCGATCAGCTGGGCGGTGCACCGCTGCCCGCCGAAGGTCGTCTCGAAGTAGTTGAGGACCGCCCCGCCGGGCCCTGAGTGGTAGGTGCCGTTGCGGCTTCCGGCATCGTGGGGCTCGGTCCCGATGTGGAAGCTCAGGACGAGTCCCGTCTCCTCGAGGGCCGCCCACACCGGCTCCCAGACGTCGTGCTGGTAGGCCGGCTGGGACGGAGGTGGTGCGACCGGAAAGAAGGCCGCCTTGTACCCGAGGCCGGCGGCCCGCTCGATCTCGGCCACGGCATCGTGGGCCGCCAGGAGCGGTACCGACGCCGTGCACACGAATCGTGGCGAGGTCCGCTGGAACCCGATCGCCCAGTCGTTGATTACCTTCACGCCTTCGCGCAGGAGGGCCGGGTCCTCGATCGACGAGGTCCAGATCCCGATGGAGGGATAGATCAGTTCCGCCCAGATTCCTTCCGCGTCGAGGTCCTTCAGGCGCAGGACCGGGTCCCCCGCCCCGGGCGCCCGCTCCGCCACCGTCATCCCGGTCTCCGTGTCGCGCAGCGGCCGGCTCGGGATCCTGCGCCGGAAGGTCTGACCGTCGACGTGAACGGTCTCCCACCGGCCGTCGTCGTCCTTCACGCTCCTCGGCATCCGCTCCGCCAGCGCCGGGGGCAGTCCCTGCTCGAACAGGCCGTCCGGCTCCACCAGGTGGGAGTCACCCGAATTGGCCCAGATCTTCGACATTGCCCCTCCTCGTTCCCCCCCCGCAGGTCGCCCGGGGACACGAGCAGCCTACGACCTGAGGGCGGCGGCCCGGCGCTCGGTCGACCGGTCAGTTGCGGAGGGTCTGGCTCCAGGGCACGCCGCGGTCGGGCGCCGGCTCGCGGGGCAGCCCGAGAACCCGCTCGCCGATGATGTTGCGTTGGATGTCGTCGGTTCCCCCGGCGATCGACATCCCCGGGCTCCCGACGAAGGCCCGTTGCGCCCCCCAGCGTCCACGATAGGTCCGTCGGCCGAAGTCCGACGAGACGTCGTCGTAGCCGTCGATCAGCGTCCCCTCCATGCCCAGGAGGTCGACGGTGAAGGCCGCCAACGAACGACCCGCGACCGCGACCGCAAGCTTCCCGAGCGACCCTTCGGCGCCGGCGGACCCGGCGGCCCGCAGGGCTGCGGCCCTCGCCTGCAGCAGTCGCACGACCTCGGCGTCCACCCAGTGCTCCATCAGCCGATCGCGCAGCGCCAGGGCCTGGGCCGACGACTTGTCCTCGCGGGCGCTCCACAAGCCCACGGCCAGGCCGATCGGCCCCGCGCCTCTCGCTGGTATCTGCGGCATGTTGTACCGCTCCGCCATGAGCGTCGTGTTGGACACCGACCAGCCGGCTCCGACCTCACCCAGGCGCTCGCTGTCGGGAATGCGCACGTCGGTGAGGAACACCTCGTTGAACTCGGCCCCGCCGCTCATCTGCCGGAGCGGCCGGACCTCCACGCCCGGCGCGTGCATATCGACGACGAACTGCGTCAGGCCGGCGTGCTTCTCGAGGTCGGGATCGGTGCGGACCAGCACGATCGCATAGCTCGACTGGTGGGCACCCGACGTCCACACCTTCTGCCCGTTGACGATCCACACGTCGCCGTCCCGCTCGCCCCGGGTGGCCAGCGATGCGAGGTCCGACCCGCTACCCGGCTCGCTGAAGAGCTGGCACCAGTACTGCTCGGTCGAGAAGATCGGGCGCAGGTAGCGCTGCTTCTGGTCGTCGCTGCCGAAAGTCAGGATCGTCGTGGCGATCTGGCCGGCTCCGATCGGGTTGGAGACCTTCCCGCTCGGAGGGGCACCGGCGTCGGCCAACCGGTCGTCGACCGCCCGCTGAAGTTCGGCGGACACGGCCAGCCCGCCCCGACCGACCGGAAAGTGCACCCACGCCAACCCGGAGTCGTACTGCGCCCGGAGGAAGGCGACCGGATCGGTGGCGGCCGGAGGTGTGGCGCGGATGAGCTCCTCGGTCCTCTGCAGGACGAGCTCTGCGGGTTGGGGGTCGGACATGAGACCGGAGACTAGCGACTCGCAGCCGGTGCCCGCCTACGGAGCCAACCCACGAATGGCGGTGGCCAGGTCGATGCCGGCCGGGAACACGTGCAGGACCGGCAGGGTGACGCCGTTGGCCACGTACCGGGCCACGTGCTGCCGGCACGCCTCCGGCGTGCCGTGGATGAGCAGGTCGTCGACCAGCGCGTCGGGGATGGCCGCCAGAGCACCCTTCCGGTCGCCAGCGGACCACGCGGCCCACATCGGCTCGAGCTCGGGGCCCCTTCCGAGCCATCGGTGGAACTCCGCGTAGGCCCGAACGTTGAGATAGCTGGCTATCAGACGACGACCTGCGGCCCGCGCCACCTCGGCGTCGCCGTTCGGGAGGACGAAGAGGCGGGCCACGACCTCCTTCCCGGGTCCCACCTCGGCCACCGCCTTCTTCACGTCGTCGGCGGACAGCCAGTTGAGAATGGCACCGTCGGCCTCGCGCCCGGCGAGCCGGAGCATGCCAGGCCGCAGCGCAGCGAGGTACAGGGGCGGGGGCTGCTCGACCGGGCGCGACAGGCGGAACCCCCGCACGGCAAAGGTGTCGTAGGCCTCGTCCACCTTCTCGCCACGGAGGGCCGAGCGCAGGAACCGCAGGGTGTCACGGGTCCGCTTGAACGGATCGACGTAGTCGATACCGTTCCAGCGCTCGACGATGACGTCGGACGACGCCCCGAGGCCGAAGGCGAATCGGCCGGGGGCGGCCTCGCTCATGGCGGCGACGGTCTGCGCGAGCAGGGCCGGCCCGCGGGTGAAGACCGGGGCGATGGCCACCCCGAGGCGCAACGTCGGGGTCCACGCCGCGGCCAGGGCCAGCGGGGTGAACCCGTCGCTCCCGTCCACCTCCGACGACCAGACGTCGGAGTATCCGAGCTTCGACAGCTCGTCGAACCACCGACGGTGCTCGTGGAGGGGTACGCCGTCGAACGGCACCGTCATCCCGTAGGGAGCCCCGACGGCTCCCCCGGGTACCTCGCCCACGGTCACCGGGAGGAATGCCGGCGGACCGTCAAGCGGGAACCGGCACGTGCAGCAGGTCGATCATGTTGCCACCCATGATCTTGCGGAGATCCTCGTCGGGGACACCCTCCATCTCCGCGACGTAGGAGAGCGGCTCGGCCAGGCCCTCGACATGGGGGTAGTCCGAACCGAAGATCACGTGCCCGGCCCCGAGGAGACGGACGAGGTCCCGAGGGTCCTCCTCGTGGAACGGGTGCATCCAGAAGTGCCGCTTGAACGTGGCCGAAGGCTTCTCCTCGTAGACCTGGGGCATGCTCCGCCACGTGATGTCGAGGTGCTCGAGGAGGCTCGGCACCCAACCGGCACCGTTCTCGATCAACGCCACCCGGAGCTTCGGGAACCGCGTGAACAGCCCGTGGCAGATCATGGAGGTCACCGCGTCCTGAATGTCGCGGTGCTGCTCGCGGACCGAGGCGCCGAAGGGCTGCGGCTGAGCGAAGGCCTGCGTCTCGCCTCCGGCTCCCTCCCACTCGTTGATGTAGCGCTGGTAGCCGGTGTCGGAGGCATGCACAACGACCAGGATCCCCGACTCCTCGACGAGCTTCCAGAAGGGATCGAATTCGGGGAGGGCGAAGGAACGGGGGCCCCGGTATCCCCAGGCCGGCGACGGCCGCATCAAGACGACTCGCGCCCCGTGCTCGAGCACGAACCCAAGCTCCTCGATCGCCTTGTCCACCAGCCCCGGAGTGATGATCGGGGTCGAGAACATCCGGTTCTCGTACACGTAAGGCCACTCGTCGACCATCCACCGGTTGAGGGCGTGGATCACCGCGGCACAGAGGTCGGGGGCGTCACGCATCCGCTCCTCGACCAGGCTGGCCAGGGTCGGGATCATCAGGGTGTAGTCGACTCCCTGCTCGTCCATGAGGGTCAGCCGGGACGATGCCTCCCGGAAGGCCGGAGGACAGTCCATGCCCCGGCCGATGATCTCCCGGTAGGACTTGCCCTCGGGGTTCCCGATCTTGAAGTACTCCTCCTGGGCCCCCGGACGGCCGACCCGGTCGAACGTCGGGTTGGGGATGTAGTCGCTGATCTGGCCCCGGACGACGATCTTGGTCCGCCCGTGCACCTCCACGTAGTCGATAGCCCCCTTGTAGGCGTCGGGAAGGTACCTGGTCAACGCCTCGCGGGTCTCGTAGAGATGGTTGTCGGCGTCGAAGATGGGGAAGTTGACTTCTCGGGCCATTTCGGGAGCTCCTCGTTCGATGTCCTGCCCCCAACCGGGCCCCGCGGGACGAGCCGGCGGACCAAAGCATTGGAGACCAAAGCATTGGAATAGTTACCAGTCGACGAATCGTACCAAGGGTGCCGGCCCCATGCGGCACCAACCTGCCCGCGCCTGTTGCTCGGGCGGCCACCGCCGCCTACGTTCTCCGGGGACGACCTGCTCGGGCGGGCGGCAGGTGGAGAGGGGCCCGAGGAACGGGGGCGAGCGGGATGGGCGACGACCGGCAGCACCTGACGATCCCCCGGATGGTGCTCGACTCCTCCGACCGCTTCGCCGAGCGAGAAGCGGTGATGGAGGGCGGCCACCGGTTCTCCTTCGCCGACGTGCAGAAGGAGATGCTCGCCGTCGCCCGGGCCCTGATCGCCGGCGGCATCGAGCCCGGCGACCGGATCGGCCTGTGGGCACCGAACTCCGCCGCCTGGATCTTCAGCGCGTTGGGGATCCTCGCCACCGGGGCGTGGCTGGTGCCGCTGAACACCCGGTTCCGGGGATCGGAGGCCTCCTACATCCTGGGCAAGGTCGACGCCCGAGCCGTGCTCACGGTCGAGCACTTCGCAGGGGGTGACTACCTCCGGATGCTGCGAGACGAGTCGCCCGAGCTTCCCGCCCTGGCGAACGCCGTGACCTTGCCCATGCCCGGCGGGCAGGGCAGCTCGGAGTGGGAGGCCTTTCTGGCCCGGGGCGACGACGTCCCCGAAGCCGAGGTCCTCCGCCGGATCGACCGGATCGGACCCGAGGACACGAGCGACGTCATCTTCACCTCGGGCACCACGGGCACCCCGAAGGGGGTGGTCCTGCGGCACGGCGCCAGCCTGATCGCCTACGAGTCCTACAACCGGGGCTACGGGATCGGCGAAGGCGACCGCGCCCTGATCGCCCTGCCCTTCTCCCACACCTTCGGTTACAAGGCCGGATGGATGCTCGACCTGAGGTACGGCGCCACCACCATCCCAGTGCCCGTGTTCGATCCGGAAGAGGTCATGAGGCTGATCGAGACCGAGCGCGTCACGCACATGCCGGGGGCTCCGACGATGTTCCTCGCGCTGCTCGACCATCCGGCCCGCGCGTCGTTCGACCTCTCGTCACTGGTCGCGGTGACGGTGGCCGCCTCGACCGTCCCGGTCGAGCTGATCTACCGCCTCCTGCGCGAGGAGGGGATCAAGACCTGCCTGGCCGGCTACGGGATGACGGAGTCCCACGGCATCATCTCGACCACCCTGCCCGGTGACCGGGCGGAGCTGGTGGCCACGACCGTCGGCACGCCGATCCCCGGGGTGGAGACCCGGGTCGTCGACGACGGCGGCAAGGACGTGGCGACGGGCGAGCCCGGGGAGCTCCTCGTCCGGGGCTACAACGTGATGTCGGGGTACTACGGGGAGCCGCAGGCGACCGAGGACGCGTTCGTCGACGGATGGCTGAAGACCGGGGATGTCGTCGTAGAGGACGACGACGGCTACCTCCGCATCACCGACCGCAAGAAGGACCTCTTCATCATGGGGGGTTTCAACGTCGCCCCGGCCGAGGTGGAGAAGGCCCTCGCCGGGTTCGAGATGATCGCACAGGTCGCGGTCATCGGCATTCCCGACGAGCGCTTCGGGGAGGTGGGCATGGCCTTCGTGATCCCCAAGCCCGGGGTGGACCTCACGGTGGACGAGGTGGTGGCCTACGCCCGCGAGCACCTGGCCAACTTCAAGGTCCCGCGGCGGGTGGAGATCGTGGAGTCGTTCCCGCTCAACGCGACCGGCAAGGTGTTGAAGAACGAGCTCCGCTCCCTCGCCGTCCGGACTGACGGGTGAGGCAGATACCGGATATCTTTCGGTATGACGTCCGGTAAGGTCCCCACCGTCCCCGGGCCCGCGGTGGCCGGCCCGTGATAACCGCCCTGGGCACGTATCTCCCCCCCTGGGGCGGCCCCGGCGGGACCCGCCGACCCGGCCCGGACGAGGACGCGATCACTATCGCGGTGGCGGCCGGGCGCCGGGCGCTCGACGCTCCGCACCCCGAGGTGGCCCGGGTGGTGCTCGTCACGCGCGACCTTCCCTTGCTCGAGGGCGGGAACGGTGCCGTCCTGCTCGCCGGGCTCGGACTGGGCCGCGACGTCGAGGTGGTCGAGCAGGTGGGCGGCGCCCCGGCCACCCTCGACGCCGTCAGCACCGCGTCCCCGGGGACACTGGTGATCGGCGCGGACTGCACCCCTGCGACCGGCGCCGCGGCTGCTCTGGTCGGCGGCGGCGGCGGCGGCGGCGGCGGCGGCGGCACGGTCACACCCGCCGGCCGGGTGACGCGCAGCCTGCCGTTGCGGGTGCGGGATCTCGGCGGCACCGTACGCGAGGACGAGGATCCCCGCCTCCAACGCGAACGGGGGTTGCGGGCGTCCCTCTCCGCCGCGGGCCTGCCGGGCAAGCCGGTCTCGCTCGCCGGTGTAGGGCACAGGGACGGGGCCGCCTTCTGCGAGGGAGACCCGCCCGTGCTCCCCACGGTCGGTGCCAGCGCCGCGCTCTTCTCCCTCGCCGCCCTGGCCGAACGGGGGGCGGGCGGTCTGGTGGCCGCCATCGAGCAGGCGACGTTCTCGGCCGTCCGTTGGGACCCCTCGGGTGTGGCGCTGCACCGCGACGAACCGGCGCCGCGCGAGATGCCGGCCCGCCGTTCGTCCCCCGGTCCCGAGATAAAGATCGCCTTCACCGCCTACGACCGGGCGTTCGACGCCAAGCTCGGGTGGGAGGCCGGCCGGTGTGGGTCGTGCGCGACCTTGGCGTTCCCGGCCAGGCACCGGTGCCTGACCTGTGGGTCCGAGGGAGACGCCGTGATGGTGCCCCTCCCCCGGACCGGCAGCGTCTACACCACCACCACCGTGCACGTGCCGGTACCCGGGCTCGAGACGCCGTACACGCTGGCCGTCGTGGAGCTCGACGACGTCGGTGTCCGGGCTCTGGTGACCGTCACCGACTCGCCGCCCGGGTCGCTGGAGATCGGCGACCGGGGGAGGCTGCTCCTGCGCCGGGTCGCGATCCGCGCGGGCGTTCCCGACTACGGCTACGCGTTCTCGCCGGGGGAGGTGGCCCGATGAGACGGGTGGCGATCGTCGGAGCGGGCATGACGCCCTTCGCCGAGCACTTCGACCTCGGGATCAAAGAACTGCTGCCGATGGCCGTCTCCGAGATGGCGGAGTCGGTCGACAAGGGCCTGGACCGGGCCGATATCGACGCGGCGTGGTTCGGCGAGCTGGCGACGACCGACGGCTTCCCGGCCGGGATCCTCGCCGATTCCTGCGGCCTGCTCGACATCCCCGTGACCCATGTGGAGAACGCGTGCGCCACCGGTCAGGACGCCCTGCGCAACGCCGTGTTCGGTGTGGCGTCGGGCCTGATGGACGTCGCCCTGGTGGTGGGGGCCGACAAGGTGCGGGAGACGTCGGCCCGCTCGACGTTCTGGGACTGGATGGGCATGACCCGGGACATGGCGTGGGATTACCCCCTCGGCCTGGTGGCCCCGGCCAACTTCGCGCTGCACGTGCGCCGCTACCTGCACGAGGCACCCGCCACGCGGGAGCACATGGCCATGATCGCCGTGAAGAACCACCATCACGCCATGTCCAACCCCAAGGCCCACCTGCACCAGGAGATCACGGTCGAGCAGGTGCTCGGCGCCCCCATGGTCGTCGAGCCGTTCGGGCTCTACGACTGCACGCCCCAGTCCGACGGGGCCGCCGCGCTGTTGGTGGTGGGCGAGGAGGTCGTCGACCGCTTCACCCACCGGCCCGTGTGGGTGCGGGGGATCGGCCTGGGCCTCGACCGGGTGATGCACCAGCACAAGGCCGACATGACGACCTTCCCACCCACCACGAAGGCGGCGAAGGCCGCCTATGCCATGAGCGGCCTCGGGCCGCGGGACCTCGACGTCGCGGAGGTCCACGACTGCTTCACCGGTGTGGAGCTGATCTCCTACGAGGACCTCGGGCTGGCCGAGCGGTTCCGGGGCCATGAGCTGGTGGAGGCGCACGACACGACGGTCGGCGGCCGCATCCCGGTGAACCCGTCGGGAGGGCTCAAGGCGAAGGGGCACCCGCCGGGGGCGACCGGGGTGGCCCAGTGCGTGGAGCTGTTCGAGCAGATCCGAGGCGAGGCGTCCAATCAGGTCGACGGCGCCCGGGTCGGGCTCGCCCACAACATCGGCGGCCCCACCGCCGTGTCCGCCGTCACGGTGCTCTCCGCCGATCGTTCGTGATGTCCACCGGGTAGGTCTGGCGGATGCCGGCGATCAGGAGCCGGAGGCCGAGCACGAAGCTCTCGTCGTTCAACGGGACGAGGTCCTCCACCGTCGGGTGGATCGAGCCGAGGACGCGGTACCCCTCCGTCCTCGCCACCGAGTCCTCGCCGTGCCCGCCGTAGTCGGCGGTGTCCTGGCTGTGCTGGAGTGCGACGAAGCCGCGCGAGTAGTTGGAGCACGCGGTGAGTACCCCCGCCGCCTGCTCGGGGGTGAGCCCCGCCCGGACCAGCAGCGCCAGACCCTCCTCGAGCCGGTGCAGGAGGCCCCGGCTCGGGTGACGGAAGAGGAGATGAGCCCTGAACGCGTTGATCTCCCGGTAGACGGGGAACTGCTCGAGGAGGTCCCTGAACGCGAGGAAGTAGGCAAGCAGCTCCTCGTCCCACGGGCCGTCGCCGACCGGGGGCAGACGTTCGTGCATCTCACGGAACACGTCGCTGGTCAGGGCCTCGAGCAGCTCCTCCTTGCTCCGGAAGTACCAGTAGATGCTGGTGACCCCGCACCCCAGCTCCTTCGCCAGCGAGGGCATGCTGAGCAGGCGGATGCCGTCGCGCTCGACGAGTCGCTTGGCCGCGGCGAGGATCTCCTCCGCGCTCATCGACCCCCGTGCCCGGCGGACGGTCCCGTCCCTCCTCGCGCTCTTCACGGTCACCGGCCGAGGAACCTCTCCACCACGGCCTGGTGCTCGGGCGTGTCGAACGACTGGAACTCCGCGGCGAGCGCGTAGTCGACGATCCCGTCCATCGCCCGCGCCAGGTGCATGTTGACCGCCCGCTTGGTTGTCTGCAGGGCCTGCGGAGGCTGCTCGGCGAGGCGGGTGGCCAGCTCGAGAGCCTCGTCGAACAGCTTGTCGTCGGGGACGACCCTGGTGGCCAGGCCGAGCTCGACGGCCTTGTCCGCCGGGATCCGGGCGCCGGTGAACAGGTACTCCTTCACCCGGAGGATGCTCATGTAGAGGGGCCAGATCGGGGCTCCCCCGTCGGCAGCGGTGAGCCCGACCTCCACGTGGGGGTCCTGGAGGTACGACGACTCGGCCATCAGGACCAGGTCCGAGAGGACGGCCAGGTTGGCCCCCAGCCCGACGGCCGCGCCGTTCACCGCCGCCACGATGGGGAGGGAGAACGCCACCATCTCCCGGGCCACCCGGCCCGCCTCGTCGATGATGCGCCGGCGCGTCACGTGATCGCTGTGCAGGGCGCGGAACAGCTCCATGTCGCCGCCCGCGCAGAAGGCCTTCCCCGCACCTGTCAGCACGACGGCACGGACCTCGGGGTCGTCGTCGAGATAGCGCCAGACCCGGGACACCTTGCGGTGCAGCGCCTGGTTCGCCGCGTTCCTCGCCTCGGGCCGGTTGAGGGTCACGATCCGGATCGGTCCGCGCTCTTCGATCAGGATCTCGGGCTCGAACGGGTTCGGCACGGGTCCTCCTTCTCGGGAGGTGGACCCATCGGCATCGACAGGCCCGGCCCCGCCGCGGCCCACCTACCCGCCGCGGCCGCCGCTTCCGGAGCCCCTACCGGAGGCGATACTAAATGGCGGCCACGATGCCTGCAAGGACCACCGGTGCCCGGAGGTGGGCGCGGGACCGGGCGCGCCGGCCGGCCCGACCCCCGTGCAATGATTTGGGCCGACCGCCGACCCACGGGAGCGAACTGCAGCGTGGACATCCGGTACCCACCCGAAGCCGAGGCGTTCCGGAAGAGGATCCGTTCGTTCCTCGACGACCATCTGCCCGAGGACTGGCGGGGGGTCGGCGCGCTCGATCCCGGCGACGCGGAGACGTTCACCCAGTCCTGGCGGCGCGTGCTCCACGAGAACGGGCTGCTGGGTCTGTCGTGGCCCCGCGAGTACGGGGGCGCCGGGCTGTCCAAGCTCGAGCAGGTCGTCCTGGCCGAGGAGTTCACCCGGGCGGGGGTCCCCGTGTACTCCACCAGCGACACGTTCTCGATCAAGATGGTGGGCAACGTCCTGCTTCGCCTGGGGACCGAGGCCCAGCGTCGGCACTTCCTGCCTCGGATCCTCTCGGGCGAGGACGTCTGGTGCCAGGGGTACTCCGAGCCCGACGCCGGGTCCGATCTGGGCTCGCTCACCACCAGGGCCGAGCGCGACGGGGACGACTGGGTCATCACCGGGCAGAAGATCTGGACGACCCGGGCGCAATTCGCCAATTGGATCTTCCTCCTGGCGCGGACCGACGTCGACGCGCCGAAGCATCGCGGGATCACGTTCCTGTTGTGCCCGCTCGACCAGCCCGGCATCGAGATCCGGCCCATCCGCCAGATGGGTGGCGACAGCGACTTCAACGAGGTCTTCTTCAACGAGGCGCGCACCCGGTCCGATCTCGCGGTCGGTCAGGTCAACGGCGGTTGGCCGGTGGCGATGGCGCTCCTGGGGTTCGAACGCGGCGAGGAGTCCGCCACCAACCCCATCGCGTTCCGGGCCGAGTACGACCGTCTCGTCGACCTGGCGCGCGAGCGCGGCCGGACCGGGGACCCGGTGATCCGGGACAGGCTCGCGGCCCAATTCGCCCGGGTGGAGATCATGCGGTTCCTCGGGTACCGGATCCTCACGGACTTCCTGCAGGACAAGGCACCGGGCACCGACTCCTCGACGATCAAGCTCTACTGGAGCGAGTACCACCGCGACACGACCCGCTTGGCCGTTGAGATCATGGGGGCCGAGTCGCTGGTGCTGAGCGGTCGCCCCCCCGCCAGGTCCTTCCGGGCCGACGATCCCGGAGCTCCCAACTCCTCGGCATCGTGGGTCGGCGCGCTCTTCAACGCCGTCGCCGGCACCATTTACGCCGGCAGTTCCGAGATCCAGAGGAACATCCTCGGCGAGGCCATCCTCGGGCTCCCCAAGGAGCCGGGCCCGACAGCCCGCTGACCCGGGCGGGCAGCAGGCCGAGGGGTCGCCGTCTACCATCGGCGGTCCCATGGCTCCGACGTGGTCCCAGATGATCGCAGAGCGCTCCGGGCGCCCCGACGCCGCGGTGATCAATCCCGGCGGCGAGCGGTGGACGGTGGACGAATTGCTCGCCCGGGCGGCCGGCGCCGCTCGGTGGCTCGACGGGGCGGGAGCCTCCCCCGGGGCCCCGCTCCCCGCACTCGTGCCCTCGCAGGCCGCCTCGTACGCCCTCCTGGTGGCCGGGGCCCTCACCGACCGCCCCCTGGCGCCCCTCAGCCCCCGCTCTGCCGTCGACGAGCTGTGCACCTGCATCCATCGGCTGAACGCCCCCCTGATCCTGACCACGGCGGGGAACCGGGCGGTCGCGGATCTGGCCGCGGCCCGCACGGGGTGCCGGGTGGGCATGGTGCCCGAGACGTTCCCCGCAGTCGCCGGCGCCCTCGACATGGACCAGGGGCCCGACGACATCGTGGCCGTCGTGCACACCTCCGGGACGACCGGGGTCCCCAAGGCGGTCGCCCAGCGTCAGGGTCCCCTGGCCCTCAGGATCGTGCAGAGCGGGTCGCCCATCGAGCTCGGCCCCGGCAGCGTGTACGCGTCCGCCTCAGCGTTCCACCACCAGGCGGGCGTCGGCCTGGTGCTGGTCGCCATCGGGGCCGGGGCGGCACTGGTCACCTTTCCCCGGTTCACGCCGTCCGAGTGGTCGGGGCTGGCGGAATTCGGGGTGACCCACGCCACGGTGGTGCCGCCGTTCATCGAGGACCTGCTCGCCGCCGGGACCCTCGACCTCCCGACCCTGCGGTTCCTGCAGTACGGGTCGGCTCCCCTCCATCCCGATACCACCCGCCGCCTCCTGTCCGAGCACCCTCGGATCCGGCTGCACCAGAGCCTCGGGCAGACGGAGGGATCCCCCATCACGAACCTGTCCCACGAGGACCACCTCGAGGCGGTCGCCCACCGGCCGGAGCTCCTCGCCACCGTCGGGCGGGCGGTCCCCCGCTCCGAGCTGCGGATCGAGGGGGCCGACGGGGAGGGGGTGGGAGAGATCACCAGCCGCGCCGCCCACTACTTCGCCCCCGATCCCGACGGGTGGCTCCGCACCGGTGACCTCGGGAGCATCGACGAAGGCGGATTCGTCTCGGTGGTCGGGCGCAAGAACGACGCCATCAACCGGGGCGGGGAGACCGTGTACCCAGTGGAGGTGGAGCGGATCGTCGCCACCCATCCGAAGGTCCGCCGGGTGGCGGTCGCCGGGGTACCGGACCGTCGCCTCGGCAAGGTGGCCCACGCCTGGGTGGTCCCCGTGGACCCGGGCGACCCCCCGGGCCCCGACGAGCTCCGGGGCTTCACCCGGGAGCGGCTGGCCGCGTACAAGGTGCCGTCCGCGTGGTGGTTCGTGGCCGAGCTCCCCGTGAACCCCTCCGGGAAGCTGCTACGCCGGCTGCTCGTGCCGCCTGACTGAGACCATCCTTCGTCCTCCGCCCTGGGCCGAGGACGTAGGCTCCCCCGCCATGGGGTACGAGGCCATCACCTACGGGGTCGACGACGACCATGTCGCCACGATCACGCTCAACCGGCCGGACAAGCTCAACGCCTTCAACCGGGTCATGCTCGACGAGTTCGTCGACGTCTGGGCGGAGGTGCGCAGCAACGACGACGTCCACACCGCCGTGCTCCGGGCAGCCGGGGACCGCGCCTTCTCCGCCGGTCTTGACGTCTCCGACCCGCTCGCCCGCTCCGCCACCACCGCGACCCTCCCGTTCGGCCAACGCGACCCGGGGATGTCGCTCGGGCCGAAGGTGAACCGTGTGTGGAAGCCGGTCGTCTGCGCAGTGCACGGAATGGCGGGCGGGGGGGCGTTTTACTGGATCAACGAGTCGGACATCGTGATCTGCTCGGAGGACGCGCAGTTCTTCGACCCCCACGTCACCTACGGCATGACCTCGGCGCTCGAGCCGATCGGCCTCCGGTGGAGGATCCCACTGGGAGAGGCGCTCCGATGGGCGCTGATGGGGCTCGACGAGCGCATGAGCGCGACGCGGGCACACGAGATCGGGCTGGTAAGCGAAATCGTCCCCCGCGAGGCGCTGTGGAGCCGGGCGCACGAGATCGCGGCCATCATCGCGGCGAAGCCGACGGTGGCCACCCAGGGGACCGTGCGCGCCATCTGGGACTCGCTCGACATGGGCCGGAGCCAGGCCCTCAACAACGGGCTGAGCTACGTGCAGCTCGGCAACGCCATCGGAGAGACCCTGGTCGACCGGACGGCCGTGGTGCGGCCCACCCCGAAGGTGCGCTGACCGCCGCCGGGCGGTCGGGCTACTCCGACGTCGGCCCGGTGAAGGTGGCCGGCCGCTTCTCGGTGATGGCCGAGAGCCCCTCCGCGGCGTCGGGCCCCCCGAACCCGTAGAACTCGAGCCCGAGGGACGCGTCAAAGGTGGGCCCCATCATCCGGTACCAATTGTTGAGGGACCATTTGGTCCACCGCAGCGCGCTCTGCGCGCCCGCTGCCAGCGACGTCGCCACCTCGCGGGCCCGGTCGAGCACGGCGCCGTCGTCGACGCACAGCGAGACGAGGCCGATCCGCTCCGCCTCCTCCCCGGTCAGCGTCTCGCAGGTGAGCAGGTAGTACTTCGCCTTGGCCATGCCGCAGAGCAGCGGCCAGCAGATGGCGGCATGGTCGCCGGCCGCCACGCCGAGCTTGGTGTGACCGTCGATGATGCGCGCCGTCCTCCCCACGACCGACACGTCGGCCAGCATCGCCGCCACCAACCCGGCCCCCACCGCCGGCCCGTGCACCGCCGACACGACGGGCTTTGAGCAATTGATCACGTTGTACACGAGGTCGCGCGCCTCGCGCATGACGCGAGTCCGTGCCGCATAGTCCGTCGTGAGCATCTCGAGCAGCTCGAAGCTCCCCCCGGCGGAGAACCCCCGCCCCTCTCCCCTGATGAGCGCCACCCGCGTCTGCGGGTCACGATCGACGGCGAGCCAGACATCGGCCAGCTCCCGGTGCGCGTCGGGGCTCACCGCGTTGATGCCGGGCGCGTCGAGCACGATCTCGAGCACCCCGTCGATCGGACCGTCGAATCGGAGGCTGGGGAAAGCGGAGTAGTCGTCGGCCATGGGCCGAAGCTACCAGTGATGGCGCTGCGGGCCGCGTGGCAGGCTGGGCGGGTTGGCGGCTCCCCCGGGGGCCGCGCAGGGCCCGTGAAGCGAGACGAGGAGCGCACCGGTGGATTTCGGCCTGACCGACGAGCAGGAGATGCTGCGAGACACTGCAAGGTCTTTCGTGTCCCGGCACTGCCCACCCGAGAGGGCCAAGCAGTGGGACGAGGACGGCACCTATCCCGCCGAGCTCGTCGAGGCCATGGGGGAGATGGGCTGGTTCGGCCTGCCGTTCCCCGAGGAGTGGGGCGGGAGCGGCGGGGGGCCGATAGAGCTCACCATCCTGGCCGAGGAGCTGGGGCGGGCCAGCCTCGACATCGCGATGAGCTACATCGGCACGTTCATCGCGGGACTGACCATCTACAAGTGGGGCGACGACGCGATGAAAGAGCGCCACCGCGAGGGGATGCTCACGGGTCGCCAACGTTTCGTCGTCGCCATGAGCGAGTCCGATGCCGGCTCCGACACGGCGTCGCTGCGCACGAGCGCGGTTCTCCGGGGCGACCACTTCGTGGTGAACGGGGAGAAGATGTGGTGCACGGGGGCGGGGCTGCCCGGCGTGCTCATCGCAATGTACGTGCGGACGGACCCGACCGCCCCGAAGCACGACGGGCTGTCCCTGCTCCTGGTCGATCCCCGCTCCGACGGCGTGGAGGTCCGCCGGACCGCCACGTTGGCTCGCCACGTCCTCGGCACGAACGAGGTCCACCTGCACGACGTGGCGGTGCCCGCCGAGAACCTGGTCGGCCCGATCAACGCCGGTTGGCGGATCATGCTGTCGGGGATAGAGCTCGAGCGCACGATCATGAGCGGAGGGTACGTGGGCGTCTCGCAGGCGACGCTCGACGACGCGGTCGGCTACTCGCTCGCCCGCGAGCAGTTCGGGCGGCCGGTGGGGACGTTTCAGGCGCTCGCGCACCAGCTGGCCGATCTGCAGGTGGAGATCGACTCGGCACGGCTGCTCGCCTACCGGGCGGCCTGGCTGCTCGCCAACGGGCTCCCGTGCTCGCGCGAAGGTGCCATGGCCAAGTTGAAGGGCTCGGAGACCTATGTCAACGTGGCCAGGTGGGGCATGCAGGTCCTGGCGGGCCACGGTTTCGCCACCGAGAGCGTGATGAGCTTCCGCTGGCGGGAGTCGATCGTGGCGACCATCTCGGGAGGGACCAGCCAGATCCAGCGGAACGCCATCGCCCGGAGCATGGGTATCAGGAGCTCGTGAACCCGCCGCTCATCCGACCCGCGGGCACCCCTTGACCGTCGGACCGGCACCTACCCGTCGGGCGGCGGCCGCTGGTTGCGCAGCCGGTTGTGGAACCCGCAGAGCAGCCGGCCTTGGCCTGGGTGGTGGGGCCGCCGGCACCGAAGGGCACGATGTGGTCGACCTCGCACCCCGGCGCCGGGCGGTCGCAGTAGGGATGGGTGCACTCCCGGTCACGCAGCTCGACGGCCCGGGGGGCGAACACGGCCCGCTCGAGGTAGGCCTGGTCCAACCAGGGCACGAGCGAGCCCGGGGTGACCACGGTGCCCTGGGCCAGCTCGCAGAGCCGACCGCGCCGGGCGACGGGCGCAGCCCGGCGATGACGTCGACGTGGGCGGCCGTGAGCTCGCCGTTGGACCAGGCCTCGGCGCAGACCCCGAGGTGACGCAATGCCCGACCCCGGCGCACCCGGGCCCGGGCCCGGGCCCGGGGC
>Ga0307372_10004624_pt1 | contig 21090 bp, 15 predicted proteins | sample OX1MG_FD_202533 | JGI IMG/M metagenome (GOLD analysis project Ga0307372, IMG submission 202533) | Soil microbial communities from Risofladan, Vaasa, Finland - OX-1 | ecosystem: Environmental > Terrestrial > Soil > Coastal area > Acid sulfate soil | place: Finland: Risofladan, Vaasa | collected...
CACCGCAGTCACGAACCACAGCTAACACTGTCGTCACCGGCAAATCACGCACCCCGCCTGGCGTGTCGCAGCCGTCGTCCACGCAGGACTCCGCAGCCGCCGTCACAGGAATTGCGAAGACTTACGGTGAGTCCCCAGCCTGCTATCGCCCCCGTGAGAAACCAGACCAGGGTCAGGAGAACGCTCATCCGCTCACCTGTCCCCTCGTGATAGCCAGCACCCCCGGAATACCGGACGGCGCGATTTCCCCGAAAAGGCCGCTGTCCCGGCCCTTGCATAGTGCTAGCCGCGATGTACCGTGGGTCATGCCATGACTCCCCGTCAATGGTTCGGATGGATCGTGGTTGTTCCCGCTGGGCCGGTGGCGTCTACCGCCGGCCCGGCTTCATGTCCCGTGCCCTAGCGATTGGCCCGTGCAGCCGACATGCTCAGCTGATGGTCCGGCGGTGCCCTGGCCCAGGCCTTGGCCAGCAGGTGGGCTCCCAGCCCCGCCAGACGCCCCCGCGGGCCTGCCGGGAGTAGAGCACGGAAGCCTGCCGGGGAAAGAGTGCGGAAATCTGCTGGGCAGAGACCGCGGCGGTCAGCCGGGGACAGCCTGCGCGAGTGCGCCGGGGAAGGGCCGCAGCAGGCAAACGGCTGGAGCACCCTCTGGTTGCTCCGCCTGCTGATCATCGCGGCGCGCCTCCAGCGCTCAGCGGGAGTGGGCCTCTCTACTTCATTGAACGGCACCATTCAGAAGAGAGCAAGATGCAATGCAGATTGCACGGCAACTTGTCACGCAAACTTCACGGTCTGCCTCACCAGGCACTACGATGTGACTCAGTAACACGCCCCGGCATCATCCACGAGCCGGAGGAGCGGATGGATGCCTGATCATGGCAGTCAGACCATCCGGCGGCGCCGGCTAGCTGCCGAGCTACGCCGGCTTCGAGAACGCGCTGGCCTCACCGGCGACGAGGCGGCGGAGCGGCTGGGCTGGTCCGGATCCAAGATCAGCCGTATAGAGACGCACCGGATCGGCGTGAAGCCAGCCGACCTCAGGCGACTCCTCGATCTCTACGAGGTAAGCGCTCCCCATCGAGGCGAACTCGAGGCTCTGGCCCGTGAATCCGCAGGGACCGAGACGCTTAAAGTTCAGGCCACAAGCCTCACCGCAGAACTCTCCTCGTACATCAGCGACGAAGCTGAGGCAACCTCGGTCTGGAACTGGGAGCCGCAGATCGTGCCCGGGCTCCTTCAGACGGAGAATTACGCCCGAGCGATCATTGACGGCTGGAAATCGATATTCCCGTTGACTCGCGAAGAGGTTGAACGGCGAGTTACCGCACGTCTAGCGCGCCAGCGCCTCCTCACGCGTGAGCCACCACTCCAGTTGTCGGCTGTAGTTGATGAATCCGTCCTGCACCGGAAGATAGGGAGTCGGTCAGTCATGCGGGAACAGCTAGCGCGCATTGTGGAGGTCGCGGGCTGGCCGAACGTTCAGCTACGGGTACTTCCACTCGGCGGAGACCACCCCATCGGGATCGGATCCTTCGCTTATATGCAATTTGCCCAGGTACATGACATCCCGCTCAACGACATTGTCAACGTCGAGCATCTGGCACGTAACTACGATGTGGACCAGGAAGAAGAAACCCTGCAGTACCGGATAGCCTTTAAAGAACTCGAGAAACTGGCTCTTGGAACTGGCGAATCTTGCCGGCTGATCGCTGACGTCGCACGGGAAACCTGGTTGTAGCGCGCACAACATTGCCCAGACATGGCTGACCGCTCAGGCGAGATTGAAGTTACCGCGCTTGACGTCGGATACGAAAGTGTCCCATTCCGCCTGGGTAAACACCAGCGCCCCTCCCGATTTGTCCTTGGAGTCCCGGACCCCGAACTGGCCGCCGGGCAGCGAGGCAACCTCTACGCAGTTACCATTGTGTGCGCTTCGCGAACTCTTCCGCCAGGCGACTGCCGCGAGGCAATCGGCAATCATGACGTGCGGTCGGGCCTCAGCGTCAGCACGCCCGGGAAGGCCGTGAACCACATCTCTTTCACCGTGAACCATAGCAACCTCACGCTCAGTATCCTGCTGCCGTAATTGTGGTAAACGTCGGGCAGATGCCAAAGTAGACTTCAGTGGCTAATCAACCCAAGGAAGCTCGCCTGGCTTGAGGCACGCAACACCTGACCGCATGCACCGATGCTGAACTGGCCATTTCGAGACGACGCGGTCAGCTCGGGGGCGTGACCACGGCAGCCAACACCCGTCACAAGCGGTGATGGCAGGTCTATAGGCTGGCATCGGGGCCGACAGTGGCTGCTGCCCTCTCATGGGCCTTACTTATAGCAGCGTCCCGCCGACCGCCGCAGGAGTATGAGTTAATCGCGGTCAGGACGTCAGAACCACGGCTCAGCGCCTGGCGTTGCGCCGTCTGCACGCGGCGCTCAGCGCAGCAACGTCGGGACGTCCGCCCGGCCATGTCCCCGGAGCTGAATCGGCCCTAGCACTCACCGGCTGCGCCAGGTGCGTCCCTGGCGCCATGCGAAGGAGGCTGAAGCGGCCTCCGATGACCCGCGGGCGGCCTGCGGTCCTTCGTCTCACCAGCACGAGTGATGTCTAGGCCCGAAGCCCGCCGTTGCACAAGGCTTCGCCTTGCACGGCGCTCGTTGAGTAACTGATACAAGTCAGCGCGAACGGCGGGCAAAGCGAGCAACCAGAATCCCCGCACTGAAGCCAATGAGAAGCTGTGCCGTCGGGCGCGACCAGGGCCGTAGGCGCCCAGTAAGTACCCTATCTCTGGCCAAGTCGAGAGCAAATCCAGCCGAGACCTGTGCCGGGCCAGACTTAACGGCCTTCTCGTACTCCTCCTCCACTATCTTTAGAAAACGGCGGCTCCGATGGTTACTACCCGCTTCCAGCCAGGCAGATCGAGAGCCTGGCCAGTATTCTCGCCCTGTCCCTCCTTGAAACATCTGCGAAAAGTTGTGGCGAAGTTCACCCTCATCGATCGACCTTGCTTCGTATACCGCTTTCCAGAATGGAACTATCATATTCGTGAAGCCTACCCTACGCACCTGTTCTATGTCATAACCAGGAGGAGGCGGGAACCCCCATATTATGGCCGATATGGCACCATAAGTTCTTGCCGATATTTCCCAGCCGGGTCCAATCTACACCTTTCACGGCCGAGATTAGCTTCAACCCAATTGGTGAAATCAAGACCAAGCCCGCGCCGATTACAAATCTTACAAGGGAAAATAAATCCATCAGGCATAGAGGTTTAAGGCGAGCAACTGACCGCGTGTCGTTATCAGCAACGAACAGGCCGCAGGAGCCTCCTACTCTCTACCGAATACGGTCCATCTCGCAGTGACCGGAAAGGCAAGTTCTCCCGGCACTCACTTAAACGATTCACGGCAGGTGCACTGAGTACCCGCACCTTTACGTTGGGCGGCGGGAAATTTCCGCCAGCTGTAGCAACTGCTCATGCATGACGGCATCAGTGCCAAATTTCCTGCGCAGGACCGATTCGTCGATCACGACCGAAAGGTCGATCGGCGGGTCCCGGGTCGGTAGTTGCTGGCGCGTCTGGTGGAGTCGTATACGGCGCTCCGCATCTGCCGGGGGCAGCCTGAACATTGGCGGTGCACCGCCCGCGCATAGGCCTCGGTCTGCAGCAGCACCGGCACGATCTGCGGATCCCAGTTCCAGATAGAGCGGGCTTCATCCTCTGCGGACAGGTATTCGGCGTGATCGGTGGGCAGCCCGGCAACCAACGACGCCAGGCAGCCTGTCCTGCTTGACTCGCGGGCAAGGGCCTGGAGTTCCTCACGGCGGCAGACCTCCACCTCGTAGAGATCAAGGAGTCGCTTGAGGTCGGCCGACTTCACGCCGATCCGGTGCGTCTCTATACGGCTGATCTTGGATCCGGACCAGCCCAGCCGCTCCGCCGCCTCGTCGCCGGTGAGGCCAGCGCGTTCTCGAAGCCAGCGTAGCTCGGCAGCTAGCCGGCGCCGCCGGATGGTCTGACTGCCATGATCAGGCATCCATCCGCTCCTCCGGCGGGTTGGGAGTGCATGTCACACCGGCGCAGTCAGATTTGTCGCCGCTGGCTCAGCCCCAGACGGTCAGTCCCAGACATCATGTGCGACGTTGACGATGAGGTCGAGCTTGGCGACTTCCTCCTCGTAGGTCAGGGCGTTGCCTTCCACGGTGGAGGAGAACCCACACTGGCCGGACAGGCACAGCTGGTCCAGCGGGATGTAGCGGGCCGCCTCGTCGATCCGCCGCTTGAGATCATCGGGGTTCTCCAGCGCACCGCGCTTGGTGGTGACCAGGCCCAGCACCACCATCTTGCCCGGCGGGACGAAGCGCAGCGGCTCGAAACCACCAGACCGCTCGTCGTCGTACTCCAGGAAGAACCCATCCACGTCCAGCTCGCCGAACAACGCCTCGGCCACGAAGTCGTACCCGCCCGACGCCGCCCAGGACGACCGGAAATTCCCCCGGCACAGGTGGGTCGTCACCGCCAGGCCCGCCGGCCGGCCCGCCAGCGCGGCATTCACCTGCTTGATGTAGCGCAGGTGCAGGTGATCGGCGTCCTCGCCGCGGGCGGCGATCTCCGCGCGCTGGGCGGGATCGTTCAGGTAGGCCAGGCTGGTGTCGTCGAACTGCAGGTAGGTGCAGCCCAGCTCGGCGACCCGCGCGACCTGCTGCGCGTACGCGGCCGCCAGGTCGGTCCAGAACTGCTCGACGTCCGGGTACACGGCGGGGTCGATGGATGCGGGGCCGCCCCGGTAATGGACCATGTTCGGCGACGGGATCGTCAGCTTCGGCACCGCCGAGGTCACCACAGACTGCAGGTAGGCGAAGTCATCCGCGAAGATCGTGTGCTCCAGCCCGACCCGGCCGTCCACCAGGAGCGCGGCCGGGGTGAACTCGATGTCCCCGGACGGGTTGTGGAACTTCACCGCCAGATTCCCCGGGGCCTTGCTGATGCCGCCCAGCTGGTAGATGAAGTCCATATGCCACGAGGCACGGCGGAACTCACCGTCGGTGGCCGACTGCAGGCCGACCTGTTCCTGCATCTTGACCACGGCGGCGATCGCCGCGTCCTCCACGGACCGCAACTGCTGCGCCGTGATGCGCCCGGCCGCGAAGTCCGCCCGGGCGGCCAGCAGCTCAGGCGGCCGGAGCAGGCTCCCGACGTGATCGGCGCGGAACGGCGGGGTGGTACGAGCGCTCATGGTTTCTCCCTTGGCGTGCTAGCCGCGCGCGGCCGCCTCCTGCAACGCCCGGGTCACCAGGACCCGGGCGAGGTGCTGGCGGTAGGCGCTGGTGGCGTTGATGTCGTCGGCCGGGCTGGTTCCCTCGGCGGCATGCGCGGCGGCCTCGCCCGCGCTGGCACCGCCGACCAGGGCGCGCTCCACCGCGGCGGCCCGCACCGGGGTCTGCGCCATGTTTACCAGGGCGACCGAGCCGCCCTGCACCGCGACCCCGACGATGGCCCAGTCGATCGCCCGCTTGGTGAACTTCTGGAACGACCAGCCGGCCGCGGCCGGCTTGGGCACCCGGATCTCGGTGAGCAGTTCGTCGGGTTCCAGGGCCGTCTCGAACAGGCCCTGGAAGAAGTCGGCGGCCGCGATCTGCCTGGTGCCCGACGGGCCGCGGGCCACCAGGGTGGCGTCCAGCGCCAGGATGGTGGCGGGCAGGTCGGACGCGGGGTCACTATGTGCCAATGACCCGCCGATCGTGCCACGGTGCCTGATCTGGGGGTCGCCCACCTGCCCGGACGCGTGGGCCAGCAGCGGGACGGCCTCCGCCAGCACGTCGGAGTGCTGGAGGTCGTGGTGCCGGGTGAGCGCGCCGATCGCGATGTGGTCGCCGCCGTCGCGGATGTAGCTCAGGTCACGGAGCGGGCCCAGGTCAATGAGCACCTCGGGCTGCGCCAGGCGCAGCTTCATCAGGGGCAGCAGGGAATGGCCGCCAGCCAGGAATTTCGCGTCCTCGCCGTGCTCGGCGGCCATTTCGAGGGCCTCCTCGATGGACGAGGCGCGCTGGTAGGTGAACGGTGCCGGGATCACTGTGCCGCCTCCCCCACTGCCGTCTGCTGCGCTGCGGTCTCCCCCGCCGCGGCGAGCACGGCCCGGACGATGTTGTGGTAGCCGGTGCAGCGGCACAAATTGCCTTCCAGCCCCGACCTGACGTCCTGCTCGGTCGGGTGCGGGTTCTCCCGCAGCAGGGAGACCGCGGCCAGCACCATGCCCGGGGTGCAGAACCCGCATTGCAGCCCATGCTCGGCGCGGAAGGCGCGCTGCACGGGATGCATCTCGCCGTCCGGGCTGGCCAGTCCTTCCGCAGTGACCACCTGATGGCCGTCGGCCTGCGCCGTGAGCACCGTGCAGGATTTCACCGACTCACCGTCCAGCAGGATGGTGCACGCGCCGCAGGAGGTGGTGTCGCAGCCGATGTTCGTCGCGGTGAGCCCGGCCACCTCCCGCAGGTAATGGACCAGCAGCATGCGGTCCTCCACCTCGGCGGCGACCTCGGCGCCGTTCACCGTCACTGTCACCTTCACGTGCGCGCCCTCGCTTCAGTGTTTGTTCAGAAGTTCGCGTTATTCAGATACCCGCGATGGTCCCGCCGGCGCCATCTGCACCGACCGCTCGCCCGGGTCTGACGGCCCGGGCTCGCTAGTCGGTTCTGAATAACACTCACGGATCGCGGTCCAGACCCGCACCGGCGTGGCCGGCATGTCGATATGACGGACGCCGAGGTGGGCGACGGCGTCGATGACGGCGCTCTGCACCGCCGGGGCGGCGCCGATCGTGCCGGCCTCGCCGATCCCCTTGACCCCGAGCGGGTTCACCGTGGTCGGGGTTTCCATCCCGATCAGCTCGAAGGACGGCAACTCGGTGGCGGTGATCGCGGAGTAGTCCGCCAGGGTGGCGGTCAGCGGGTTGCCGTCCGCGTCGTAGAGCATCTCTTCCAGCAGCGCCTGGGCCACCCCCTGGGCGATGCCACCGTGCCGCTGCCCCTCGGCCAGCACGGGGTTCAGCACCTTGCCCGCGTCGTCCACGGTCACGTGCCGGATCAACGTCGCCTTGCCGGTCTCGGTGTCCACCTCCACCACGGCGACGTGCGCGCCGAACGGGAAGGTGGGGCTATCCGGGCGGAAGTCCACGTCCGCGACCAGCCCGTCCGGGCCGGCCCGCTCAGCGATCGCGGCCAGGGTCAGCGCGGTCTCCGGGTCGCCGCGCACCTGCCAGGCGCCGCGGCTGACGTCGAATTCCAGGTCGGCCTCACTCGCTTCGATCATGCCCGCGGCCAGGTCCCGGGCCTTGTCCTTGACCTCGACCGCTGCCTGGTGCACCGCGCTGCCGCCGAGTTGCAGGGACCGGGAGGCGTAGGTGCCGACGCCCTTGGGCACCGCATCCGTGTCGCCGTGGATCACCGTGATCCGGTCCATCGGGATGCCCAGCTCATCGCTGACCAGCATGGCGAAGGCTGTCTGATGGCCCTGGCCGTGCGCTGAGCTGCCGGTGTACACGGTTGCCGCGCCGGTGGCATCCACCACCAGCCGGGACGTCTCGCCCAGCGGGGCGTCGCCCGCGGTGATCTCCACGTAGCAGGACACGCCGATGCCGAGCTGCGCCGGATCACCGCGTTCCCGGCGGCGCGCCTGCTCCGCCCGCAGCCCCGCATACCCGGCCGCGGCCAGCACCTTGTCCAACGCCGCGGCGTAATCCCCGGAGTCGTAGACCGCGCCACTCTGGGTGGTGTACGGGAAGGCATCCGGCGGCACCACGTTGCGGCGGCGGACCTCCACCGGGTCCATCCCGATCTCGGCGGCGAACAGGTCCACCGCCCGCTCGATCGCCGCGGTCGCCTCGGGACGCCCCGCCCCGCGGTACGCGGAGACCGGGGTCGTGGTGGTCACTACGGCGCGGAAGGTGGCCCCGGCATAGCCGATGTCGTACACGCCGCTGGCCATCAGCTTGGTCAGCGTGGCCAGGAACGGCCCGAACCGGGGGTACGCCCCGCAGTCCTGGACGAGGTCCAGGTGGTAGGCGCGGATCCGGCCGTCCCTGGTGCCCCCGATCTTGATGATGTGCTGCTGTGCCCGGCCGTGCACCATGCCCATCAGGTTCTCGTTGCGCGTCTCGACCCAGCGCAGCGGCCGGCTCAGCCGCTTCGCCGCCCAGGCGACCGCGATGCTGTCCCGCTCGGCCGCGATCTTGGCACCGAACCCGCCGCCCACATCGGGGGCGATGACCCGGATCGCGGCCTCGGGCAGGCCCAGCGACCCGGCGAGCGCGCCCCGGGCCAGTTGCGCGTTCTGCGTGCTGACCCAGAGCGTCAGGCGGCCGTCCGCCCAGCGGGCCGCCGCGGCGCGGACCTCCAGCGGCACGGGCGCCAGCCGCTGGTTGACGATCCTCCGCTCGATCACCACGTCACAACCACTGAACGCGTCATCGGGCGCTGGGTCACCGCCCGCTGCGGCGAGGTTGGACCCGGTCCCATCGAAGAGCAGCGTGCTGCCCGCCAGGGCGTCACCGATGGTCACCACCGCGGGCAGCGGCTCATAGTCCACGCTGACCAGTTCGGCCGCGTCCTCGCCCTGGTAGCTGTCCTCGGTGACGACGATCGCCACCGCCTCGCCCACGTACCGGACCCGCCCGGCGGCCAGCAGTGGCTCCGCCGTGGGATTGTCCCCGGCTGACGGCACGTCGTCGAGGTCGCTGGCGGTCAGCACCGCGATCACGCCCGGCGCCTTGCGGGCCGCCGACGTGTCGATGCCGGTGATCCGCGCGTGCGCCATCGGGCTGCGCACGAAAGTGATCCGCCCCGCCCCGGCCAGTTCGGGCAGCCGGAGATCGTCGGTGTAGGTTCCCCCGGCGGTGAGCAGCCGCGGGTCCTCGGTCCGCACCACCCGGGTTCCCAGGATGCTCATCTGGCCTCCAAAACGTCTGCCGCGCTGACCGGTACGGGCCACGATAGAGCAACGAGTCATCCGGGGCACATGATGGCGTAACGGCCGAGGAGTCCGTCGGCGGCGGCCAGGTCTGCGTCGAGCGGGCGGTCTTCCGTGCGCGGGTCGAGCACGGCATCGGCGGCGTCGTAAGCGGCCCGCAACGGGCCGCCGAAGACTCTGTGGCCCGGCCCGGCGAAGACTCTGTGGCCCGGCCCGGCGGCCGGGGCACGGCCTTGCATCCGCAGCACGCGCACCGCGGCTGCCAGTTCGCAGGCCAGCACCGCCCGGTAGGCAGCGACCGCGTCGGTGGTGGCACGGGCGGACTGGGTGGCGAACCCGGCATGCTCCTCCACGCCACGGGACACCGTGGCGCTGCCCAGCGCGGAGGGTGAGGCCGGTGTACGCGGCGTGGAAGTTGCCGTTGTGCCACACCGTGCCACCGCGGACGTCGACGAGGGGGTTCTCACCAGGTGCGTTGAGTTCGCGGGTGACGATTTTCCGGGCGTAGCCCAGCGCGTCCACCGCCGGGCCGTGCACCTGCGGGAAGGCCCGGTAGCCGTACGGATCCTGCAGCCGTGCTGGCACCGGCGGGGCGCTGGCGAGCAGGCCACGCACGGCGGCGGCGACCTGTTGCTGCCCGGGGTGCGGCCGGGCCAGGTGCACGGGCTCCGCGAACGGCTCCGCCGACCCGCGCACCGCCAGCAGTGACAGCGCGGCGACCACGATCGCGGCGCGGCCCAGGCCGGCCAGGTCATGACAGGCCAGCGCCGCTTCGCCCAGGGTGGCCGCATTGCTGCTGAGGAAGCCGCGGGCTTCGGCCGGCCGCAGCGGCCAGCGCGGCGGGGGGCCGGTGCCGGGCCGCCAGGCGCGCTCACCGAGCAGGCACAACCTGGTCGACGCGAGCGCGGTCAGGTCGCCGGTGCCGATAGCACCGTAGAGCGGTACCGGCGGGGTGAACCCGCGGTTGATCGCGTCGGCGAGAACCTCCAGCAGGGCCGGATCCACCCCGGAGCCGCCCGCGCCGATCTGGTTCAGGCGGGTGAGCAGCATCGCGCGGCCCAGATCGGGATCGAGCAGCGGCCCGGCTCCTGCCGCGTGGCTGCGCAGCAGCCGCAGCCCATGCTGCGCGGCGTCGCTGCCCGCCAGGTCGACGGTGCGGTTCGCGCCGACGCCGTGGTGCGGCCGTAGACCGGCCGCCGGGCGGCAACGTCGCGGGCTACCTGCCATGCCGCCTGTTCCGGCACCGTATGGATGACCCAGGACTTCTCGAACTGACCCTGGGCTGAGCCACGGCCGGCCGCCGGGTGGCCTACGACTCGTCGTACCGGGTGGGCGGGAAGCCATCCGGCCCGGGCTGCAGTTCACCCTCGGCCTCTTCCCGCTCGATCTCGGCCCGCTCTTCCTGGTACTCCGCGCTGTCGGTGATGTCGGTCGGCACCGGCGCGTCGGTCGCCGGCGGCACCTCCATGGCGTCGTAGGGGTCGATCCCGTGGGCCACGCGTTCTTCCTCGGTCAGTTCGGCGAGCCGGTCGTCGTCCAGATGCGCGGGGATGCCGCCGTGCTCCCGGCGGTCCCGGTGGAACTGCTCAGCGCCACTATCCGGGCTCGTTGCCATCCGCTCCTCCTCAGCTTGGCCGTGTTCTGCAGCTTGGGCTGTGCGGGAAGCTACCCACCGTCCCTCACGCTACGCCGCGCCGTCCCGGTGGCCCGGCCGGGGCGGGCCGGGCGGCGCGGCCGAGCGGCGCGGGGCCGGCGGGGCGGGGCGGGGCAGGGCAGGGCGGCAGGGCAGGGCGGGGCGGGGCGGGGCTGCGCCGCATAACTGCGGGGAATACCGGGAGGGGGTTCACGGTTTACCCATCCGCGTAGCGCCGCGAGGCAGGCCCCGCACTTACGCGGGCCGCCTTTGAATTGCGGCCTTCTCACGCATGGGCAGCGCCTTCCGCTAATCGGCGGCCAGCGCCATCGGGCAATAGATGTGTCCGCTGACGGCGAAAGATATGTCCGCTGATGGCGAACGGTATCCGGAAACAAACTCAGCTGCCCTGTGTTGAAGCGTAAACGACAAGCTGAATTCTCGGGAAGTGACCAATGAGCGAAACACTCGCCCTGCCGGTACTGCCGCTGGACGACACAGTGGTGCTGCCGACCATGGTGGTGCCGCTGGACACCTCCGCCGCTGAGGCGCGCGCAGCGATCCAGGCGGCGCAGATGTCCGCAGCGGTGCCCGGCACCGCTGACGCCACGCCTCGGGTGCTGCTCGTGCCCCGGCTGGACGGCAAATACTCCGCACTGGGCACGCTCGGCGCCGTGGAGCAGACCGGGCGGCTGCCCAGCGGTGAGCCCGCCGCGGTGATCCGTGGCCTGTCCAGGGTGCGGATCGGTGTCGGCACGACCGGACCCGGTGCGGCCCTGTGGGTCGAGGGGTCCGTGGTGGACGAGCCGCCTGCCAGTGCGCGCGCCCAGGAACTGGCCCGCGAGTACCGCGGGCTTGCCGTCACGATCCTGCAGAAGCGCGGGGCGTGGCAGGTGGTGGATGTGCTGCAGCGGATCACCGACCCGTCGGCGCTCGCCGACAGCGCGGGATACGCGGGCTACCTCACCCTCGGGCAGCGCAAGCAGCTGCTGGAGACGATCGACCCCGAGCAGCGGCTGGAACTGCTGGTCGGGCTGGCCCGTGACCAGCTCGCGGAGCTGGATGTCGCGGAGACCATCCAGAACGATGTCCGCGAGGGGATGGAGAAGCAGCAGCGCGAGTTCCTGCTCCGCCAGCAGCTGGCGGCCATCCGCAAGGAACTGGCCGAGCTGGACGGCGAGCCCGGGTCCGAGGAAGAGGACTACCAGGCCCGGATCGAGGCGGCTGACCTGCCGGAGAAGGTGGCGGAGGCCGCCCGCAAGGAGGCCGCCAAGCTGGAGCGCACCTCGGACGCCTCCCCGGAGGGGAGCTGGATCCGCACCTGGCTGGACACGGTCCTGGAGATCCCGTGGAACGAGCACACCGACGACGCCTATGACATCGCCGGCAGCCGCGCGATCCTCGACGCGGATCACGCGGGCCTGGACGACGTCAAGGACCGGATCATCGAGTACCTCGCGGTGCGCAAGCGGCGGGCGGACAAGGGACTTGCCCTGGTCGGCGGCCGTCGCAGTGGCGCGGTGCTGGCCCTGGCCGGCCCGCCCGGCGTCGGTAAGACCTCACTGGGCGAGTCGGTGGCCCATGCCATGGGCCGCAAGTTCGCCCGGGTGGCGCTCGGCGGCGTCCGGGACGAAGCCGAGATCCGCGGTCACCGGCGGACCTACGTGGGCGCGCTGCCCGGCCGGATCGTCCGGGCCATCCGCGAGGCAGGCTCCATGAACCCGGTGATCCTGCTGGACGAGGTGGACAAGCTCGGCGCGGACTACCGGGGCGACCCAACCGCGGCCCTGCTCGAGGTCCTCGACCCGGCACAGAACCACACGTTCCGCGACCATTACCTGGAGGTCGAGCTCGACCTTTCGGACGTCCTGTTCATCGCCACCGCCAACGCCATGGAGGCGATTCCGGGCCCGCTGCTCGACCGGATGGAACTGATCCAGCTGGACGGTTACACCGAGGCGGAGAAGGTCACCATCGCCCAGGGCCACCTGCTCCCGCGCCAGCTGGAGCGGGCCGGGCTGGAGGCAGCCGACGTGACGATCACCGAGGATGCCCTGCACCGGCTGGCCGGCGAGTACACCCGCGAGGCGGGAGTCCGGTCCCTGGAGCGGACCATCGCCAGGGTGCTGCGGAAGATCGCCGCGCAGGTCGCGACTGGCGAGGCTGCCCTGCCGGTCACTGTCGGGGCGGCTGACCTGCACGGTTACCTGGGTCACCCACGGCACACTCCCGACTCGGCCGAGCGGACCGCGGTGCCCGGCGTGGCCACCGGCCTGGCGGTCACCGGCACCGGCGGCGATGTCCTGTTCATCGAGGCATCGCTGGCCGATCCGGAGACCGGCACCACCGGCGTCACGCTCACCGGCCAGCTCGGTGACGTGATGAAGGAGTCGGCCCAGATCGCGCTGTCCTACCTGCGCTCACACGGCGCGGAACTGGAGCTGCCGGTCGGCGACCTGAAGGAGCGCGGCGTGCACGTGCACGTGCCCGCGGGCGCGGTGCCCAAGGACGGCCCAAGCGCCGGGGTGACGATGACCACGGCGCTGGCATCGCTGCTCTCCGGGCGGCTGGTCCGCTCGGACGTGGCGATGACCGGGGAGGTCTCCCTCACCGGCCGGGTGCTGCCCATCGGCGGGGTGAAGCAGAAGCTGCTCGCCGCGCACCGGGCCGGCATCACGACCGTGCTGATTCCGAAGCGCAACGAGCCCGATCTGGAGGATGTGCCGGAGAACGTCCGGTCGCAGCTGTCGGTGCACGCCGTCAGCGACGTCCGCGAGGTGCTGCAGCTGGCGCTCGAGCCGGCCACCACTGAGCCGGCCACCACTGAGCCAGCCACCACTGAGCCGGCCACCACTGAGCCAGACACTACGGGGGCGGCCATCGCAGCCTGAGAACGGGCCGCGGCAAGCAGGCCGTCACCCGGCCCCCACGGGGCGCCGGGTGACGGCTTTCGCTTTGCGCTACCCCGGCCGAACCTCGGCACGGCTGCGTTCGGTGAGCAGCCGCGCCAGGTCCACCCGCGAGCCGATGTCCAGCTTGCGGAACACCTGACGGAGATGGAACGCGACGGTGTGCGTGCTGAGGAACATCTCATTGGCGATCTTCTGGTTGGTCAGGCCCTGGGCGACCAGCGCTGACACCGCGCGTTCTGTGTCGGTGAGACTGTCCCACCCCGACCTGGGCCGGTTGGCGTAGGTGAAATGGCGGCGGCGGATGCCGAGCCCGCGCAGCCGCCGCCGCACCCGCCGCGCGTCCCGCAAGGCCGCGGTGTCGTCGTAGCCAGCGAGCGAGCGCTCCAGGCTCCGGGCGGCCCCGGCGAAGTCCTGCCGCCCGATGAGCAGCAGGCTGAGATCCTCCGCCGCGGACGCCCGTGCCCACGGGTCACGGCTATCGGTGGCCGCCTGACGCAGCGCGGCGGCGTCCCGCCGGAGCAAGCCCCGCGCGTGCGCTGCCGCCGCGGTGACCATGCCGAAACTCTCGTTACCGGCCGCCAGGCGGTCGGCTGCGGCCGACACCGCCTCCGCCCGCAGGCGATCCTGCTGGCCGAGCGCGAAACGGACCAGCCACGGCGCCGCGGACGGTTCCGCAAGCAGCGTGGCGGGCCGGCGGGTGACCGCCCGGTACAACTCGGCCACCTGGTCCGCGCTGCGCGCCGCCCCGTCGCGGGCCTCGGCGACCTGAGCCGCGGTGATCAGGCACAAGTTGTTCCCATAGCCGGGCCCGTACTCGGCGAGGTGCGCCTGGAACGTGGCTACCTGCTCGCCAGCCGCGCGCAGGTCGCCGGAGCGCAGTGCCACCGTGGCCACGGTGGCCAGGCCGACCAGGCTGAGCAGGTGCGCTCCGAGCGAGTCAGCCAGCCGCAGGCCGGCCTGCGCGGCGGCCACTGCTTCCGCTGGCCGCCCAGCCAGCAGCGCGAGGCGGCCGGCGAGGATGTCAGCGCTCGCCACCTGCCCGGCAAGCCGCAACTTCCGGGCGTCCGCACCGAGGGCGCTGACCAGCGGACCGGCCTCGTCCAGCTCACCGACCTTGACGAGCATGCCCGCGAGAATCAGCCGGGGGAGCGGGCAGGCGAAGCCTGGCGCGCGGCGCCCACGCCGGACAGCCAGGTGGGCAAGCTCCAGGGCGGCCGGGAGCCGGCCCTCCTGCCAGCAGGCCAGGGCCTGGGCGAGCAACGCCGCCGCGACCGTGGTGTCGCCACGTTGACCAGGGTCGGCCAGGATCTCCTCGGCGCGCGCTACCGCCGCAGGAGCCTCCTGGCCCGCCGCGGACAGTCCCAGCAGCAGGGCGCACTCCGCGTCGTCCCGGGCCGTGCCGGTGACCTCGGGCTCGCGCAGCACCCGGTCCGCCTCGCAGACCGCGGCAGCGGGGCGGCCGCTGTGCAGCAGGACAGCCGCCAGCAGGGCGTGCAGCCTGGTCTCCGCGGCACCCGGCAGCGACTCCGCCAGGGCCGAATGAGCCAGCACCTCCGCGTCCCGCAGGCGCGTCGCGGCGGTCAGCGCCAGCACGGCCGTCTCCATCCGGCCGATCCGTTCCTGGTCCACCGGACCGGTCAGCTCCAGGGCCTTGACCGCGAGGTCAGCAGCGGTCTGCGGGGCCGATGGCAGGAGCGAGCGCGCGGCGGCGTCCAGCCGGGCCAGCGCGAGCGGGTTGCACGGGCGGCTGCCGCTGATCAGGTGAGCGGCCGCTTCAGTCGCCGAACAGCCGGCCTGGAGCAGAAACTCACCCGCCTGCCGGTGCAGCGCATGGCGGACCGGCGATGGTACGCCGTCCAGGATCGCCTGCCGCACCAGGGCCTGGCGGAAGACCAGCGCATCCGGAACGGCGACCAGGATCTTCGCGGCCAGTACCGCCTCGATGCCGGGCAGCAGCGCGGCCGGTGTCTCGCCGAGCAGCGCCGCGACATGGTCGACCTGGAAGGACTCACCCAAGACCGCGCCCACCTCGAGAAGCTGGCGGGCGCCCGGCCTCAGCCCTGCCACCCAGCGGTGGACGACGCCGCGCAGCCGCCGCGGCAGTTCCCCGGGCAGCAGGACGGCGGTCCCCCGCTCGATCTGGACGCGCCCTTCCTCCCGCAGCCCAGCCAGCAACTCGACGAGAAGCAGCGGGTTGCCCTCCGCCCCGGCGGCCAGCGCGAGCAGGGACCTCGCGGGGGTGGCGCCGATTGTGTCGGCTGCCACGGCGGCTATCGCCTGATCATCCAGCGGGGCGAGCCGCATCCGGACGGCGCCCGCCCGCTCCAGCCGGTCAAAGAGCTGCTCCGCGTCGCGGCCGGGAGTTACCGTGTTCCGCGCCAGGATCCACAAAGCCGGACTCGGCTGGGGCCGCCGGAGCAGGCTGTCCAATCGCCTGAGCGCCTCCGGGGCGCCGCAGTGCAAGTCGTCCAGAATGATCAGCAGCCGCGGGGTGGCGCCCGCCGCGGCGGGCGGGCACGGGCGGGCGGCGGCGTCCCAGCCGGCCCGCCCGCCAGCACACTCGCCGGTCCCGGAGGCCGTCGCCACCGGCTCGCGGGAACAGCGGGCGAAATCGGCCCAAGGGAGGTCTTCAAGCAATTGATCAAGTGACTGATCCGCGGCACCGCAGGCAAGGCTGAACCTGTGCCGCGCAGCGGCATCGGAGAGTTCCCGCAGAATGCGGCTTTTCCCTATCCCTGGCTCCCCCTCGATGAGGAGTACGCCCCCTCGGCCGGCTTCGGCTCCCCGGAGTAGGTCTAGTCCGATGTTTAGTTCACGGCGGCGACCGCGCATTTGGAATCCCCGAATTCCCCGGCAGCCACGGGACACCGCATCGGATGGCATTTGGAGGCTAGCCGATAACCAGCCGCCAGATGCTTCCTGCCTGAGCCAGGGACCGGTGGGCGACGTCCCTTGGTGCCGAATAACGGACCTTCATGGAGGCGCGTGAGCGTCCATGCAATCATCATTCGATCATCCGCGCAAGGGGGGTTGCATCCCTTCCCAACCGCCAGTAGGTTCACAGCCGCGCGCTATTCGGAGGCGGTCGCCGCCCGTTGTTCCGGGAGATCGTGGCCATGGTTCAGGCAGCGCGGCCGGCTCAAAGGAGTCGCGGGATTTTGCGCCGCAGCAGGCCAGCCGAGTAACTCTGCGCATATGTTGTTCATTGGTTATGGCGGCTGACCCGGCGACAGCAGGGCTGCCAATTGGTAAAGGGCAGGTAATGGCACCGCGGCCAGTGCCCTTTCGGCCGGCGGGGACGTGCGGCGGGGACGCGGCGCGGCCACCCAGCGAACGGCACCGCTGCCGACCTGGTGAAATAACCCGTTACGGCAGCCCCCTCCACGCGGTCACATCGCGTGCGCCCACGGGGATGAGCCTGCGGCTCCGAGCGCCAGAGGCGGGGGGATGACACGATCTCCATCGCCCCGGAGGGCACGAGCAACACGCCGGGCACAACGGCCAGCGCGAACAGCGGCCCGACCGCTGCCAGCGCGAACAGCGGCCCGACCGCTGCCACGGGCGTCGCGCCGCGACAGCGCCGCGACAGCGCCGCGAATATCTCAATGGTCCCGTTCACGATCCAGTGGATGCCTGGCAGGAGAGCTTCCGTTTTCTCCTGTTATTACCGGGCTCCTGGCATTATCGGCCTTTTGGTATTACGGGGCTTTCCTCAGCGGACCGGCCCGCCGCCGGCGCTCGCGCGCGGGTTGGCCCACGGCGCGCGGTGCTTTTCGGTGCCCCGGGCCTCGTCCGGTGGTCTTGCCGCGGGTACTCGGGCCCGTACCAGGCAGACCGCAGCAGCGCGGCGACCGGGACCCCGGCAAGCCACTCGGCGCGCAGCAGGCGGCGTTCGGCCTCGACCAAGCCGCCCCAGATGCCATGGCGTCCCGCGCCTCCCCACTGCCGCATCGACAGCTCCAGGCACTCCGCACGCACTGGGCAGACGGCGCATAGCGCGAGAGCGCGGGAGGCTTCGGCCCGTGCCCCGGCTGCCGCGGCGGTGATCGGAAACCACTCGTCCGGATCCAGCCCGCTGGACGCGCACCGTGCCAGCGGGTTCATCACGCAGGCCAGAAGCTCGTCGTTGGTCAGCCCGGCCGCCGCCGTTCGCTCTTGCTGCCCGGCCCGGCGGGCCGCCATGCGTTCAGTGGCCGTACGGCGCGCCTCCGCCGCGTGCTGGGGCGGCGAGGCCTGAATGGTCATCAGTCGGTCCCCCTTCTGGCCGTGCTGCGCACGCTTGCCGCGCCGCACGACTCGCCGCAGTTGTCGCCCAAGGCGAGCCTCGCCCGCGCACCATCAGCGCACTTCACCAAGGTGAGTAGTCCTGCGCGCCGGCCGATGACTAGCCGGTCTGAGGATGCGGAAGCCGCCCCTTGCGGGGAAATCTCGGACCCGACGGCAACCGGCCGGGGCAACGGCTGACGGCAGCATTCCCGGAGCGGTCCCGGCGCGTATTGGGGGTACTCACCGGGACCGCGGGGGGAACTCGCGGCTGACCGGACAGCGTCCGGCAGCGGGCAAGCGGGTCTCAGGCCCGGACTTCCCGGATCAGGCGGCGGGCCGTTCCGCCGGTAATGGCCGCCCGGGCCGTCCCGGGGACGTCCGGGTGGGCCAGGCCGTCGAGCAGCTGGGTCGCGGTCAGCCCGGTGTTCGGGGCGTCCGAGCCGAAGAGCAGCTTGTCCGCCAGCTCGGCGAGCTGCGCGGGCGGCGGCTGGACCCGCTCGTGGATCACCGGGGTGAGGTCAGCGTGCACGTTGGCGTGCCTGGCCACCAGCCCGAGCGCAGCGGTGGCGGCGGCGTGGCCGCAGTGGGCGATGATGACGCGGGCGCCGGGGTGACGGCGCGCCACAACCTCGACGGGTTCGAGCTCGGCCGCGGCCGTGTGGCCGTCCGCGGCGTGACCCGCGTGCAGCACGACCGGCAGCGCCACCGCCGACGCGTACTCCCAGACCGGGTCGAGGCGCCGGTCATCGGGCGTGAACTCGCCCACCGAGCAATGCAGCTTGAGAACCCGCAGCCCAAGGTCCTCGACGGCGCGGCGGAGCAGAGTGACCGGCTGGTCATCGGCCGGGTGGACAGTGCACCCGCCGACCAGCCGGACCGCGCCGCCACGTTGCACGGCGACGATCTCCGCGACCGCGCTGTTCAGGTCCGCGGCAGACCCCGGGCGGCGCGCGTAGGGCAGTGTCCAGGCCTCGGTGACCCCCTCAGCCGCGAGCCGGCTGCAGACCTCGCCGTGGTCTGCCGGATAGGCAAAGCCGCGGCTGTCGATCCCGCGCGCGTCGAAGAACCCGCGGATCGCTGCCTGCAGCCGGGATGGCAGCAAGTGGACATGAGCATCAACGACATCACTCGGCACGGATCCGGTTTTACCCGATCACCGGCACTTATGCAGGCCCTTGGATTGGCTGGGGACGACGAGGCCCCTCGCCGGGCCACCGGTGTGTGATGATGAGAGTGGGCCAGGGCATTCCGAACGTCGGCAGTCACGCTGGCGCCGTCCGCGGTCCTGGGTAACCCGGTGCCATGCGCCCGGGGATGGGATGGCCGAGATGTTCGGCTTCAGGATCATTCGCCAGTACGAGCAAGGCATCGAGGGTTATTCACATGATCATCTACTTCAAGTTGATCAAGGCTTGGCCAGCGGTGATGCGACGCGGACGGCCCGATGATCATGGTCGTGAATAAGCCTCATCGTCTTCCGCTGGGGCCGGGCGCTACCCGACGTGCGCAAGCCGGGACTGATCTGGATCAACCCGTTCAGCTGCCGGCTGACCAAGGTCAACATGCAGATCATGGTGGCGTCCGTGCCCGCCCAGGAGACCATTACCCGCGACAACGTCACCCTGAAGGTGGACGCGGTCGTGTACTACCGGGTCGTGGACCCGTTCAAGGCGATCATCAATGTGCAGAATTACGGCTTCGCGGTGTCGCAGGTCGCCCAGACCTCGCTGCGGTCGGTCACCGGCCGCAGCAACATGGACCAGCTCTTGTCCGAACGTGAGCACGTCAACGCCGAGCTCAAGGAGGTGATCGACGCGCCCACCGAGGAGCCCTGGGGCATCCGGGTGGAGCGGGTCGAGGTCAAGGACATCTCGCTGCCCGAATCGATGAAACGCTCGATGTCCCGGCAGGCAGAAGCAGAGCGTGAACGGCGCGCGCGGATCATCGCCGCCGACGGTGAATACCAGGCGTCCAAGAAGCTGGCCCAGGCCGCTTCCGTGATGGCCGCCGACCCGGCCGCGTTGCAGTTGCGGCTGCTGCAGACCGTCGTCGAGGTCGCCGCCGAGAAGAACAGCACCCTGGTGATGCCTTTCCCGGTGGAACTGCTGCGATTCTTCGACAACGCCACACCAGCCATCGCCACCCCCTCGGCGGCCACCGAGGCCGCCGCGGATGCGGCCACCCCGGCACCCATGCCTGAGGCGCACGCCCTCGCGGCGCCAGCCGCCGCGGGTCCCGCCCCGGCAGTACCCGGAGTCACTCAAGCGGGCACCGCCGCTGACGCCCCGCTCAAAAACGGCCGGAAAGCGCCCGGCCACTGACCAGTTGATGGCGGCCCGCGCATACGCAAGCTGCCACGGAGCGGCAGCGTCTCACCCAGACCATGCGTGAGCCGGGCTCAACGGGCACCGGGCTCAACGGGCACCGGGCTCACCAGCCGGTGAACTCAGTGCCTGATGACGAGCCCCGCTCAGCTCTTGGCATCTCCAGGGATGACAACGACCGGGCAGGACGCGTGATGCGTCACCTGGCTGCTAACGGACCCCATGAGCAGGCGGCTGAAACCGCCGCTGCCACGGGAGCCGACGACCAGCATGTCCGCATCGTGGGACGCATTGATCAGCTCTTCCGCGGGCGAGCCGCTGACCGCGCGCACCGTGACCGAGGGCGGGCGCTCGCCGCCGACCTGGCTGGCTGCCTTGTCGGCGCTTTCCTGCGCAACCGCCAGGGCGCGCCCCTCATCGGCCTTGTCCGCGGGATAGCTGATTCCGGCATGCGTCCAAGTGCTCATGGCTATCGGGTGGACAGCAAGGACGGTGAGCGGGACCTGCCGCAGCGCGGCCTCCTTCATCGCCCATTCGAGTGAACGCTGGGAGTGCTGCGATCCGTCTACTCCGACGACAATTCCAGGCATCTTTCGCCTCCGGATGCTGACACCTGGCCGGGCATCGGCACATGGCCAGCCTCCCGGTCCTGACAAGCACCACGCTAAGGCATGCTGATCACGTGCGGTTAGAGGCGCTGCGCCCGCCACGGCGGGACGTTTGGGCGCGATCGGCAGGCCAATGGTCCCGTCAGCTCGCAGCCCGGCCCGGCTAGGGTGTGTGCACTGGAGAGGACCCGCAGGGAGGCTAGCGATGGACGAGTCAGCTGAGCGCCCCGGGCAGCCCGCTCCGGGTGGCCGCGACCAGATCGGCGTCTTCCTGCTTGATGATCATGAGATCGTCCGGATGGGCGTGCGGGACCTGCTGGAAGCCGAGCCCGACATCACCGTGGTCGGCGAGGCCGGCACCGCCGCCTCCGCGCTCGCCCGCAT
>Ga0307372_10004625_pt1 | contig 21085 bp, 15 predicted proteins | sample OX1MG_FD_202533 | JGI IMG/M metagenome (GOLD analysis project Ga0307372, IMG submission 202533) | Soil microbial communities from Risofladan, Vaasa, Finland - OX-1 | ecosystem: Environmental > Terrestrial > Soil > Coastal area > Acid sulfate soil | place: Finland: Risofladan, Vaasa | collected...
GACCAAAATCGACGGACGGCAATCCAGAAAAGCTTGTCGAAGATGCTGAGGCTCGGCCGCGGGCGGCGCCGCTTCAGCACGGCGAGTTGCTGCCGGAGCACGAAGTTCTCGAAGACGAGATCCCGGCAGCTACGGAAAAGGCGGAAGAGCGCTCCGAGGCAGAGCAAAAGCAGATTGAACATGGGTCAGAGTTATAACAGAATTCAGGCGGTGGGACGGCTCCTATGTTATTCATTTCAAAGTCGGCGAGAATTTTGGCGAGCCACAGGGGTTCGAATGTCTCATGCCTTGCAAATCAGTCACGAAGTGTTACCACTCATTCTGAACGAGAACATCCCGCCCTTTCGTCAAGGAAGAACCGGAAACAGCAAGATTTGCGAGGCTATTGTTCGGCTTTTTTCAATAGGAAGCTGAGCCAAGGCTCGCAATGGCTGGTAGATCGAATTTCCTTTGTTTTCCAAAATGCTTGCTCGCGGAGGGCAGGAAACCTTTCGAGCAGCATGCGGAAAGAATCCTCACTGTAATAACAGAAGAATCTGCCATCCTCTGAGACACGCTCTCCCTCTCCTTCTTTCAGGGATATGTAGAAAGTTCCGCCAGGCTTCAGAGCGCGGATGAAGCGGGCCATCACGTCGTTGATCTCGTGTTTCGCAACGTGAAGAAGAGATGCGCAAGCCCAGATGCCGTCGAATTCTTGTCGGAATTCGATCTCTTGGAAAGAAAGAACTTCGCAAGGGTGACCCGTGAAGGCAGTTGCCAATCGTACGAGCTGTGGAGAGGCATCAATGGCAGTCACCCGGTAACCTCGATCAAGGAAAGCCTTAGCGTCTCGACCAGAACCGCAGCCAGCGTCAAGGATGTGCGCTCCGGGACGGAGCTCTTTCAAGAAAGACTCATACAATTCGTGCAAATCCAGCTTGACGCTCGACTTGAAATACTCGTCAGCGTGTGCATCGTAGTAAGCCGTCGTACTGGGGCAGGAGGGTCTCATTATGAAGATGACGGCGCTATGATCGCTGGCTACCTTCTGCGGGGAGCGCTTCTAGCATTCGTTTGCTGGCTCTGGAGTATTCATCAAGGAACTGGCTAAGCTCGCGATAACCTGCTTCGACCTTTGCGTCCAACTTGCGCGGGTAGTACCCCATTTTGTGCCATCCGGGTTCGTACGGTTGGGTCTCAGCTAGTTTGTGAATCGTGGAAAGGATGGCATAGTGCGCCATGTATTGGCCGAGCAGGTCGATCAAATCTTCCGATGCCAAGCCTGCATGTTCGGAGATGATCTTGGTCATGCCTTCCCCTATTTGAAGAATGCGGTCGGCTAGCGCGAATGCCTTGGGATTGCTTCTGACGGCGGGGAGTTGATCGAGTAGGCGAAACCCTTTCCAGTCCCCATTTTTGCCCTTCACTTGGAATCGCTCGTCTTCAGGGTCAGGCTTAGGGGCCCACCTGTATCGGCTTGGCTCATCTTGTGCCAACTGATAGAGCATTTTGTCATAGAGACCTTTGCTTTGGCCCATCAGGGCAAACATCGGCGCGTAAAATTCCTCCATTTGCTTGAGTTTAAACTCAAGAATCTTTTCCGCATGACCAAAGAGTGCCTCCTGCCTCGCGAGTTCGACAGCTCGTTGGGCAGCGATAGCCGCCATCCGAAATTGACTTCTGACGGTATATATCGATCCGCCCAATGCTGCAAAGGCGGCAATGATAGCTGCAATAACGACCGCGTTGACCGCGGTGGATGTCCGTGACTTTTCGATCAATTCGAGTTCAAGCTTTTGGACGCGATGGGTCAACTCTCGGATGTTCTCCTGCTCCGCCTCCGATGGTATGCGAGACGGCGCGCTCGATGAGCTTTGGGCATCGGGAGGCCGAGTGACCTGCGTCGCTCCTGAGGTCGCGCTTTTCGGAGTCTGCGCCCCTGGAGGCACGGCCTGTTGTGCCATCGCTGGGAGGGTACTCAGAAGTCCCCACATCACAACCATTATAGTTTTCATGTTTTGCAAAGTATTTGATTAAAGGGTGCTTTGCAACATTTTATGATCTATAGTCTATCTAAGAACGATCTCGGCATCCGGGCTGCAATGTACGCTTTAGCGTTTCTTGCGCGAGCGAGTCTTACCCTTCACTCCATGTTTCACAAATTTTTCGTCGAGCCTCTCCCAACTCATATGAAATGCCTTCTTGCTGTCACTCTTTTGCATCCATTCCACGCCGCCTTTAGAAATGCGCAAGCGACCGAAGGCCCGACCATTCTGTTTCACACGAAAGAATACATCGACTTTGGGAACGTCTAGCGCCGGAGTCCTGAATTCAACGGTGTGTTCTGCCATCTGATGATTTCTCCTCTCAGCTTCAAGTGTGGAGACGGTCAGGCCGCTTTTGAGTTCAGTCGCTTCCGGGTAAGGCGGCATCTGACGACCTCTTTCGAGACACGGAAGGCACGAGTTGAGCGAGGTCTGCAATACCCTTTGCGCGCTGCTGCAAGAGGACAACACCCCGATTCATGTGTGCTCGGAAGTAATCTGGCAACCGTTCAGTTGAGAGGCCGTCTTCGCGACAACGTTCCGTCAACAGAGCTATGAATAAGGGATCGTATTCTCCCAGGAGGGTGTAGCGATTGAATTCACGATCCTCATCTGAATATTCCTCCGGGTTTGGGACCGTTGGCTCACCCAGTGACAGACAGAAGCCAACGCGACAGAGGAGGTTGGGTGTCAGGCCAGTCTTACCCGCAAGGAATCTCAGACGGTTTGAAGCGTCCTTAGTTAGCCGCAGCTTTGTAAGCTTCATCCCGTTCTCTCCAGAAGTAACCTTGCTTCACGACGGTGCTGCCTTCTGTTTGGTCGAAGTCGAGGTGGTATGCTCGCGCAACCGAGGGCCTCAATTCCTCAAAGTAGCCCTGATCTACCTCTGTGTCGGTCGAAAGTATGATCACTTGGTGGCTCGCCAGAGGGAAATAATTCTCGACAAGTAATCTACGATGGTCGCTGTCCAGTCGAGCTAGGGGCGTGTCAATAATGATTGGCAGCGGACGACCTGAAGTCTTGCCCAGTGCCCACAGCATGGAAATCGCGTAGATTTGCTTTTCCCCTGCTGACAATTGTGTTTTGGGGAGTGGTCGATTGTGCCTATCGCAGAGAGTAATGGAAAAGGTCTTCGAATCAATCTTGACAGTACGAAGAGAATCTTTCTTCCGGCAGAGCAAATTGAAGCATTCCGTAACGGATTGTTGTAATTGCGTGACCTTCTTCTCGATGAGCTTGAGCCGGTATTCTTCGAGGGTACCTTGAACGCGCGGTAGGAGACTGAGTTGTCCAGAGTACCTCGCCTCGGCGGCGAGTTTGTGTGCGAGCTGTGCATGACGGCGCTCACACTCGCTCAGTTCCAACTCCGCCTCCTTGATCGAGTGATCTTTCAGAATGATCTCCGAGCTTCTTTTCACAAGCTGCTCATTGAAGCCATGGATTTCATCGAGCACCGGTCTTAGGACGTCGTCAGCAGGAACTCTTCTCGCGGCTTCCGCCACCTTGTGAAGTTCTCGGTATGCTCGTTCAAGGTCCGCAGTCACGGTGTTCATCGTTTCGGCCACATTCGACGTTGCCTGCTCAATCCACCCGAGCAGCGCCCGAGACGCAGCTTCCGAGAGTTGATGGAGGGATTCAGAAGGCTGGACCTTTTCGACCCGAAGCGGTTCGCGCAGCACGGTCGTGATCCGCTCGTGAATCTGAATCTTCATCTTTTCGGAAATATCTTCGATGCTCGCCAGCAGCGCATCCCCTTTAAGGCGCTCTACTATTTCCGTCTTCGCGGCCAGAAGCACTGCTTGCCCAGCTTTAACCTGACTCGACTGTTCCTCACGCAGTATTTGTTCTTTCAACCTGGCACACAGGCCCGGTACGAGAGCAAAGGGCAGGACTCCAGCACAATTTTGTCTAATCGTCTCTTCGAGTTGCGAAATCCGTTCTTTTAGGCTTCCTTCCTGCTGAATAAGCTGATCGCGGTTTCGGGCAAATGCACCCCCACGTGCTGCGAACAAGCTTTCGGCACGAGCTATTTCCCCTTTGACCTCTTGGAGTCGCACCTCTTGTTCTGAGCGTTGCTGTCGCAGTTTGAGAAGTTTATGTTTGAGACGATCAATCATTTTTTCTAAATCGCGCACTTCGGATAGCTGAGCAGTGTTTCGGCCCGGCTTCGCAAGCCTTGAGAGTTGGATGCGAAGGTCAGCCTGTAGACGCTCAACAATATCGACCCCTAACAGGGCCTTGATCGCATCTGCGAGTGCTTGCTGGTCCGTTGTATCTTCGGCGAGTTGTTGTATTTTTTCTCCATCGAAAAAGAATAGTTGCGAAACTCCTGGCGGTATAAGCTCTCTAATGAAATCCTGCCAGTGCTCAGCTTCGATTTCCTCCAGAGTCTTGCCGTTACGTTCGACGGCCAAGAATTCAGAGACCTTGTTTCGTGAACGGCGTTCCCAAGAGCGTGTCACGGTATAGGTAGCTAAACCATCTGCATGGCTGTAATGAAATTCAACTTGTATCGAAGCGAAGGTCGGCTGGATCAATGCATTCGGGTTAGTGTGGATCTTGCTGTCGAGGAATCTTAGATATTCTTCCTTCGCCACAGCAGCGCCCAGCGCACCTGTACCGTAGAGGCAGAGTCTGAGGGCTTCCAAGACAGTGCTCTTCCCAGCTCCATTCTTCCCCCCGAAGAGAATGATGGGGCGCCGGTTCTTGGGCGAGAGATCTACAATGTGTTGACCGCGAAATACCCCGAAGTCGTTTACCGTAAGTTTGGTCAAAATCATGACGTCCGCTTGGGTCCAGCTTTCCTGACCTCTTCTTCTGAGCGCCAATCTTCATCAAAAACTGCGGACAACTTCTGGTGCACCGCTGAACGACGGCTCATGCCGTGCAGTTCTCGTTCAACGTCCAGGAGCTTAGCAACCATCGCAGATGGTACGAGGTTTCGTGCACATATGTCGTCCAGGATCTGTCGTTCCTCTTCGCTGAACACATTCTGTTCATCTATGGCCCAATCCAGGTCGTCGCCGGTTACCTCCTTGTAGATTTTGGGGACTGAATCTTCCCAATCTTGGGCTTCCGAACGCCAAATCCGCCGCACCCGTTCCAGCTCTTCCTTGGTTATAAGGCGTTCTTGAGCATCGGGGCCGTGGCGGCGCACGAGTTGCTCCGTCTCAAGTAATTTCCGAAGTAGATCCTTCCTCACACTCAGCTTATACGGGCCTGGGACTATTCCGCCGTCGGGCTTTAGCATTACTTGCCCGTTGCGACGCTTAAAGTCCCGCACCTGCAATTTTACGAGTGGATCTTGTGTCGAGGCCAATAGATCGCGATATTTCAACAAAGGTTCGAGCCACTCCGCACCGTTCTCAATCATCGCTTCCATCGAAGAATCCTTGGTCACAACGGTGCAAACCCAGCAGCCAAAGCGGCTGTTTCCGCACGATGGGGTGCTCTTATCCACCACAAGGGGACATTCACCTGCTTGGGCATTCCTATAGAGAGTCACCAAGTCTCTGTTGTTGTTTCCCCATGGTGAGGGCACCTGGAGCAGGTATGTCCAAACATCTTGGACTTCGAAGTCTTCTATCGGAGTGTAAACGAATGCATTTGGAAGCGTGGTATGGCGAGAAAGCTGGCTGCCCTTTATTCGATGCAAGCTCATCACTTGTGCGCGCGTGGCGCTCTCAGCCTTGCGGACTCCTAGCACCATAACAACTTCGCCGTGTTCAGCAACCTTTTCAAGAATGAACCGATTTGCCGGATCGATCTTCAGTCGATCAGTACACCACCGGAATCTTTTCGACGGCGCTGGGTAGCCACGCCCAATTAGATTTACCCAAAATGTGTTTTCAAGAATTGGGCTGACCTTGTGCGCAGAATAAGGGAAACCTGCCCGCTGAGCCGCTTCGTTCATTCGTTTCAGCGAGGAATCAATATAGTCGACGATTTTGGGAGTCTCAACTAGTGTGTCAGAAGCGATGATGTAAATTGGTTTAGAGAGTTCTTTCGGCGGTAGAGCGGATAGCGCGTACCAAATCATCTGCAAGGCAGTTGTCGAATCTTTCCCTCCACTGTAGCCAACTACCCAGGGACGACGGTCGGCGAGGTAAACGTTCCGAATTTCTTCATAACGCGCATCAAGCCTCTCACGTTCCAGTGTGGGCGTCTGCGTTAGATTCACAGTTAGATTCCTCTCCGATTGAAATGAGTCTCGACGCGTTTTTCTTCAGGGGATAAAACAAGACCAAGAGCTTTCTTAAGAACAGCTGCCGTTAGGATGACGTTGTTGTGTGCTTTGCTTATCCGTCCCCCGACCATTGCACGTCCTTCCCACAACTTTGTATTGGAGCGTAACCAGTCAATCTTTGAAAGTCCTTTGAGCCGTTCCTTCCAGCGTTTGGGCTCCGCCGCTAGAAGTGTGCAGCCCGCGATGCCGAGGGCGTGAAGGGCAAGCCCATGTGCATGGATGAAGTCTCGCCGGAGTTCGGCAGAAGCTACCTTCCGAGACTGCGCCAATCGCCACTCAGGGATATGCTTGGCGACCTCGGACCAATACTCCAAGGCTAGTTGTCCTTCCTGGGGGGTGACTCGCCCAGCCTTTGGTTTGTTCAGCAGCGCCCGGGTTCCCTGAAAGATGCTGCTCAAAGTGAATAGTTTGATCGAACGATTCGATATCGTTGTCTTTTCCGTCTCGGTCAAACCCTTAAACATCGTGACCTGAGAAATCAGAGTGCGGGCCAATTGAGAAAGTGGGTCACGTAAATCATAGAGAATTCCCAAAGATTTTGTGGGACGAACTGCATGTTTATTCAGATCTGAAAACATCTGCTGGCTGTTCTGGAGGCCACCGTCAACGAAGAACACAACGGAGATCGTTTCATCTCCCAATTCAGGGCGCTCTTTGAGAGCCTCTTCTATACTCGCACGCCGGTGTTGACCATCGTTAATAATAAAACGGCAAGTCATGGGAATCACGAGCCTACCCAAACTACTATGGGAGCCGTTTCCCTCAATTGCTTCAAATCGAACCGTTCCGTCAATAGAAGCTGTGATCGATGAGAAGACATATTCTTTTGGATTATCGATGATGTACCGCGCGATCTCAGGGACGCGCGACCGATTCAAAGTCCGCTGGGCTCGAAGCTCGGGAGGTATCTCATCCTCATCGAAGAGAAAGATCTTAGGAATAAGCTTAAGGGGGCACATTGCGACGTAGTATTCGCGCCCGGCTTGCGTGCCCCGCAATGCAGAAAAAGTATAGGAAAACGATTCGGCCCACTTGTTACTTGCCAAAGGTTTCCTCCCAACCTCACGTGGAAGTTAAATCAATTCGTAATGGAAGTCAAATAAATGATCATGGAAGTGAAGTGAGCCGCGTCGACCTGGGGCCCGTTAGTCACTTACATATCTCTTCGGCATCCGATGGTATTGCAGCGGTTAATATAGACGGAAAAGCAAAGGACGTAGAGGAGGCGTTGGCAGCTTTGTACAAAGTGAAAGCGGTAACCGGGTCGAATGTATGGACAGGCTGCTGACAGAATTAAATCTCGGCACCGAGTATCGCTCTGATTCCAGCGATACCGTCAAGGATTTCTATCTGCCTTGCCTGCAACGGTCCTCCCTCTACCGGCGAGCAGTGGGTTATTTCACCAGCCGCGGCTTAGCGGTCGCTGCCCAGGGCGTGGCTGCTCTAGTGAGCGCCGACGGCGCCATGAGACTGGTCGCCAGTCCACGGCTTGAGGCCGATGATCTCGAGGCCATCCGAAAAGGATACGTCGCGAGAGAGGATGCCGTGACCCGGGCTCTGATAGCGAGCATCGAGAATGTCGAAGATGAAATCGTTCGTGATCGCCTGGGTGTTCTTGCCTGGCTCGTTGCAGAAGGGCGCCTGGAGGTGCGAATAGCCGTGCCTCTCGACGATTCAGGTGGGGTCAAGCTGGGAATCTATCACGAAAAGCTGGGCCTGTTCTCCGATGGCAACGACAACGTGGTGGCGTTTACGGGTTCACCAAATGAAACCGCTGGGGGCTTGGTAGACAATTTCGAGACAATCGATGTGTTTTGCTCTTGGGATGATCCACAGGGGCGAGTAGCCCGGAAAATCGACAATTTCGAACGTTTGTGGTCAAACAAGACAAGGGGTTTGTCTGTTCTCGATTTCCCTGCGGCAGTTCGTGCCCAGCTGCTCAAGTACCGCAACTCCGGGGCAGTCACTGTGCCGCCGACACCCCCGGTTCTCAATCGGTGGCAACATCAGGACGAGGCGATTTCCAAATTCCTCGATTGCGAGCGAGGGGTCTTGGAAATGGCGACAGGCACCGGTAAAACGCGAACCGCACTTAGGATATGCGAAACGCTCGTGAATCGTGGTGAGGTCGACACGATCATTGTCTCAGCTGACGGAGTTGATCTGCTGGAGCAATGGCATGCCCAGCTACTAGCACTAGGACCTGCGCTGTCGAATCGTTTTGTGGTGTTCAGACATTATGCGGATCACTACGAGCGCGAACGTTTCAATCTGAACCCTCGTCGAGCAATGTTGCTAATCTCAAGACCAGCACTAGCGCCGGTTATGCGGGCGCTCAATTCAAGAGCTGCTGCGCGAACACTGTTGATACATGATGAGGTCCATCGGCTGGGCAGTCCTGGGAATCGGAGTTCATTGGCAGGTCTATCGGACAATGTGCGCTATCGCTTAGGTTTAAGCGCTACACCCGAGCGCGAGTATGATCAAGAGGGAACGCAGTTCATCGAGGCGCACATAGGCCCAGTCATCTTTTCCTTCGGCCTCGCTGATGCGATCCGCGGCCGCATTCTCTCGCCTTTCAATTACTATCCTCTCGAATATGTGCCTGACGATAACGACCGCAAAAGGTTGCAGGATATTTATCGACGAGCCGAAGCGCGCGAGCGAGCTGGCGAACCGATGTCCCAGGAGGAGGTTTGGATTGAGTTGGCAAAAGTACACAAGACGTCTCTCGCCAAACTTCCAGTCTTTGCAACATTCCTGGAGGATCATGCCCGAGTCCTTCAGCGCTGCATCATTTTTGTGGAAACCCGTGAGTATGGCGATGCAGTACTGCGGATTGTGCACCGATATCGGCACGACTTCCACACGTACTATACCGGCGAGGAATCTGAGACTCTGCGCCGTTTCGCAACGGGGGAAATTGAGTGCCTCCTCACATGCCATCGACTATCAGAAGGCATCGATATCAGGAGCATTAGAAGCGTTATACTCTTTTCGTCAGCCAGAACTCCACTGGAGACGATTCAGAGGATGGGCCGTTGTCTGAGGATTGATCCAGATCAACCGGCCAAGCGCGCGAATGTAGTCGACTTTATCAAAATCTCTGGGCTGCTCGAGAGGGCGGACGAGTCGGAGAGCCAGAATGCGGATCAATCCAGACGACAGTGGCTTGAAGAGCTTTCGCGCATTGAACCCGATGAGGATTACCCATGAACCTGGACAAGCGTGTAGTAGCTGCGATCGAGGAAGCCGTAAAAGAACTTGGCGAAACACCGGCATTAGCTCAGAAAATAACTGCCTGGTTAGATAGTCTGGCTGGCGGGAACGCTCGTCTCGCTGACAGAGACTCCACGGACAGACAGGTGGAGCTTCTTTACCAAGATGTCGTTGTCGGAGCGGAAAAGGAACGGTCAGAGGAATAAAGTGCCGAATGCTATCTCTCTCGCGGGCTGGGAAGCTGAGGGCCTTCGTTGCCCCGATCACAAAGTGTCCTTTGAGCAAGAGCCCGAGCGAGTCTACCCGATATCCCTCTTGCAAATGCCCAACGGGACCGGGAAAACCACTACGCTTCACTTGCTTCGGGCTGCCCTATCCGGGGCAGGGGATGGGGGCGCCTGGCAAGCTTCTCAGGTTCGTGCGCTCTGCAAGCGCGGCAATGAGAACGGCGCGGGCGCTTTCAGAGTCACTCTTCTTGTCGACGGACGTCGAGTTACCATATGTCTTAACTTCGATTTCGACCAGGGCACTGTCAATTACACAACCACTCTACCATCCGGCATAAAAAATGGTTTTAGGCCCCCACCAGGCATCGAAAAATTCCTTTTGCCCCAATTTGTAAACTTCTATGTATTTGATGGAGAGCTCGCAGAACATCTACTCAGCCGGGACTACACTGACGCACAAACTGTAATTGAAAACTTGTTTCAGCTTTCTTTATTCAGCGACGCTACTACCGCAATTCGGCAATATTATGACGCCCAGACTGCCGGTCGCAGCGCGACGGAAGAGCGAGGGTTAAAAAGGCGGCTTAACCGAGTTGAGCTTCTTCGAGCACGTGTGGCTAAGATGAAAGCCGAGAAGGCTGAAGTATCCGGGAAGTATGAGGCTACAAAGAAAACACTTGCTCGCAACAAAGCAAAGTTTGAAGCAGCGCTGGAGAAGCAGCGCGAGCATGGCGAACGACTTCACGCTGCGCAGCTGGAGCTTTCGAGGGCGCAATCGATTGTGAAGAGCCTTACTGAGGATTCGCTAAGACGCATGAGAGATCCTCACGCTCTCGCCAGTTCCCTTGGCGCTGAGATGATGCACCTAAAGACATCTCTCGATCGAGTTAAATTGCCTGAAAGTACGGCCAGGGAGTTTTTCGAGGAACTAGCAGAGGAAGACAAATGTGTTTGCGGCCGTGATCTCAATGACGAATACCGCCAAACGATCCGAGAACGGGCTAAACATTACCTTGGCAGCGACGATGTGGCCTTCTTAAATGCGCTAAAGTCAGATGTTGCAACCTCAATCGGCGCTGATAGCTCTGTGCACGCGAAGGATCTTGACGCTAAGATTGACAGCCTTCTCGCAGCGATTAGGCGGGAGGATGAGTGCCGAACTGCTTACAATTCATTAGAATCCGAAGCGGTAGCCGCTGACCCTAGCCTTCAAGAACCCAAAGCCGAGATTAAACGGCTCGAAGATGAACGTGACAAGTTAGATTCGGAACGCCAGCAATATGACAACATGGACGACAGTGCCGGCGACGAGCGGACGTTTGGAGTTCGCGTGCTTGAGCGGCGACTTGAGGATGCCGAAGGCAAGCTGGCCGAAATCGCAAATACAATCGGTCTGCGAATGCAACGGGACGTCTTAGTCCGCATCATGGAGGCGGCGCTCCAGAAGGCTCGCTCCGGGATTAGCCAAGAGATATGCGAAGACGCGAATCGCCGAATCGCTCAGGTCATGCCAGATAACGCGATTCGTATCCAACGAGTGGACCGTTGTCTTGTTTTAGAAGGGCAAGAGGGAGGAAGCGCCGGGGAAACCCTTGCCGTGGCTTATGCTTTTCTCGCGACTTTGTTCAATCGTGTTGAGCATCAATTACCTTTTATCGTGGACAGCCCCGCAAACCCCATTGATCTACGTGTTCGGACCAAGATCGCTGAATTAATTCCAAAGCTGACACGGCAATTTGTCGCCTTTACGATTTCGAGCGAGCGTCAAAACTTCGTCGCTCCTTTGGAGGCGGCTTTGGGGGTACCCGTGCAGTTTCTCACGCTGTGTCGACGGGGCCCTGCCGATCTTGAGCGGGACGCACAAGCGCAGGCCAGTGTCGAAAGGACAACAGACGGATATCTCGTTTCTGGAAAAGAGTTCTTCTGCGGGTTCCACCTGGACGAGGAGGAGAGTAGCAATGCCATTTCGACTGCGTAAAGATGCGCGCGAGTGGTTCAAGGGAATCTCGGAGGGCCTCCCACTGGACTTTGACATTTTTTACTTTTGTCTGATGGCCGGATTGGCGACAGGGAAGAAAGCGTTCCCTCCTGCCAACGAAGCAACGGACCTCGCTCAGGACTTTCCCGGTGACTATAGGTCTCGCGGGCGCCTTATCGTTGCGCTGTTGCTCACGAGAGAGCTGAAGAGGCTGGGGATCAAGTACGAAGAGCGAGCAACTTTGCATAAAGAGATTGCGAAGCTGATTGATCCCTTGTCTTCAACTCATTTGAGTGCTCCTGGCATGGACGAGATCAATCATTACTCCTTTGGTGGCTTCGACGTTCTTGCCGATTGGTTCGATGATCGCCCACGGCATCTTGAGACCTTTTTGCCGCAGTTTCGACGGCATTTGAAGAATGCACTTGAAGCGGAATCTGGTGTTGCGACCTGAGTTGCTGCGCTCGCATGCGATTTGCGCTGGCCTGACTCAAACGCATGGAAAGGCATGCTGGCGCTGAATCTATATGCTTCATCCCGATTTAAATCTATCCGGAAGGAAATCATCCCTTGTCGTTCGCCAAAATGCTTGCGAACCAGAGAATCAATAACTTACCAGCTTCAGTGCTTGCTGGTCTGCTATAAACTCCCGCCTGTGTTCCCGATAATTCTGCTCTGGCGCGGTACCCTCGCCTGCGTGTTTCGCAGCCGCCGCGACCTCGTCGTCGAGAATCTCATTCTCCGGCATCAGCTCGTTGTGCTGAAGCGGCGACACCCGCGTGCGAAACTTGGAATGGTTGACAAGCTGTTTTGGCTTGGTGTTCGTCGCCTCTGGTCCGGTTGGAAAGAGTCGCTTATCCTGGTCACTCCGGAAACGGTGGTCCGTTGGCACCGGGCCGGTTTTCGATTCTATTGGCAGCTGATCTCCAGGGTGCGGAAGCCGAGCGGCAGAAAGAGGCTCCCTCAGGGGGTTCGCGACCTGATCTTGCGTATGGTCGCCGAAAACCCCACGCGGGGAGCACCCCGGATACACGGTGAACTTCTGATGCTCGGCTTCGATCTTTCCGAGAGAACGATTTCCCGGTGGATGCGCCGCGCCCCGAGAGATCCCGAGCCGACCAAGCGTTGGTTGGCCTTTCTGCGCAATCACCGAGAAGTCATCGCGGCCATCGATTTCTTCACCGTTCCCACGATCACGTTCCGCGTGCTGTACTGTTTTTTCGTGATCAGCCATGAGCGCCGCCGTATTTTGCACGTCAACGTCACCGAGCATCCGACGAGCAGCTGGATCGTGCAGCAGTTGCGGCAAGCCTTCCCGTTCGACGCCGCTCCGCGGTTTTTGAAGTTTGATCGGGACGCGAAGTATGGGATCGATGTTCCCACAGCCGTTCGATCCTTGGGGATAAGTCCATTGAGAACTTCGTTCGCAAGTCCTTGGCAGAACGGTGTCGCGGAGCGCTGGGTCGAGAGCTGCCGCCGCGATCTGCTCGACCACGTGATTGCCATCAACGAGAAGCATCTGAAGCGGCTCTTGGCTGAGTACGTTCGTTACTATCAAGAAGATCGGACGCATCTCGGGCTCGGCAAGGAAACACCTGCGGCCAGAACCCGATCTGCATCCTGCGGTCGCGTGCTCTCGCTCCCACGCCTCGGCGGACTGCACCACCGGTACGAGAGAGCCGCTTAGTTCAGACAGAATTTGATCTGCTCTGTGGGTTCGTACGCGCGAAAGTGCGAAGGTGTGCTCTGTTTTCTGTCCCAAAGAGCCTCCGTATCGAAAGCGAAGTCGTAGGGCGCCTGCGGCTCAGTTTCCCGCTTCGACGAAATCACTACCGGCCCCATTTCGATGCGGACAGCATTTTGGCGAATCACAACCGTCACTTCGGCCCGCTTAATGTGCTATATGAGCTGTTTTTATTGAAGCGCCCCCCACTTCTTTGTTTCGCCAATTCCGACATTTTGGCAGAATAGTGAAAATGTTGTTGACATGTTCTGTGAACACTGTTAACATGCAGCTGTAAGCTAAGTTCACACATTCCGGAGGGAATCATGGCTGAAACGCTCATTGGGATTTTTGAAATTGCGGAACTCGCGGACGTGAGTCCGTCAGCCGTGGCCAATTGGCGGAGGCGTTTACCGGATTTTCCCGCTCCCCTCGCTGAGTTGAAATCGGGGCCGGTCTTCTCAGAGAACCACGTCAAGCTCTGGTTGGCCAGGCGAGAAAAAGGTGATTCAGCTGAGGCGGTAGGGCATTTTTATGACCAACTCGCAAGCAGGCGCGGAGACCCTCCTGATTTGCGCGCGAAAGTCGAGGAAGTCCTGGATCATCTCCAAACCGAAGCGACATCGACCAAACGCCCCGGCATCCTGCTCGGCAGGGTGCAAGCCGGCAAGACGCGAGCGTTTCTAGGGGTCATCGCCCGCGCTTTTGACAAAGGATACGATGTTGCGATCATTCTCACAAAGGGCACGAAATCCCTTGCGGAGCAGACGCTCAGCCGTGTGAAGGAGGATTTCCGCGAGTTTATAGCGGCAGATCAGATCGAAGTCTTTGACATTTTGGCCGTGCCCGACCTTACCCCCTACGAGCTGACCCACAAGCTCGTCTTTATCGTAAAAAAAGAAGACGATAATCTACGACGCCTTCTGAGTCTTTTTCGAGAACAGTGTCCTGGGCTGCGCAGCAAGTCAGTGCTGATCATCGACGACGAGGCCGACCTCGCTTCAGTAAGTTTTCGCAAGACGAACGGTGTGAGCACAGCAGGCGTCATATCGCAGCAAATCGACCACCTTCGGGAGTCTGTAACAAACTCTGCTTTTCTGCAGGTTACGGCCACTCCCTATTCTCTTTACCTCCAGCCTGAGGAGGAGATCGCCACCAATGGAGGCGCTCTCTTCAAGCCGAAACGCCCGGCGTTTACCGTTCTCCTCCCCACGCACAGCAAGTATGCCGGCGGTGACGAATATTTTGAAAAAAGCACCGAGACTGAATCCCCCGCATTCTACTTCTATCGCGAAGTTCCGTTGGCCGAGCGGGACGCGCTGAAAAAAGATGATGGTCGCAGATTTCAGATCGACAGAGTCCTGACCGAGAAGAATTCCGCAGTTCTAACCGCCGCCGTTGTTACGTTCCTTGTTGGAGGTGCTATCCGCCGGCTGCAACAGCAGGCATCTGGTCAACGGCCTCAGAAGTACAGTTTTCTATTCCACACTGAGCAATCCCGCAGCTCACACGGGTGGCAGGAGAAAGTTGCCAGCGCGATCAGGGATTCCTTGGTTGACCAGGCTCGCGCGGATAGTCCTCTGTTCAATGAACTGGTTCGGGCCGGCTATACCGATCTCCGGAGGTCAATTGAGCTTGAAGAAGCACCGCTGCCGAAACTTGAAGACGTAAAGAAGGCTGTGGTCGATTCACTCAACGTTAGTCAGCTGATGATCACAAAGGTCAATTCCGACAACGACATAAGAAAATTGCTTGCCGATGACGGGCAGCTCAAGCTCAGAACGCCGTTCAATATGTTTATCGGCGGCCAGATCCTCGACCGCGGCATCACCATCAGCAATCTGATTGGTTTTTATTATGGCAGGAACCCGAACCGCTTCCAGCAGGATACAGTGCTTCAGCATTCGCGAATGTATGGCGCGCGTTCAAAAGCAGACCTTGCGGTCACGCGATTCTATGCCCCGCAGCATGTCTACCAGGTGATGAAAAGAATTCACGAATTCGATGCTGCGCTTAGGGAAGCCTTTGAATCCGGCGCGCATGATGGTGGCGTCTACTTCATCCAGAAGGACGCCTCCAGCCGATTGATCCCCTGTTCTCCAAACAAGCTCTTGTTCTCAGATGTTGTTAGCATACGGCCGGGGCGGCGGCTGGTTCTCTCTGGTTTTCAGACAGTTTCTAAATCGCGCGGAACTGAAAACCTGAAGGCCCTGGATGCGCGCGTTGAAAATCTCATCGGTTCGACCGAGGCACCGGTCCTCATCGACGTGGCTGAAGGAGTTGAACTCCTGAAACTGGCATATGCGAATCTCGAGTTTGATGATTCGACTGATGACGACCGCGAAGCCCACATCGCCGCATTGGAACACCTGGCGCGTACATGCAAAAAATCTCAGTTCAAGGGAAAGATCTGGTTGTTGGCTGCAAAAGATCGCAATGTCGCTCGATACCGCGAGGAAGGTCGATTTTCGAACGCACCCGATACAAAGCAACAGAAAGATTTGGCCCGGACGAAGGCAGAGCATATCCCAGTCCTCATGCTTCTTCGCCAGAACGGTGATGAAGCAAAGGGTTGGCGGAATCTTCCCTTCTGGTGGCCAGTTGTCATGACACCTCGAACGGGAATCACGGCGATATTCGCCAACGATGAACCTGTGCCGGCGACAGCGCCGACCGGCACTGGGCCGGTGAGAACCCTCTCAACAGAAGAGGTTGCTTAATCCCATGTCTTTCAGCTTTTTTCACGCCGCCGATCTGCATCTTGGCAGCCCCTTCACAGGGTTGACACTAAGGGACGAAGCCGTGGCAAAACGCTTTGCGGCGGCCAGCCGCGAAGCATTCTCATCTCTCGTCACAAACGCCATCAACGCCAAGGTTGCCTTCGTCGTGATCGCCGGCGATGTCTATGACGGCGAATGGAAGGATGCCTCGATTGGCCTGTTTTTCAATCGCGAGGTAGCGCGGCTCCAACGATCCGGAATTCCACTATTCCTCCTGAAAGGTAACCATGATGCTGCGAGCGTCGTGACCAAAACTATCTCGCTGCCAGATACCGTCCACCAATTTCCGACGACCAAAACAAGAACATTTCAAATAAAAGATATCAAGGTCGCGCTTCACGGTCGTAGCTTCCCGGAACGGTCCGTTACGGAAAATTATGTACTTTCCTATCCTGCCCCCCTGCCCGGCTATTTCAACATCGGCGTTCTTCATACCTCTTGCGATGGAAGGCCCGGCCACGCCAATTATGCGCCATGTACAGTGCAGGACCTCGCCAACCGCAATTACCAATATTGGGCGCTCGGCCATGTCCACGAATACGAAGTTCTCTCGCGCGATCCCTGGATCATTTTCCCGGGGAATCTGCAGGGGCGCAACGTGCGCGAACGCGGCCCGAAAGGCGCAGTGATCGTAGATGTAAGCGATGGACACGTAACCCATGTGCGCCGCGTGATTGTCGATTCTGCGCGCTGGGCAGAGGTATCGGTCGACCTTGATGGCGTAGATCAAGAAATGGATATGCTTAAAAACATCACCGACGCAATCCGCCCAGTAGCTCAAGAAGCGCAGGGCCGGCCCCTGGCACTTCGTGTGCGCCTTGAAGGCCAGACATCGCTCCATCGCCGCCTGAAGGCCGATCCGCGAACTTTTACAGATGAGGTTCAGGCAGCGGCTCATCGCTGTCACGAGGACGTCTGGCTCGAACGGCTGCAAATCGAGACCAAAGAGGCAGGCGTTTCGACCGCCGCCAGCCATGGTTTGTTGGATACATCGCTTGATCTCGGCGCCACGCTCGCCGGCTTGGAGCACGATCCGAACGTCCATGCCGAAGCGGCCGAAATTGTGGCGAGTATAGCTGATCGACTGCCGGTCGGGATTGTAACCGATGATATACCGCTCGCGGACGATCTCGACAAGCTTCTCGGCGACGCGAGTGCTCTTGTCCTCGGTCGTACCATGCGCCAACAGGAAAGCTGACTCTGTGCGTATCCTTACCCTACATCTAGAACGTTACGGACCATTCACCAGCCGTACTCTTACATTCCGACCGGACGCGAAACTCCACGTCGTCTACGGTCCAAACGAAGCCGGCAAGAGCTGTTCTCTTGCGGCTGTAACTGATCTATTGTTCGGGATAGACCGACAGACAAGCTATGACTTTCTGCATGACGCTAAGGAACTGCGGATCGGCGCAACGATTACGGCGCAGAATGGAAATAGACTTTCTTTCAGGCGCCGCAAGGGCAACAAGAATACACTAATCAACGCTGACGATCATGCGCTCGGCGACGATGCGCTCGTACCTTTCCTTGGCAACCTCTCACGCGACGTTTTTTGCCGCGCATTCGGCCTCAATACTCCAAACCTCCGGCTTGGCGCTGAGGAAATGATGAACAGTCAAGGTGATATCGGTGCCAGCCTCTTTGCCGCAGCGTCAGGCCTGCGCGGATTGACCGAGCTACGCCGCCATCTGGACGACGAGGCTGACGGTATTTTTGCGCTCCGCGCTTCGAAAGAACGTCGTTTCTACCAAGCATTTGATCGATATGATGAGGCACGCAAGGCCATTCGCGAACATGAGTTAAAGGCGGGTGAGTGGAAGGATTTGAACGAGGCAATCGATGGATATGCCAAACGGCTCGACGAAATTAAAGCAGAGCGAAGCGCGAAAACCGCTGAGCACGCCCGGCTGTCACGACTCAAGCGAGTTCTGCCACTTGTACGGCTCATCGATCAGGATCTTGCGCGTATCGTTGCGCTCGGCGCTCTGCCGGAGATGCCTACAGGATTTACAGAGCGATTGCGCGCTAGCCTCGACGCTGCAAGCAACGCGGAAGTAATGCAAAAGCGTACCTCCGAAGACGAAGCGAGAGCCACGCGGGATCACGCAGCGATCACTGTCGATAACTCGATCATCGCTGAGGCTGGCAACGTGTTGAGCCTATTCAGCGAGATTGGTGCTTATACGAACAACCGACGCGACTCGCCACGCATTCAGGCCGAAGCCGACGACTATCGCGGCCGCCTTGCGGAGATTGGAACTAGACTCGGCCTTACGGATGCCGCTGTATTGGAAAAGGATCGTCCGACCGACGCAGAACAGGCCCTGGTACGAAATCTCATCAAAGAAGGCCGCACACTCGCTACGGAGTTAGCCCGTTATACGAACGATCTTGCCAAGGAGCGCGCTTCATCCGCCAAGATGGAACGACAGCATTCGGAGAAAGGGGGCACTAACGATCCCCGCCCGTTCCGCGAGAAGCTCGCGGCGTTGAACCCGGTTCTGAAGCAACTTGACAAACACCTTGAGATCGAGCGATCGATTCATGCCGAGGAACACAATCTCAAAGAGGTCGCGCTCCGGCTCAACCCTGCGATCATTGATCTCGATGCGCTCGCACTGATATCTCTTCCGGGCAACGACACGATTGCTCGCTTTCGAAAGGACTTGGACAAACTCACAGACGAAATCGGGCGCGCAACCGAACGGGGCTTGGCCTCGGATGATGCCGTTACACAGATCGAGGCCCGGCTGCGCGACCGCGCTTCGAGTCGCCCCGTACCCACTACAGATTCCATAATTGCAAAACGCAAACAGCGCGACGAGGAATGGGGCCGCCTGCGCATCAATCTTTTCGGCGGGACGGAAGCCCTTACGGGAGCAGCCCTACCGGAAGTGGTCACAGATTTTGAGCGTCACAGTTTGGAAGCCGACCGCTTGGCCGACGATGCGACTGGAGACGCTGGGCGTGTTGCCGCCCATAACGCCGACACCGCTTTGCTGGCAGAGGAACGCAGGAAGCAAGGCAGCGCCAAAGAACAGCTCTTGGGTGCGGAAACCCACCATAATGAAATTGCAGAAGCCTGGACGGCAATTTGGGCTCCGGCAGGCATTGTCCCCCTCCCCCCTTCCGAAATGAACGCATGGCTCCTGGCAGCTCATGGTCTGCTCGAACGACGCGAGAAGCTCAACCTTCTCCGTGGCAGTCTCGCGACAATTGAAACGGCGATACGGGGCATAGAACCAGCATTGGCAGCGCTGGCTAGTGAAGTTGGCCTTGAGGAGGTGCAAGGGCTTAGTGCGGGCCTCCTCGCCGCGCGTATCGAGGACCGGCTTCGCCTAATTTCAGAGAGCTGGGACGGAGCGCGCGATCTCGAAACCCGTATGCAGGATGCGCAGGCACGAATCGAAGAACTCACCATCGCCCAAACGGAAGCTGTCAATCGGCGCGACTCGTGGCTGGAGCGGTGGGCGCTCGCACTGCCACCGATAGGGCTCCCTGCAGCCGCAACTCCGGACGAGGCTGAGGCTGCGCTCGGAGCCTGGAAAGACGTTCCCGACAATATTCGCGAGCGCGACAGCCGCACACGGCGTGTGGCGGGCATGCAACGCGATATCACTAAATTCGAAGCACGCGCAAAGACGCTCGTGGACGATTTGGCTCCGGATCTTGCGACTATGCCCGCAGATGCAGCAGCAAAAGCCCTCAATGAGCGACTCTCCCAGGCGAAGGTTGCGGAGGCGCGTAGAGCCGAGGCCGCCGGAAGACTTGCCGAAGCGACCCGCAACCGGGAACTTTCTGATGTTGCACTACACGACGCCACTGCGGCCGTGACAGCACCTGCATCCCAGTTGCCGAACGGCACCGACCTTGCCGAATTCCTCAATCTAAGCGGCGAACGGGATAAGCTTCTCGGTATGCTTGCCGATCGGCGAGTCCAGCTTAATGCGCAGGCGGACGGACACAATGAAGAGAGTCTACGTACCGGTCTAGCCGCCTACGATCCGGACCAGGCCGAGGCCGCACTCAAAGCACTTTCAGCGGATGATGAAAGACTTGACCAGGAGGCCCGAGAGGTATTCTCCGCGCAGGACCGTAGGGTCCGTGAGCGCGCACAATGGGAGCAGGGCGTCGGCGCAGAAGTCGCGCTGCAGCAACGCAGAAGTGCCGAGGCCGAGCTTGCGATTGCGGCGCGTGAATGGGTAGTTCTGAAACTTGGCGCCGTACTTATCGGCAGGGTCATTGACGACCGCCGAGCCAGCCAGCACGATCCACTCATCGCCCGAGCAGGTGCCCTGTTCACAACGCTCACAGACAATGCTTTTTCACGCCTTGGCCAAGACTACGATGAGCAGGATGTGCCGCGTCTTGTCGGCCAACGCAAGTCTGGCCAGACGGTACCCGTCACCGGCATGAGCGATGGCACGCGCGACCAGCTTTACCTTGCGCTTCGTCTAGCATATCTGGAGGATTACGCCAGTCGCTGTGAACCGGCTCCTTTTATCGGTGATGACATCTTCACAACCTTCGATGACGCTCGCACGGCCCAGGGCGTAGCGGCACTAGCGGCTATTGGTGACCATGTACAGCCGATACTATTCACACATCACACACATGTGGTAGAGATTGCTCGCGCCCACATGGGTGCCGAGCTAGATGTCATAAATCTCGGCTGAAACCGGCGTTATGTCCGGTTCGTCGCAATAAGAATGAGCCGCTGGCCTGGGGTCAGAGCCGGGGCTATGAGGTGGGCTTTTCGTATTGGATACATTCTGTTTCTCTGTTTCTGCCTTTGTAATTGGGGCAACTCCTGACGGCGTACTCGGAACAATGGCCGAGTACTTCGTTAGTGCCTCGCGGCACTGCCGCGAATGGCGCCGTTTAT
>Ga0307372_10004630_pt1 | contig 21072 bp, 19 predicted proteins | sample OX1MG_FD_202533 | JGI IMG/M metagenome (GOLD analysis project Ga0307372, IMG submission 202533) | Soil microbial communities from Risofladan, Vaasa, Finland - OX-1 | ecosystem: Environmental > Terrestrial > Soil > Coastal area > Acid sulfate soil | place: Finland: Risofladan, Vaasa | collected...
TGGCAAAAGGGGCCCAACGCAATCGGCGAAAGACGACAGCTCTAACACTCGTTACGAGCGTGCTCGTAGTGAGCATGGCGATCCCTACGGTTGCCTCAGCTTCAGGCCACGGTGGCGGCGGCGGATCGAGCACGACGGGTGTTGACGTGTCGTATCCCCAATGCGGATCATCACTTACGTCGTCACCAGCCTTCGCCATCGTCGGAGTCAACGGCGGGCTCGCGAACACTCTCAATGCCTGCCTTGGGCCATCGAGTTCCTACCCGAACTATCAGCAGAGCGAGCTGTACTGGGCCACGAAATTCACGACCGGAGCGAAGGTTGCACAGCCCAAGGTTTCGCTTTACGTGAACACTGCGGACCCGGGCAACATGTACAACGGAGTTCCAATCCTCGATTGGCCCACGACTTCACTGCGATCTGACCCCAACCCTTGTACCACCGTCCAGGTACTGACGAGCAGCGGGTCCCAGGTATGGGTCGGGGCGAACTCAACCGGTTGCGCGTGGCAGTACGGGTACAACATGGCCACCCAGGACGCTGGCTGGCTGTCGGGTGCCGCGGGCGCCATCAATACTCAATTGGGCTCGACGTATGTGTCGCCCAACTTCCAGTCCTACGTCTGGTGGCTGGACGTCGAAACTGCGAACACGTGGCAGACGGGCTCGACCGGCCAGCTTATGAATGTCGCAGTTCTCCAGGGCATGTACGCAGCGCTGAACCCGAATTCGACCGTGGGAGCAGTGGGGGCCTATTCCACGTCATCCCAATGGAGTCAGATCACCGGCGGAACGCCGAGTCTCACGTGGCCCGACTGGATTCCCGGGGCGCGCACGCAGTCGGCAGCGGCCTCTAACTGCGCGCAGTCCTCCTTTACGGGCGGCAAGATCACTCTGACGCAGTGGGTGAGCCGGAATCTCGATAGCGATTTCGCTTGTTGACTTAGGTTCCGTTCATTCGATCGCTGCCATCGCGATTACGGGTGTCTAGTTTCACTCGGCCCTACAATCTGCAACGAATCCTCCGCCGGTTCGAATCGCTTAAGAGGCGAAAATGGCCCCCGAAAGCCCAGCCCCGGCTCAACGAAACACGTCAACTAAATGGGCACTGGCACTTACTCAGACTGTGTGGGTTCCGGTGCGCGGTCCACCGCAAACCCGCACGCAGGCAGAACGAGTTGAACTAATCGGCCAATCGACGGACGCGTTCGCCACTCGCGATCCGCGCGGCGTATGCGATCGGCGCCAGGGTGAGGATGAGCACCCCAGTCACCACGGCGTTCACCTCAGGCAGTTGCTGGCCGAGTCGAATCGCCCCGAAGATCCACACGGGCAGCGTGCTCTGCGCTCCTGCGGTAAAGGTCGTGACAATCACCTCATCGAAGCTCAACGCAAAGGCCAACAGTGCCCCGGCAATGAGCGCAGTCCGCAGCATTGGCACCGTCACTAGACGAAAGGTCTGGATCGGCGTTGCGCCGAGGTCCCCGGACGCCTCGATGAGCGATACCGAGGAACGTCGGAGTCGGGCGATCACGTTGTTGTAGACGACGACGATGCAAAAGGTGGTGTGTCCGACGATGATCGTGTAGATGGAGAACGGGATGCCCGCCAGAATGAATGCCGACTGCAGGGCCAGTCCGGTCACGATGCCCGGAAGGGCGATCGGCAGGACCAGCAGCAGCGACACCGAATTGCGTCCAAAGAAGCTGAATCGGTGGATGCCAAAGGCCACCAGCGTGCCCAACACCAGGGCGATGGCCGTGGCGAGAACGCCGGCCTTGACGCTGAGCACCAACGAGCTGCGCACCGCGGGGTCGTTCCACGCCACCGAGAACCACGACAGGGTCCAGTGACGAATCGGGAAGCTCTGGATCGTTGACTTGCCAAAAGCGAAGATGACGATGACGAGTAGTGGCGCGCTGAGAAAGACCACCACCAGGACTGAGAAAAGCGCCAGAGACCGTCGCGAGAGGTTCGAGAGCCTCATAGCGCGTCAAAGGCCCCGGCGAGCCGGGCGAGGAAGAGGTAGATGCCCATGATGAGAATCGACACGAAGGCGAGGGCCGCCGCGAAGGGCAGATTGCCACCTTGGATGGCGCTGTTGTACACCGCGTTGCCGATGAAGTACGAGCTGGACCCGCCGATGAGCAGCGGCGTGATGAAGTCGCCAAGAGTCAACGAGAAGGTGAATATCGATCCGGCGATAATCCCCGGCAGGATCAACGGGAAGAGCACCCTGCGGAAGGTGAACCAGACTCCGGCACCGAGGTCCGATGATGCCTCCAGCAGCGAGTCGGGCACTCGCTCGAATGCCCCATAGATCGGCACGACCATGAACGGCAGCCATAGGTAGGAGAAGACGATCCACATCGCCACATTGCTGTAGGCGAGATGGCTCTGGGGCAGGTGGAGCCAGCGTTCCACTCCTGGCAGTACGCCATTGTTCGAAAGGATGTTGATCCAGGCGTAGACCTTGGCCAGGTAACTACCCCACAGGGGCAGGAGCGTCAAGGCCAGCAGGACACGGCGCCACCTGTGGGTGGCGACCTTGGCCAAGTAGAAGGCGAATGGGAGGGCGATCGCTGCGTCGGTCAGCGTCACCACGATCGCCATGAGCAAGGTCCGCAGGATGATCTGGCCGTAGACCGATTGGGTGAAGATCTGCTGGAAGTTCGACCACGTCCACTGGTAGATGATGTTGCCGGTCAGCGAGTTCGTGGAGAAGAAGGCGGTGACCAGCATCGCCCCCAATGAAGCCAGGTAGATGACGAGGAACCAGGCCAGCGGCGGAGACAGCGTCAGGACACCACGAAGCCAGGGGCGGCGCCACAGCGCCGCCCCTGTTCGTTGGCTCCATCGCCCTCCGCTTCGCGCGGTGGGCTCTATCCGATTATTCGGGTCCAGGCCGATTGCCACTGATTGAAGTCCACGCAGTTGTTCTTACCGTTGTCGCAGGTCGACACGGGTGTCTTCCAGAACTTGATCGTCGAGAAGTACGACTCGGGAGCGTTGGCGTTATACAGCGCGCAGCCGCCCTTCTGAATCTGGTTCATGATCGCGCACGCCTGGGTGTTGGCCGGTGTCTCGCCAAAGTACAGGGCCTCTTCGGCCTGCACCTTGGGCGTGGTCACCCACCGCATCCACTTGTAGGCGCAGTTCGGGTCCGGCGCGTTCGTGGCGAGCAGCCACGTGTCGGCCCAGCCCGTGGCGCCTTCGGAGGGGATCGTCTGGGCCACCGGAGCTTTGGCGGCCTGCAGGGTGTTCGTCTGATACGGCCAGGCGGCTCCCGCCACGACCGCACCACTCTGGAACAGGTTGATCTCCTGGGTCGCCGAGTCCCAGTACTTCCTAATCAACGGGTGCTGCTCGGTGAGCAGGGCCACCGATGCGTTGAACTGAGTCTGGGTCAGCTCGTAAGGGTCGGTGATTCCCAGCGACGGACGCACCTTGGATAGGAAGAGCGCGGCGTCGGCGATCTGAATTGGGTTGTCCGGCACCGTAATTTTACCCTTGTACTTCGGGTTGTAGAGCACGGACCACGAGGTGGGCGGGGACTTGAATGTCTTTTTCGAGTAGAGCAAGACGTTCGGACCGAACTCGTAACTCACCCCGTAGTGCACGCCGTTGATCGTGTTGAAGCCGGGCGCCTGGAGGAACTTGTAGAAGCGCTTCCACGACGGAATCAGGTGGACGTTGACGGGCTTGACGTCGCCACCGTAGATGAGGCGCAGGTCCGCATCGCCCGATGCCGACACCAGGTCGTACTGGTGGCCACCACCGTTGCGCATCAGCGCCACCATCTCACTAGAGGTGTTGGGGTAGTTCACGTGCACCTTGCAGCCCGTGGCGGCGGTGAAGGGCTTGACCCACTCGGACTGGGCGTACCCCACCCAGGCGATCAGGTTCAACTGGCCCTCGCCTTTTCCTACCGAGGACTGGGGCGTCATGCCCTGAGTCGGCGGCGTCAGCTTGGAGGCGCCCGCGGGCGTCATCGGCATCAGCGCCGTGCCCAGAATGAGCGCGAGGGCGCTCACCCCGGACCATCTCCGAATTCGTGTGTTACTCATGCTGCTCCTTTGTCGAAGGCCCGGGCTGGCTCTCAGCGTCGGACATGATCGTGAGGGGAAACGAGTCGGCGAGATCCCAGGACACCGTAACCTCGCTGGCGAGAGCGAAGACCTCACCGGCGCCGCGTAGTCGGTTCTGGCTCACCGCGGTCATGGTGCCGCCATCAATCAGTTCGACGGTGTAGCGGGTGATCATGCCGAGATACGCCACGTCGACGACACGCCCGCGTGCAGAGGACCGGCCCGCGGGGGCCGGACCCGCAGTGAGTTCGATCTTCTCCGGGCGCAGTACCGCGCGCCCGGCGGGAGTGGCGATGACGTTGGACGTGCCGACGAAGGAGGCGACGAATTCGGTGGCCGGGTGTTCGTAGACCTCGGCCGGTCGCCCGATCTGCTCGACGTGCCCATCGCGAAAGACGGCCAGGCGGTCGCTCATGGTGAGCGCTTCCTCCTGGTCGTGGGTGACGTAGATGAAGGTGATGCCGACCTGGCGCTGGATGCGCTTGAGTTCCACCTGCATCTCCTGGCGCAGCTTCAAGTCGAGCGCGCCGAGCGGCTCGTCGAGCAACAGGACCTCCGGCTCGTTCACGATGGCGCGCGCCAGGGCGATGCGCTGGCGTTGCCCGCCGGAGAGTTGGGCAGGCTTGCGATCTGCGAAATCGTTCATGCGCACCATCGCGAGGGCCGCCTCGACGCGGGCCGTGCGCTCGGCGCGCGGGACTCGGCGAACCCGTAGTCCGTACGCAACGTTCTCGGCGACGTTGAAGTGTGGGAACAGCGCGTAGTCCTGGAAGACCGTGTTGACCCCACGCTGGTACGGCGGAAGTCGCGTGACGTCGACCCCGCGCAAATGGATGGTGCCTTCGTCGGGCACCTCGAACCCCGCGATGACGCGCAGCAACGTCGTCTTGCCCGAGCCCGAGGGGCCAAGCATCGTGAAGAATTCGCCGCGCGCGATGTCTAGATCCACCCCCGCCACCGCGGCGTGAGATCCGAATCGCTTGGTGACAGCCCGTAGGGAGATCCCCTGATCGGTGTCGACTGGTGCCGAGAGTGGGGACGTCAGCGTCGTCACCCCCCGACCCCCTCGCGCAGCATGTGAGCACACTACACCGGCGTATTTTGGCCCGGCACGGCGGCTCAGCGTTGCGAACGCCTAGTCACCGATGGGCTCGCCGAGAGGAACGTGGCGCGGCGCGGCGCTTACTTTGGCGCCGGTCCGAGTGCCACCAGCGCCTCGTCGCGCGCGGTCGTGGCCAGGTCGACAGCCAGGCGGTAGCGCTGACGCGCGGTGTTGCGCTGACCTTGCGTCGTGGCGTGCGCGAGAGCGCTCACCTCGGCGCGTTTGGCCGACGCCACCGACATCAGGAAATGACGGTCGATCGAGTGCACCGACCGAGCGTACGTGCGTGTGGTGTGCACCGACGTGGTGCCGGCACTCGCCACGAGGGGGACGACGAGGACCAGCGACAGGCCAATCGCCAGACCGGCGACCACTCGCAACATCGTTGTCTTCATGCCGACATCCTTACCTTTGAGCCACACAAAAATACCACCCGTACCTGAGAAACGGCTGTGAAGTGACCAGCTGGGCGACGCGTTTGGTGGCGCGGCGCTGCGCCGGGGCACTCGCCGTAACGTCTAGGTACGCTGGGGCGTTCGTGGAGGTGTCGGTGGCCAGCATTCTCGTGGTGGATGACGAAGCAGGGGTGCGAGACCTGCTGTGTGACGCTCTGCGCATCGCCGGCCACGACCCCGAAGCCGCCGTCAACGGTCAGGAAGCTCTGACCCTCTACCGGCGCCGGACCTTCGACCTGTGCATCGTGGACATCAACATGCCGAACGTGGATGGCTTTACCTTCGTAGAGACCATTCGCGAGCGTGACGAGGTAACGCCGATCCTGCTGCTGTCGGCGCGAGACGCCGCGGCCGATGTGACCCACGGCCTGCGCGTCGGCGCGGACGACTACGTGCGAAAGCCCTTCGGACTCGAAGAGCTTCTCTTGCGCGTCGAGGCAATACTTCGCCGGGCCGGGTCCGGACAGGAGGAGGAGCAGGTCTACCGGTGCGGTCCTCTCAGCATGAACGTCGACCGGCACGAGGTCTCCTACCTCGAGGAGCCGCTCGAGATGTCCGCGACGGAGTTCCACCTCCTCGAGGTTCTCATGGCCCGCAAGGGCCGACTGCTCACCCGCGAGCAGTTGTTGCGTGACGTGTGGGGAATCGACTTTGACTCCGAGACGTCGGTGCTCGACACGTACATCTCGTATCTTCGTAAGAAGGTGCATCGCGAGGGCTTCTCGCCGATCGTGACGGTGCGCGGTGTCGGCTACAAGTTGGTTGACAACAGCGCCGAATGAGGCTGGCCACACGCCTGACTGTGCTACTCGTCGTGCTCTCGGGTGCGGCGGCGGCCCTCGTCGGGTGGTACTCGGTGTACACCAGCACCCGCGCGAGTTACGCCGCGCTCGACCAATCGATTCACTCGGTCATCGCGGCCGGCGCAGGCCATCCCCTCACGGCGCTCTCCAGCGCTCTGGCCGTGACGCAGGAGAACAACTACGACCTCACTCTTGACCTCGTGAGCGCGAAGGGCGCGGTGACCCAACTCATCACCGGCAACACGCCGCTCACGCGTTCGCCCAGCCTCGTCGACGTGCACAGCTCACTCCACGCAATCCACACCTCGACGGACCTACCTGGTTTTCGCTATCGGTCCATGAGCGTGGGCGGCGGCGACTGGCTTCTGATTGCGGCCAGCACCAGTCAGATCGCGCGCCAGGACCGCCTGCTGGAGGAACACACCGTCGAGGCCGGCGCCCTGGCCGCACTTCTCCTGGGCGTACTCGCGCGCTTCATCGTCCAGCGCGACCTGCGCACGGTCGATCGGCTCATCACCTACGCCGGACAGGTCTCGCGCGGCGAGCTAGAGCAGGTCGTTCCGCCGGCGGGGGGCAGCCGCGACTTCAAGGATCTGCAAGCGTCGCTGGCCAACATGGTGGCCTCGCTGCATCGCACAATCGAAGCCGAACAGCGCCTGGCCAAGGTGACCCAACAGTTCATCGGTGACGCCTCGCACGAACTGCGCACGCCGCTCACCGTCGTGCGCGGCTACGTCGAGCTGCTCGGACGTGCCGACATCTCGGACGAGCAACGCCAGCGCGCCCTCGACCGCGTCACGACCGAGGTGACCAGGATGGACCGACTGGTCAATGACCTGCTGTTCCTGGCCGAGGTGAACGAGGTCCCCGACGTGGGCGTCACCGCGGTGCCGCTGAGTGCGATGGTGGCCGACCGCGTTCGCGACTTCGCGACCGACTACCCGGCACATCCGGTCACGGCTGACATCGATCCCGATCTCGTGGTCGCGGGTCGCGTCGACTACTTCGAACGCCTGCTGACCAACGCGCTATCGAACATCGCACGCCACACGGGGGCCCACGACCCGGTGCGAGTGACGCTCTACGGCGACGACGCCCGGGTGCGGCTCGTGGTCGAAGATGGTGGTCCCGGACTGCCCGGCGGTGAGTACGGCGCCGCACCAACCCGATTCCAACGTTTCGACAATGCGCGCAGTCGCTCGACGGGCGGTTCCGGCCTCGGTCTGAGCATCATGGCCGACGTGACCCGCGCACTCGGCGGGACGTTAAGCACGTCGCGCAGCGACCTCGGGGGGCTGGCCCTGACCTTCTGCTTCAAGATAGATATTGCGCTACCCGCGTAAGGCTTGGCTCGGCACCATCACTATGAGCTACTTGGTGCTCTTGAGCACTTCGACGTCGTGTTGAAACTCCTCCGCGTTGATCTCCCCGCGCGCGAAGCGCATCTTCAGGGCGTCGATCGCCGCCGACTCGCTGGCCGGGCTCTGATGGGTGTGGCCGAAGTGACGGGCCAGCATCACAAACACGATCACCGCCGCCGTCCAGAAGATGATCGTCACGATGGTGCTGAAGATCCACGGAAAGTTCCCCGGTCCGCCGTAGATGACGTCGAAGCCCATGACGAACTTCCTTTCGGTCCTCAGTGGCACGCTACCGCGCATCCTAAAAAGGGGCGTCGCGGCGCGCCGATGCGGCGCGCGACGCTACGTTGTTGCCATGAATCTGCCCGCTCTCTCCGTCGTCGCCCTGGACTGCCCAGACCCCATGGCGCTGGCCGAGTTCTACTCTCGTGTCACCGGCCTCGCGGTGGAACCGCTCGGCGACTTTGCGCCCGACCAAGTGAGCTGGATCGAGCTCGTCAGCGACTCCGGGCCGACGATCGGGTTCCAGAAGATCGACGGGTACGTGGCTCCCGTGTGGCCCACCGGCAACGTGCCCCAACAGCTGCACCTCGACTTCGCGGTCGACGACCTCGACGCGGGCGAAGCACACGTGCTGGGGGCCGGCGCGACCAAGACAGAGGTGCAGCCCGGCCGCACGTTCCGCGTCTTCTTGGACCCTGTGGGTCACCCGTTCTGTCTGGTGCTGCGCAACTCCGAGGGTTAGGCGCCGCTCAGCAGCGCCACGCCCACGATGACCACCGCCGCGGGCAGCACGACCCGGCGCAGTGGTCTCTCCTTAAAGACCACGGCGCCGATCACCGCGGCCCAGAGCACGCCCGTCTCGCGAAGGGCGCTGACCTCGCCCAGAGGGGCACGGCCCTGGGCCCATAGCACCACGGCGTACCCGACGATCGAGAGGACACCAGCGGTGACGCCGACACCAACGTCGCGAGCCGACGGCCACCACGTGACGCCACGGCGCGCCAGGGCGAACAGCACCCACAGCGTTGACTGGATGGCGAAGAGCGTCACGGCGTAGCGCAGCGTGTCGTGGCTGGCGCGCACACCCAGGCCGTCAACGACGCTGTAGACGGCGATGGCCACACCCGTGGCCAGAGCCCAGATCAGGTGAGCGCGCGTGGTGCCCGCCGGTCCACGGTAGATGGCCAGGCTCACGATGCCCAGCACCACCGCGGCCACCCCAATGACCGAGCGCACGCCGAGGTGCTCGCTTGCGAACACCAGACCACCCACGGTCACGAAGACCGGTGCCGAGCCGCGTGCCACCGGGTACGACTGGGAGAAGTCCCCGCGCCGATACGAGCCCATGAGGAACGACTCGTAGCCCAGGTGACACAGCACCGACGCGCCGAGGTAGCCCCACGCGGCCGCGCGCGGCGCACCGATGAACGGCCAGGCGACCAGACAGAGCGCCGACGTGCCGAGATTGAGCATGGCGAAGCCGACGAACTGATCGGGCAGGTTCTTGGCCAGGGCGTTCCAGAGCGCGTGCAGCGCGCCGGCGCCGAGGACCGCGAAGGCGACGGCGCCGCTCACGTGCCGCACGCGCACGTCGTCAGGGTCGCGCTCGGCACGCCCCATTCTACGAAGGCACGCCTTCGAGACGGTCCAACGCCCCGGTGTAGACTTCGGATTCGCGTCTCGGGGTCACCCGGGCACCGAGGACCTGTGGTGCAGCTCGGAGTGCACGCCGCCCTGTCAAGGCGGAGGTCGCGGGTTCAAATCCCGTCAGGTCCGCTCGACACCCTCGGGGTGGCGAGGTTTGGTCGAGTAGCTCAGTTGGTAGAGCGCGCGCCTGAAAAGCGTGAGGTCACCGGATCGACGCCGGTCTCGACCACCAGGCGTCAGCGCGCTGGCGCGTCGGTCGGCAGCGGCCTCACCCGCACTCGTGCGTGGTGTCCGCTGCGTGTCGCGCGCCACCGCCCGCTGATCCACACCCGACGCTTGAGTCCCAGGGCCAACAGTTCGGCCTCCGTGGCCACGGTGCGCACGACGCCGAGCGGCTCGATCCGCGCCACGACGGTCCCGCTGCCCACGAGGGAGACCAGATAGGCGCTGAACGACCCGCGCGAACCCAGGTTGCGATAGCAGTAGAGCTCATCGGGTCGGGGTCGCGGCGCCACAGCGCGAACGATAGTGAGAGGCTGCGACACGTGAACCTGGCACCCAGGCCGAAGGAGACGACGTGACCCCACCGACCTACGTCACCCCGCGGTACGCGCCCCAGCCCGAAGGTGTTCCTTGGCCCACCGGCCGGTGGCCAACCGGTAGCCCGAGCGACGCGCTGGTCGCCGTGGTTGACGAGGCGTTCAGCGCGCCCGACCTCGCCGAGACCCAAGCCGTCGTCGTGGTCCAACACGGCACCGTGCTGGCCGAGCGCTACGGCGGCGAGCTCCACTTCTTCGACCGGCCCGCCGAATCGGTGACCGCCGACACACCACTCATCTCGTGGTCAATAGCTAAGTCCGTCCTGCACTTCGCGATCGGCACCCTGGTCGACGACGGCCTCCTTGACCCCCACGAGGTGGCCCCCGTCCCGGAGTGGCAGGGCCCCGCCGACGCGCGGCGCGGCATCCGGATCGCCGACATGCTGGCCCAACGCGACGGCCTGGACTGGATCGAGAACTACGAGGTTGGCGAACCAAGCCACGTCATCGAGATGCTCTTCGGCGCGGGCCGCGACGACGTCGCCGGGTACGCGGCGGAAGTCGCGTCCGGGTACCCACCCGACACGCGCTTCAACTACTCGAGCGGTACCAGCAACATCTTGAGTCGGGTCGTGTCCGACAAAGTGGGATACGGCCCAGACATGAGCGAGTACCTCAGCCGGCGCCTCTTCACTCCGTTGGGAATGACCAGCGCCCGCCTGACCTTCGACGCGCGCGGCGTGTGGGTGGCGTCGTCGTACCTGTACGCCACCGCGCTCGACTTCGCGCGCTTCGGTTTGCTTTACCTGCGCGGCGGCGAGTGGGACGACCAGCGCCTAGTCAGCCGGGATTGGACCGACACCGCCCAGCGCCCCGTCAGCGCCGACGCCGAGACCGGCGACCTCTACTCGTGGCACTGGTGGGTCACCGGCGACGAGTACGGCACCTACTGGGCCAGCGGCTACGAGGGCCAGATGATCAACGTGGTCCCCGCGCTCGACGCGGTCGTCGTGCGCCTCGGCAAGTCGCCCGAGGAGAGCGGGCCGGCGCGCGACGCGTGGCGCCGACGCGTGCTCGACGTCCTGGCGCGCTAGGCGCCCTCGTAGTCGAAGCCGAGGTCCGGCGCCGTAAAGAGGGAGTCGAACCTCCATCCCGCCTCGGTGGACTGCGCGGCGGCGGTTCCGCCGCGATCCACAACCGCCAGTATCAGCACCACCTGGGCACCGAATTCGGTGACGACGCGCGCTGCCTCCAAGGGACTGGTGCCACGGGTCACCGTGTCCTCGGTGATGACCACGCGGTCACCCGCGAGCAGGGCCCCGGCGATGCGTCCACCCGCGCCGTGGTCCTTCTCCTCCTTGCGTACGCTGAACGCTCGCAGTTCGCGCCCCCTCGTCGCGGCCACGCCGGCCGTCACGAACGAGACCCCGTCGGCGCCCATCGTCAGTCCCCCGAGGGCGGTGGCGTCGACCGGGATCCGCTCGAGGACGAGTGTGGCGACGTCAACCATGGCCTCGGGGGCGAGAATCGTCCTCTTGGAGTCGATGAACCAGTTCGACTGGCGGCCTGATTTCAACGTGAAATCACCGCGACGCACCGAGTGGGCGATCAGGTGGTCGCGGACCCTCGACCGCGCGTCGCTCACGTCAGTACCACCGAACCGGTGCCCGCGCGCACCTCGCCGACGACGTGCGCGCCGTGCGTCGTGCGCGCCAGGGTCAGCGCTGCGCCCGCCACGTCGGGGTCCAGCGCCAGCACCATACCGAGCCCGCAGTTAAAGACCCTCACCATCTCGTGGGCCGAGACCGGACCACGACGCTGGATCTCGAAGAAGATTTCGGGTGTCTCAAAACTGGTCAGGTCGATCACCGCGTCCAGTTCGTCCGACACGATCCGCGCGACGTTGCCCACGATCCCCCCGCCAGTGATGTGCGCCGCGGCGTGCACGCCGAGTCCAAACGTCTCGATCAGCCCGCGCACGCACGGCGCGTAGATCACCGACGGCCGCAGCAACTCATCGACGAGCGTCACGTCGGCCCCCGGCCACGCCGGCGCGTCCAGCGACGCGTCCTCGGTGAGGAGCACCCGGCGCGCCAGCGAGTAGCCGTTGGAGCGCAGACCCGGCGACGTCAGGCCGATCAGGACGTCGCCCTCACGTATTCGATCCGCGCCCAACTCGTGGCCGGCCTCCACCACGCCGACGGCGAATCCCGCGAGGTCCACCTCGTCGGGCGCCATCACCCCGGCGTGCTCGGCGCTCTCGCCACCCAGCAGTGCGACCCCGCACCGCCGGCAGCCCTCGGCAACGCCGGCCACCAGCTCGGCCAGGCGCGACGGATCCAGTGATCCCACGGCGACGTAGTCGAGGAGGAAAAGGGGCTCAGCGCCCACGCAGACCAGGTCGTCGACCAGCATCGCCACGAGGTCCAGACCGATCGTGTCGTAGCGCCGCGCGCGACGCGCGACCTCCAGTTTGGTCCCCACCCCGTCGGTGGACGCCACCAGCACCGGTGAGGTGTACTTCGTCGTGTCCAGGGCGAAGAGGCCTCCGAAGCCGCCGATCGATCCGACCACCCCGGGTCGGGTGGTCGTCGCGACGGCGCCTCGAATGCGCTCGACCGCCTCGTGGCCGGCCGCGATCGAGACGCCGGCCTGCGCGTACGTCAGTGCCCCATCGGGCGTGTCGAGGAGTCGACTCACCAGCGCTCGCCGGCGCGTCCGAGGGCGACCGGCACCGGCGCCGGGTAGTCACCGGTCAAACAGGCGTCGCAGCACTCGCCGTCCAGCCCGATCGCCGCGCGCAGGTTCTCCAGCGTGATGAACTCCAGCGAGTCGCTGCCGATGTAGGCGCGCATCTCGTCGATCGAGTTGTTGGCGGCCAGCAGTTCGTCGCGGTCGGGCGTGTCGATGCCGTAGTAGCAGGGCCAGGTGAACGGCGGCGACGAGATCCGCAGGTGCACTTCGAGCGCCCCGGCGTCACGCAACATCGTCACCAGCGCGCGCGTCGTGGTGCCACGAACGATCGAGTCATCGACCACAACGAGGCGCTGACCCGCGATGTTCTCGCGCAGGGGGTTGAGTTTGCGGCGCACGCTGGCCGCGCGCTCGTCCGGGTCGGGCGAGATGAAGGTGCGCCCGATGTAGCGGTTCTTCACCAGGCCGTAGCCGAAGGGGATCCCCGACGCCTTGGCGAAACCCTCGGCGGCGGGCACGCCGGAGTCGGGCACGCCCATCACCAGGTCCGCGTCGGCCGGGCACTGGGCGGCGAGCAGCTCGCCCATGCGCCGGCGCGTCGAGTGCACCTGGCGTCCGAGCAGGTAGGCGTCGGGCCGTGCGAAGTACACGAACTCGAAGATGCACAACCGTTCCTTCTCGACGGCGCGCGTGAGGAGCTGGACCGACGTGACGCCGGTTGCGGTGATCGTGACGAGTTCGCCCGCTTCGATCTCGCGCACGAACGCCGCTCCGATCAGGTCGAGCGCCGGTGATTCGGATGCGACGATCCAGCCCTCCGGGGCGTCGGCGGTGCCGAGGCGTCCGAGGCATAGCGGGCGCAGCCCGAAGGGGTCGCGCACCGCGTGCACCACACCGGCCTCTAGCACCACGAGGGAGAAGGCGCCGGACACCCGCGCGAGCACCGTGCCCAGTGCTGCGGGCAGCGCGGCGCCGGCCTCCACCTCGTGGCTGAGCAGCTCGGCCATCAAGTCCGAGTCCGAGAGCATCGACGTCATGGTCAGTCCGGCGGCCGCGGCGAGCTCCGGCGTGTTGGTGATGTTGCCGTTGTGAGCGAGGGCGAACCCTGACGCGCCGGCCGATCGGTAGACCGGCTGGGCGGCCGTCCAGTTGGCCGAGCCCGAGGTCGAGTAGCGCGTGTGTCCGATCACGATCGACCCGGGGAGGGCTGACAGCGTGGCGTCGGTGAAGACGTGGCTCACTAGTCCATTGTCCTTTACCACCGTGATCTGGTGGTCGTCATAGGTGGCCATGCCGGCCGATTCCTGGCCGCGGTGCTGGAGCGCGTAGAGCGCGTCGTAGCACAGGCGCGCCACCTCGCGGCCCGGAGCCACGATCCCCACAACTCCGCAGGCCTCTTTCATTCGCCCCCAGTGTACGGCCCGCGCGAGGCACGACCCCGCCGCAAAGAGCGTCCGACACCAACTCGGTACGCTGCCGGAGTGATCGATCTGCACACACACTCGAACTTCTCGGACGGGTCGGACACCCCCGATGAGCTGGCTCGCCGAGCCCAGGTGACGGGTCTGACCGCCATCGCCCTCACCGACCACGACACGACGGCTAGCGCCGGGGCAATGGCCGCAGCCTGCGCGACGGCGGGCGTGGAGCACGTGGTGGGCGTCGAGGTCTCGCTGGCCGACACGGCCTTTCCGCGTCGCGGCGCCGACGGCGCGACGTCGGCGCGCCAGGTTCACGTCCTCGCCTACTTCGTCCCGCTGGACTCCGTCTCACCCGTCCAGGTGCGCCTGGCCGAGCTGCGTCGCGACCGCGACCGGCGCAACAACGAGCTTCTCGAGCGCCTCCGCGCGCTGGGCTTCACCCGCTTGAGCATGCCGGACCTGGTGACCCGCGCGCACTCAGCCGACGCCATCGGTCGACCCCATTTCGCCCAGGCGATGTTCGAACTGCACCCCGAGATCGTGGGTGAGAACACCTCGGAGAACTGGCGGCGCCTCTTCGACCAGTGGCTGGGCGACTCGGGACGCGCGTACGTGGCGCGCGCCGGGACGACGATCGAGGAGTTCGTCGAGGTGGCGCGCGGGTCGGGCACCGTGTTCTCGGTCGCCCACCCCCACCTCAACTACCTCGAGCACGTCTCGACCGCGACCGTCGCCGAGCGACTCCCCCCGATCATTGCCTCGCTCAAGGACCGCGGTTTCGCCGGCGTAGAGGCCTACTACGGCGGCACCTCTCCCGAAGTTCGCGCTCTGATGGTCAAGCTCACGCGCGACGCGGGACTCATCCCGACCGGCGGCTCGGACTACCACGGCTTCTACAAGGAAGACGTTTCATTGGGCATCGGCCGCGGCGACTTGCGCGTGCCCGACGAAGTCCTCGACGAACTGAAGGCAGTTCGCTAGACGCTGTCGACCGCGAGGCGTTTCGAGAAGTGGTGCTAGCACCAGCGTTATCCGTTGGTTAGCCACCTGCGGAGCGAATGCGGCGCCGGACAGAATCCGGATATGTCGTTCAAGAGGTCGACCAGGCGAGGTCGACGACGATGACGCGGCGTGCTAAGGACCCCGGAGGTCTTCGCTCCGCCTGGCGCGTCGCCCGATACCGCTTGGGCTCGGCGCGTCACACTCATTGGCGCGCCCTGCTGGGACTGGTCCTGGTCGTCGGACTCATTGGCGGCCTCGGCCTCGCGGCGCTCGCCAATGCCCGAAGAACCCAGTCCTCGGCCCGAACCTTTCTCGCCAGCACCAATCCGTCGGACCTCAACTTCCTCACCGGCCTCTACGCCGCACCGGGCGTGACGAGTGCCGCGTACCGCAGTGGTTACGACGGCCCCCTCATCGCCTCGATAGCGCGACTACCACAGGTGCGAGGTATCGAGAGTCGCGTGGGCCTCAACATCTATCCGCTGAACCCGGACAAGACCCCGGGCAACCTCGGGACCACGCTCGTCGAGGGCAGCGTGAACGGCGAATACTTCCACCAGGACCGCGTCACCCTGATGGCTGGCCGCCTCTCCGTCCCGTCCCGCGACGACGAGGTGATGGTGAATACCGAATTCGCCCATCGGTTCCTCGGGGGCGACGTCCTGCCGCGTGGAGGGATCACGGTCGGCGTGTACGACAACGCGCAGCACTCGAGCCCGAACTTCGGGTCGGCCAAAGTTCTACCGCTGGGCCACCTGGTCGTGCACGTGGTGGGGATCGTCAAGTACAACGACACCGTCGTCCAGGACGCCGTGGACGCCAGCACTTTTGGACGAATCCTTTTCACACCGGCTCTCACGCGCCGATTGCTCACGTGTTGCGCCGCCGACACCCAGACGTTCATTCGGCTTCGCCGCGCCGGTGACCTGGCGGCCACGGAGGCCGCCATCGTGCGCCTCCTCCCTTTAGGCGCCGCCCCCCTCTTCAATCTCACCTCGACCTACGAGTCGAACGCGCAACAGACGGTCGCGCCGTACGCGCTTGCGTTGGGTGTCTTCGGCGGCGCCGCCGTTCTGGTCGCCCTGCTCCTGGCCGCACTGGCCGTCGGGCGTCTGCTGGTGGACAACTCCGATGATCGCGAGACCGTTCGCGCTCTCGGTGCGTCGTCACTGTCATTGGCGGCCGACGGACTCGCGGGCGTCGTCGGCGCGCTCGTTGGAGGGGCCGTGCTCGCCGCGATAGTCGCGGTCGCCCTGTCTCCGCTGGCGCCCATCGGCCCCGTGCGGCCGTACTACCCCGGCCGCGGGATCTACGCCGACCCCGTCGTGGTGGGGCTCGGCGCCCCGGCGCTTCTCGTCGTCGCCTTGGCCAGCGCGGCAGTCCTGTTCAAGCGAGTAGCACCGTCGCGGGCCTCGTCACGCGGCCGGCGCCGCGTGACGCACCCCTCGGCTCTGACGCGCGCCGCCGCGGCGGCGGGACTTCCGGCCCCGGCGATGACTGGGACGCGATTCGCCCTCGAGCCCGGGACGGGGCGAACGGCGGTGCCGGTCCGATCGGCCATCGTCGGCGTTGCGATCGCGGTCACCGTGATCACGGGCACGCTCGTGTTCGGCGCGAGCCTCACGTCGCTCGTTTCGCACCCCCGGCTGTACGGCTGGAACTGGAACTACGAGATGACCTCTGCTGACAACGGCTTCGCCGACATCCCTCGGGGTCCGGTCAGTCGGCTCCTCACGTCAGATCGATTCGTCGCAGCGTGGTCGGGCGTGTACTTCGGTGACCTGACCATCGGGGGCGCGCTCACGCCGGTGATCGGGGCGCGGCCCAAAGCGCCGGTCGGACCGGTCATCCTCTCGGGACACGCGCTGGAGGGCGCCCGCCAGGTTGTCCTCGGGGCGACGACGCTGGCGACACTTCACAAGCACCTCGGCGACACCGTCATCGTCGATGGCGTCGGTGGGGCGTTGCCCCTCACCATCGTGGGCGTCGCCACGCTGCCCGCGGTGGGTCAGGCGGGCACCCTTCACACCTCCATGGGCACGGGCGCCTATCTCGACGCCAATCTCATCCCGGCCACCCAGCGCGACTTCTTCCACTCGCTGTTCAACTCGCGGATACCTGGGCCCCAAGCGATCTGGATTCGCCTGACGGCCGGCGCCCCGCACGTGGCGGCGCTCACGTCGCTGGAGCGAATCGCGCGGTCGCACGGCGTCGCCACCCTCGGCGCACCCACCGTTGAATCGGTCCAGCGCCCGGCGCAGATCGTGAACTACCGCTCGATGGGCGCGACCCCGACCTTGCTCGGGCTGACCCTCGTGGCCGGGGCGGTGGTCGCTCTCGAGGTGACCCTGGCCTCCTCGGTGCGTCGGCGACGCCGGGATCTCGCCCTGCTCAAGACTCTCGGTTTCACCCACCGGGCGATTGCCGTTACGGTGGCCTGGCAGTCCTCGGTGGCGGTGGCCCTGGGGACGATCGTCGGCGTGCCGCTGGGCGTCGTCGCGGGCCGCGCGTGGTGGACGCTCTTCGCCGACGCCGCCCACGTGATTCCCCAGCCCGCGGTGCCCGTGACAACGATCATCGGCATCATCCTGGGTGCGGCGCTGCTGGCCATCGCCCTCGCCTACCTGCCGGGACGCGCGGCCGCACGAACGCCGGTGGCGCTGGTCCTGCGTTCGGAGTAGCTCGAACTCAGCCGACTGCGTCCAGCGCCGCGCTCAACGAGCCGGTACGACGTCGCGTCATCTGGTCGACGTCGAGGTCGATCAGAGTTCCGAGGCGTAGGCGCGAGCCCCCCACCTCTCCCAAGACCACCACGGACACGTCTGCCGTCATCGCTCGCGCCAACAGCTGTCCGGGATTCGCGCTCGCTACGACGAACCGCCCCGGGAACTCGGCGAACAACTCACCCAGACCCCGAACGTCACCCACGTCGAGACCGTGGCCCGACGCCGTGCAGATTTCGGCCAGCGCGGCCGCGAGACCACCCGCGCCGACGTCGTGCACGGCGGAGAGGTCGCGGTTGCCGCCGGCGCAGATACGAGCCACCTCGGCCACGACGAAGGCCACCGTCGTCGCGAATGACTCGAAGTCCAAGACGGCGAGTTGGCCACCGCGCCGGCCGCGCCGCGTCGCCCACCGTGTACCGGCCAAGGGGAAGGGACGCGCGCCCGTCGCCTCTCGCTCGCCGACCAGGAACACGGTGTCACCCTCATTCCACGCCCACCCCGGGGGCACCGCGACCAGCGACTCGAGAACCCCGAGCAGCCCGATCACCGGCGTCGGGTCGATGTCGACACCGGCGCTCTCGTTGTACAGCGAGACGTTCCCGCCGATCACGGGCAGTCCCAGCGCCCGACACGCGTCGGCCATCCCGTCGATCGACTCGGAGAGCTGCCACATGACCTCGGGGTGCTCGGGATTACCGAAGTTGAGGCAGTTGACGACCGCCTTCGCCGTCGCTCCCACGCAGGCCAGGTTGGCCACACCTTCGGCGACGGTGAGCGCCGTGCCCACCCGCGGGTCCAACACGCACCACCGCGGATTGGAGTCGGTGGTCAGGGCGATACCGCGCGTCGACGCGGGCAGTCCGGGACCCTGGAGACGCAGCAGGGCGGCGTCGCGGCCCGGGCCGACCACGGTGTTGAGGAAGAGCTGCGTGTCGTACTGGCGATGCACCCACGCCGGATCCACGAGGAGCTCGAGCAGGTCCTCACCCGGGTCGCCCACCGGCTCGTCGTCGGTGGGATCGTCACTCGCGCGCAGGTCGGCGTCGCTCGGGCGTCGCCGCGGGCGGTCATACAGAGGGGCGTCGTGGGCCAGCGAGGCCGCCGGAACGTCGGCCAGGACGTCGCCGTCGAACCCGTCGCGGATCCGCAGACGTCCGATCGGCCGGTCGTCGAGACCGACGTCGGGCGCCACCACGCGACCTACGACGGTGGCGCGCACCTCCCAGCGCGCGCACAGTTCGGCGACCGCCGGCCAGCCATCGGGCGTCACGATGGCCAACATCCGCTCCTGGCTCTCCGAGGTCATCACCTCGTAGTGCGCCATGCCCGGTTCACGCAGGGGCACCGCCGAGACGTCGACGTCCATGCCGACCGCGCCGCGCGCCGCGGTCTCGCTCGTCGCACAGACCAGGCCGGCTCCCCCGAGGTCCTGGATTCCCACGACGAGCCCGCGATCGAGCATTTCCAGGCACGCCTCGATGAGCCGCTTCTCCTCGTACGGGTCGCCGACCTGCACGCTCGGCCGCTTGAGGTCGTCGCTGCGCCCGTCTCCGACACCGGCGAACCCCGCCGACGCCAACACCGAGACGCCCCCGATGCCGTCACGACCGGTGCTCGATCCCAGCAGCACCGCCAGATTGCCGATACCGGAGGCGACCCCGAGGATCAGTCGCTCGATCGGCATCGCCCCCACGCACAGGACGTTGACCAGCGGATTGCCCGCGTAGCACGGGTCAAAGGTCAGCTCGCCACCGATGGTGGGCACGCCGACCGAGTTGCCGTAGCCCGAGATGCCCGACACGACCCCCTCGAAGAGCCAGCGCTGGCGCGCGTCGTCCAGTTCGCCGAAGAAGAGCGGGTCCATCACCGCCAGCGGACGCGCCCCCATCGTGAAGACGTCGCGCAGAATGCCGCCCACCCCGGTGGCCGCGCCCTGGTAGGGCTCGATTGCCGAGGGGTGATTGTGGCTCTCGATGCGAATTGCCACCGCGATGCCGTCGCCCGCGTCGATCACCCCCGCGTTCTCGCCCGGACCGACCAGCACGTGCGGTCCGGTCGTGGGGAGGCGTTTGAGGTGGATCCGCGAGGACTTATATGAGCAGTGTTCGCTCCACATCACTGCGTAGAGGGCCAACTCGAGGTGATTGGGCTCTCGACCCAATACCGCGCGAATTGTGGTGAGTTCGTCGTCCGTGAGCCCGAGCGCCCGGTGGAGGGGTTCGTCGCTCACCTACCCAAGTTACCGGCCGCCCCGAATGACTCCGGCCCGCTTCGCCGCACGCGCCGCGCGGCTGCAGGGGGACCCGAGAATCCATTTACCGCAGCGCAAACCCGAGTGCTGAGGAGAAAAGTTGACAAATCCACGACATTTGCCCATTGATTTCCTCGCGTACGCCGACCGATGTGCTGTTCCATTCACGTTCGTTTCTGTTTCTTAAATCGAACACTGTCGAGGACCGTCAGGGGGTGCGGCCTTCGTCACAACGCTTTTGGAGGTTTAATGACGTTTAGAAAACGCCCGACGCCTCCATTATCAAATCAACTACACTGGAGTGCAACGCGGAAATTACCTCGAAATGATGGAGACATAGTGGCGACCACTACGAAGAAGGCACCGGCGAAGAAGTCGGCAAAGCGCACCATGACCGCCGACCACAAGGCCAAACTGGCCCAGGGTCGAAATGAGTCGCGCGCCGTGAGCAAGTACCTCGACGCCCTGTCCGCGGGCAAGGGAAAGCGCGGGCGCAAGCGCACGCCCGAGTCGATCTCGATGGTCATTGTGCGTCTCGATAAGGAACTGCCCGACGCCACGCCCATCCGACGCCTGGAACTCACCCAGAAGCGCTACGACCTGGTGGCCGAACGCGAGCGCCTGCTCACCCGCGTGGACCTGTCGGGCCTGGAGAAGGACTTCGTCAAGGTCGCGCGTTCCTACGCCCAGCGCAACGGTATCGGCTACGGCGCTTTCCGCGAGCTCGGCGTGAGCGCCGAGGTCCTCAAGCGTGCCGGGATCGGCCGGACCCGCGGTTAACTAGACCGCGGCTGCGACACCGAGGAATCCCTCGAGCAGGATCCGTCCGTCATCGGACCCGACCAGGGTCGACATGGCCCGCTCGGGGTGTGGCATGAGTCCCACGACGTTGCCGCCCGCATTGGCGATGCCCGCGATGTCGTCGCGCGACCCGTTGGGATTGCGCGCGTAGCGCAAGATCACCCGATCACCAGACGTGAG
>Ga0307372_10004632_pt1 | contig 21071 bp, 12 predicted proteins | sample OX1MG_FD_202533 | JGI IMG/M metagenome (GOLD analysis project Ga0307372, IMG submission 202533) | Soil microbial communities from Risofladan, Vaasa, Finland - OX-1 | ecosystem: Environmental > Terrestrial > Soil > Coastal area > Acid sulfate soil | place: Finland: Risofladan, Vaasa | collected...
GGCTGTCGGAAGACCTGCCGATAGTGATCGAAATTGTCGACAGCAAAGAGAATATCGATCGGTTTCTGCCGCAGCTCGAGATCATGATGGGCGCCGGGGTCGGCTCCGGCCTGGTGACGATCGAGAAGGTCCAGGTGCTGCGCTACGGCGCGGCACCGACGGCCTGACGCGCGCCGTGGGCGGCGGCGCGGAGCGCGTTATTCGTCGTAAGCCACTTCATGGCTGTTCGTAAATCACATCGACTGATTCGAGATAGCCGGCGAGTTGCTCGATCACCGCGCGCGCCGCGTTCGGCTGGCGCGCGGCGATGGCCCGTTCGAGCGCCGCGCCCATCTCGGTTACGGCGTCGAATCCGTAGCTGCCGCCTTCGCCCTTAATCTTGTGTGCGAGGGCAGCCAGCGCCTTGTAGTCTCCGCGATCGAGTGCGGCGCGCAGCGTGACCACGTCGGCGCGCTTATGTTCGAGAAAGCCGGGAATCAGATCGCTCAAATCCGCGTCGACCTGCACGATGGGACGTTTGACGATGTCTCCTGCGGTCATGAGTTCTCCTTCTGACGCGGCGGCGTCGGGCGATGCGCCATTGGTGGCGACGCGACGGGCCGTAGCCGTCGCCGTCGCGTTGTGAATCGCTTCCAGCAAGGTCGCTTTCTTGACCGGCTTCGAGACATGCGCGTCGCATCCGGCCTCAACGCTGCGGCGCACCGCGTCGTCAAGGGCCGACGCGGTCAGCGCGATTATCGGCACACGGCGGCGGGCCTCGGCGGCTTCGCAATTGCGAATCGTGGTGGTCGCCGTATAGCCATCGACCACCGGCATCTGAATATCCATCAGTACCAGGTCGTAGGCGTTGCGTCCGGCCATCTCGATCGCGATCGCGCCATTCTCGGCGTGGTCGATCCGATAGGGCATATTTTTGAGGTACGCGTCGATCAAAAGACGGTTGTCGGGTGAATCGTCGGCCAGCAGAATGCGCAGCGGACGCTCGGCGCGATCAATTGCCGCGGCGGCTCCCGCGCCGCGCGTCGTGGCCGCGGTGGCGATCGTGGCCGAGGTCTGCGCAGCCGGCGCGAGCGCCGCGTTTGCGGCCGCTGATCGATCGGTCAGTTCCGCGATCATCTGGAGCAGTTCGGAGCGTTTGGCCGGCTTCACCAGATAGCGGCATCCGCGGGCCGCGTCGAGCCCGACCAATTCCAGATGCGCGCGCGTCAACTGCAGCGTATCGGTCGCGAGCATCAGGATGATCGCGCCCTGGGGATTGTGAGGATCGAGAGGATCGTGGGCCGTGCGCTGGCGCAGGAGCTGCTGCGCGGCTTCAATTCCGTCACATACGGGCGGATGGTGATCGACGATGATGACGCCGTAGGGAAGGCCATCGGCGCGCGCCCGATCCGCCGCGGCAACCGCAGCAGCGGGGTCGGCGACCGCGACCGCTGTGGCGCCCGCCGCCGTGAGCATTTCGATGGTTGCCGCGGCGCGCGCGGCGAGGCCGTCGGCGATCAGGACACGCACACCCTCAAGGCGCGCCACGGACGGAGCGGCGCCAGGGTCGCCGGGCGTGAGCGGAATGGTAAAGCTGAAGGTGCTGCCGCGGCCCGCTTCGCTGATCACGGTCAATTCCCCGCGCATCAGCTCGACCAGACGCTTGGCGATGGAGAGCCCAAGCCCGCTGCCACCGTAGCGGCGCGCGGTCGACGAATCGGCCTGCGTGAAGCTCGAGAAAATGCTCGCCAACTGGTCGGCGGCGATTCCAATGCCGGTGTCGGTTACGGCGAAGCGGATCCACGACGCGTCCTCACTGGCGGGCGCGCCGTCGGTGCGAGCGAGTGCATCGTCGGTATTCGCGGAGTCGATGCCGAGCGCGTCGGCGGGCGGGGCGCCGGTCTCGACCGTCACCGTGATTGCGCCGCGGGTGGTAAATTTGATCGCGTTGCCGATCAGGTTGATCAGAATCTGGCGCAGGCGCAGCGGATCGCCGATGACGCCGGGCGCAACCTCGGGCGCGATTCGCCCACTCAACTCGAGCTGCTTTTCGTGGGCACGGATGGCGAGAGTTTCGAGCACCTTTTCCACCGTCTCGACAATCGCGAAGGGGGTGCGCTCGAGGCTGATGCGCCCGCTTTCGACCTTGGCCAGGTCGAGGATGCCATTGATCAGGTCGAGCAAGGCGTTGCCGTTATTGCGCATCGTCTCGAGGTAGCGGCGCTGCTCGCTATCCAGCGGACTCTCCCACAGCAGGTCGGCCATCCCGAGCACGGCGTTCATCGGGGTGCGGATTTCGTGCGACATGCTCGAGAGAAACTCCGATTTGGCCTGCGAGGCGGCGAGCGCGCTCTCGCGCGCGGCAATCAGCTCGCGCTCGACCCGCTTGCTCGCGGTGATGTCGCGGGTGTGGGCGACCATGCAGGGCTCGCCGTCGATTTCGACCATGGTCGCCGAGATTTGCGCCAGCACGATCCGCCCGTCTTTGGCGCGCACCTTTACTTCCCGATCCCGGATGACGCGGCCGTGCGCCACTTCGGCCATAAATTGGGAAAAATCATCGGTTTCGAGCCAGGTGCCGATGTGCATGGGAGTTTGGCCCAGGACCTCGTCGCGGGTGTAGCCGAAGGTCCGCGTGAATGCGGTATTGGCGTCGATAAAGTTGCCCTCGGGCATCCGATGAACCGTGATCGAGTCGAAGCTCGAGTCGAAAATTTCCCGCAGCGCGGTCTCGCTCTCGGTGAGTTTGCGCTGAGCGCGCTCGCGCTCGGCCATGACGCGCTCGCGCTCCGAGACCTCGCCGCGCAGCCGCCGCTGGCTGTCGCGCAGGGCGCGAACCTGCAGCGAGAGCTCTTCGCGCGCGGCAATCAGTGCGATCTCGGCGGTTTTGCGCTCGCCGTTATCGCGCGCGATCGTCACGATGCACGGCTCGCCGCCGATCTCGGTGACTACCGCCGAGGCCAGATAGGGCATCAGGCGGCCGTCGCGATGGCGCAGCGTAATCTCCATGTTGCGCACGAAACCGTGCCGGCGCAGCCGCCGGACGTATTCGGCCAGCTGAGCTAGATCGGCCCATACGCCGAGTTCCCGCCCCGGCCGGCCGATAACCTCGGCGAGAGTCAGACCGCTCATCTCGAGGAAGCCCTGGTTGACCTCGATACAGCGTCCGTCGACCAGGCTGGAAATCACGATGGTATCGAGACTGGCCTCGAAGACCTTGCGCAGCTTGGCCTCGCTTTCGCCCAGGCGCCGCAGCGCGTCGACGTAATCGGCCATCACGCGCTCGCGCTGGGCGATCTCGGCGCGCAGTTGCGTATCGCTCAGGCGCAAGGCCGCGATCTGCTCGCGCAACTCTTCGCGCACCGCGATCAAGTCGGCTTCGGTCTGCCTGATCGATCGGATATCGCGACCGATCGTAACCACGCACTGCTCGCCGCCCAGGTCGATCACTTTGGCCGAGATCAGAAAGGGCAGGATGCTGCCGTCCTTGGCGCGAAAGCTGGTCTCCTCGTTGACCACGCTGCCGGTGGTCTTGAGCGTCTTCAACAGCTTGCGCAGCGCCGCATGGTCCGTCCAGATGCCCAGGGCGGCAGCGGAACCCGACAGCGCCTCCTCGCGGGTATAGCCAAGCACGCTGAAGGCCTCATTGACCTCGAGGTAGCGTCCGTCACTCAAGCGATTGATGGTGATTGCGTCGCTGCTGGTCTCGAATATCTTGCGCAGTTTCGCCTCGCTCTCGGCCAGTTGCCAATGCACCTGCTCGCTGGCTGCCACCACCGACTCGCGCCGCGCGATCTCGGCGAGCAGATGGCGATGCCCGATCTCGAAGGCCATGATGCGTTGGGCGATCTCGCGCCGATAGAGCCGGCCCTGGAGCGCCGCATAATGGGCCACGGCGGCCGCCGCCGCAATCGCCAGCCAATCGTTGCCCAGATGAGCATCGAGACCCGGCCGAATCGCGGTCATCGCCGCCATCGCGACGACGCCGGCTCCGGCGAGGGCGGCCTGCCAGCGCCAATTCCATGGCACCAGCGCGGCGGCGCCGACCAGCGTAATGATCACCGTCATGGTCAGCGGTGCGCTATTTGCGGTGACGACCGACGTTGCGGCGGTGGCCGCAAACAGCACCGCGCATCCGGCCACGATGAAGAGTTCCATGCGGCGGCGAAAAACCGGTAGATAGGTCAGGCGCAGGAAAATCGCGGTGCTCAGAATACTGATCAGGTGCGGCGGTAAATACGCCGCGGATGACGCGTTAGTCCATTTCCAGTCGACCGCCAGATAGAGGAACTGAAAGGCCAGAACGATCACCGTAGCGGCACGCAGGACGCGCATTTGCCGGAAATCGTCGGATCGATCGATCATTGAAATTTCAGGTGTGGAACTCTCGGCCGTGGAATCATCGATCGTCGAATGATCGATCGCCATTTTATCGTTCGTGACATGATCGGTCTTCAAATGATCGGCGGTCCCGGGCGGCCCATGGGCCGCCGCGTCCGCCATCGGGCGACCGCTCTGGCGGTCGCCCGATCGATCGCCGCGCTCCACGCTGACGCCCGCGCCGGGGAGCTGCGGCCCGCGCGTCTTGGACGCGGTCGTTTCGGTGGGTTCATCGGTAAGAGTTGGCTGCATGATGCGACGCGGCGACGCGCCCGGCCGGTGGTCCGGCAAATAGAGCGCACAACGCCATCTAAAGTCCAAGCAAGAGTGGTGCCTGATTTATCGGCGTTATTGGCACGCCGAACCGCGAAACTCTCGGCGGCCTTCGATTAGTTTCTCCCAGAGTGATCCAAAATAGGTCGCCGGATCGCAGCGTTCTTATTTGCAACGAATGCGAGTATCGCCGCCATACCGAACGCCATGGCCGGCCGGCTCGACCGGAGTGGCAAGCGCCGGTCGCTCGGAGCGTCCGTGCGTTGGCGTCGCGCGCTGCTCAGCAGGCTTCCAGTGAGCGCGTAAAGTCCTCGATCAGATCGTCGGTGGCTTCGAGCCCGACCGACAGCCGGATCAGCCCGTCACGGATTCCCACGCGCTCGCGCGCGGCCGGCGGCATCCCGGAATGCGACGTGGTGGCGGGCCGCGTGATCAGGCTCTCGACCCCGCCCAGGCTCGGCGCACTGATTGGAATCGTGACGCCGTCGATAAACCGGTCGGCCGCCGCGAGGCCGCCGCGCAGCTCAAAGCTCAGCATCCCGCCGAAGCCGTCGAACAGCTCGCGCGCCCGCTGATGTTCCGGATGGGACGGCAGGCCGGGATAGTTGACCGCCGCGATCTTGGGATGCGCTGCGAGGAAATGCGCGACCTCGAGCGCGCTCGCGTTCTGATAGCGCATCCGCACGCCCAGGGTCTTGACCCCGCGATGGAGCAGAAAGCAGGCGTGGGGATCGAGCGAACCGCCAAAATGGCTCGCCGTGCGATTGATCTGGTCGATCAGGCCGGCGCGCCCGATGATCGCGCCCGCGACGATATCCGAATGGCCGTTCAAGTATTTTGTTCCGCTATGAATCGAGAGGTCGAAGCCGAGCTCGGCCGGCCGGAAATTGATCGGGCTGGCGAAGGTGTTGTCGACGATCGAGATCAGTCCGTGCGCGCGCGCAAAGGCCGCCGCCGCGCGCAGATCCGCCACCTGCATCAGCGGATTCGAGATGGTCTCGACGTAGATCGCGCGGGTCCGCGGGGTCAGCGCTTCGCGCCATCCGGCGGCGTTCGCGCCGTCGATGAAGTCGACGCCGATCTTCATGCGCGGAAATTCGTCGCGCATCAGATCGTGCGTGCCGCCGTACAGGCATTCCTGCGCCATCACGCGCTCGTCGGCACCCGCGACGGTGATCAGGGTGGTGGCCACCGCGGCCATCCCGCTGGCCAGTACCAATGCCGCCTCGGCACCTTCGAGCGCGGCGAGCTTGCGATGGAGCGCGACGTGGTTGGGCGTGTTGTTGAGCCGGATGTAGCGCAGCGCGTGGTAGCTGGTTTCGCCGCGATAGGCAAAGGTCGCCGACTGAAAGATCGGCATCGCGACCGCGCCTTCGATCGGTGGATCGGGCTCACCCGCATGAATCAGCCGCGTGTCGATACCGCGCATGATCTTTTCCATCGCTATTCCCCTCGCCCGTGATTACTGGTCGCGCCGCGGCGCGTCGCCATGATCCGGCCGGGGCCGTGGCAATGCGCCGGGCGCGCGGATAATCTTAGCGCGGATGGGCGCTTGGCGCGCCCGTCCGTGCGAATGGAGCGCGCAGCGTGAAAGCGATCATTATTGGCGGCGGAATCATCGGCAGTTCGATCGCCTGGCGGCTGGCCCGCGAAGGCGTCGCCGCCATCGTGCTCGAGCGCGCCCGGATCGGGCAGGAGGCCTCGTGGGCCGCCGCCGGGATGATCGCGCCGCAGGCCGAAGCGCAGGGCTCGGGTCTGTTCTTCGACCTGTGCCTGGCGGCGCGCCGCAGCTTCGACGCGTCGATCGATCGCCTGACCGCCGAATCCGGCGTCGATCCCGAATACGATCCCCACGGCATCCTCTACCTCGCGCTCGACGCCGCCGAGCAGGCGGAACTGCAAGGCCGCGCCCGCTGGCATCGCGAGGCCGGCGCGCTGGTCGAGGAGCTGACGCCGGCGGCGGCGCGCAAGGTCGAACCGGCGATCTCGCCGGATACGGTTTACGCGCTGCATCTGGCCGACAATCGCCGGGTCGACAACCGCAAGCTCACCCACGCCTACGCCGCCGCCGCGATTAAGGCCGGCGCCGATTTCCGCGAAGGCGTGCGCGTCGATTCGATCGTCACCGCCAACGGCCGCGCGACCGGTGTGCGGATTCACGACGGCGCGACCCTCGAGGCCGACCTGATCGTGGTCGCCGCGGGGGCGTGGTCGCATGAGCTGCGCGGGCTCGAGGCCGACCGCGTCAAGCTGCATCCGGTGCGCGGGCAGATGGTCTGTTTCGAGGCGCGTCCGCATCTGCTCGGTCCGGCGATCTTCTCGATGCGTGGCTACCTGGTGCCGCGCCGCGACGGGCGGATCCTGGCCGGCTCGACGATGGAAGAGGCCGGCTACAACAAATCGGTGACGCTGGCCGGCCTCGACAAGATCGCGCGCGGCGCGCTCGCGATGGTGCCCGGCCTCGGCGAATTGCCGCTGCGCGAGGCCTGGGCGGGACTCCGTCCGGCCACCCGCGATCTGCTGCCGGTGCTGGGTGCGTCGCCCTCGGTCGCCGGCGTAATCTGGGCGACCGGCCATTTCCGCAGCGGGATATTGCTCTCGATGCTGACCGGTGAAGTGATCGCCGACGTCGCGATGGGGCGGCGTCCATCGATTGATCTCGCGCCCTTTTCCGCCGCGCGCTTTGCCCAGCAATGAGCCGCGCGCCGGGACCGCTACGCGGCGCCTGAACGCGCCGCCGGGATGACCACCATGACGCCAATCAAAGTCCTCGCCCTGGTGCGCGACCTGCTGCTGCGCTCGCGGATCGAAGCGGTCGCCGCGACGCTTGGCGCCGAAATGGCGACGGCCGCATCGCTCGATCAGGCCACCGCGCGCGCCGCCGCGATCGCCCCGGCGGTCGTCTTCGCCGATCTCTCCGACGCGAACTTTCCCGCCGTCGCCACCGCGCGCGACCTGCGGGCGGCGGCGCCCGGCGCGCGGCTGGTCGGTTTCGCCTCGCACGTCGACCTGAAATCGCTGGCCGCCGCGCGCGCGGCCGGCTTCGACCTGACGCTCTCGCGCAGCGAATTCACCGCGCGCCTGCCCGAACTGCTTAAGCCCTGAAAGCGGATGCGCGGCTTGCGCCGTGGCGTATCATTCACGGTCGCACACACGCGCGTCTTTTGCTCCGTCGCGGCGCTGGCCGTGCTAGGCTATGCGGGGTCGCGGCGATCGTTCGCGGCCCGCGGCGGGGAATGTGAAACCGGTCACTTCATCAGGCACCGACGGTACCCTGGACGCGTTCCATCCCGCGGTCCGCGAATGGTTCCGGCGGCGCTTCGCCGCGCCGTCGCGCGCGCAGGAACTCGGCTGGCCGGTAATCGCCGGCGCGCTTAAGCCGCCCGGCCACGATGTCCTGCTGTGCGCGCCGACCGGCAGCGGCAAGACGCTGGCCGCCTTCATGTGGGCGATCGATCGGCTGATCACCCAGGCGGCGGCCGGCCCGCTGGCCGACGAAGTCGCGGTGCTCTACGTCTCGCCGCTCAAGGCGCTGGCCAACGATATCCGCCTCAACCTCGAAGAGCCACTCATCGGGGTGCGCGAAGTCGCCGGTGAAATGGGCCTCGAGCTCGCGCCGGTGCGCGCCGGCCTGCGCACTGGCGACACGCCGGTGGCCGAGCGTGCGGCGATGCTCCGGCGGCCGCCGCAAATTCTCGTCACGACGCCGGAATCGCTCTTCATCCTGCTGACCTCGCCGCGCTTTCGCACCAAGCTGCGCGCTGTCCGCTACGTAATCGTGGACGAACTTCACGCGGTCGCCGGCGACAAGCGCGGCGCGCATCTGGCGCTCACGCTCGAGCGGCTCGAGCGCATGGTCCGGCGGGCCGGCGCGCCGCGTCCGGTGCGCATCGGGCTCTCGGCGACGCTCAATCCGATCGCGGCGCTGGCGGCCTTTCTGGCCGGAGCAGAGGTCGCCGCCGACGGCACGCGCACGCTGCGCCCGGTGCGGATCGTGCGCGCCGACGACGTGCCCCGCGCGCTCGACCTCAAGGTTATCGCGCCCGGCCCCGACCTCGGCGCGCTCGCCACGCATCAGCATTGGGACGCGATGTACGACGCGATCGCCGAGTTGATTCGCGCGCATCGCACGACGCTCGTCTTCACGCTGAGCCGGCGCTGGGCGGAGCGGGTCGCGCTCGCTCTGCAAAAGCGCGTCGGCGCCGGCGCCGTGATGGCGCATCATGGCAGTCTGGCGCGCGCGGAGCGGCTGGTTGCCGAGCAGCGGCTCAAGCGCGGCGATCTCAAGGCGATCGTCGCCACGGCGTCGCTCGAACTCGGCATCGACGTCGGCGCGGTCGACCTGGTTTGCCAGATCGATTCGCCGAAATCGATCTCGGCGGCGATCCAGCGTGTCGGCCGTTCGGGCCATAGCCTCGGTGCGACGCCCAAGGGGCGGCTGTTCGCGCTGACCGTTGACGATCTGCTCGAATGCGCGGCGGCGGTGCGCGCGATCCGCGCCGGCCATCTCGACGAAGTCGAAGTGCCGCTCGGCTGCCTCGACGTCGCTGCCCAACAAATTGTCGCGATTACTGCCGAAGAGGAGGATATTGCCGAGCACGATCTGCTGGCTCTGCTGCGCTCCGCGTGCAATTACGGCGCACTCGGCGCGGGCGAACTGCGCACGCTGCTCGAACAGATGGCGGCGCCGCTGGCCGATCGTATCCAGGGCGCCGCGCCGAAAATCTTTTACGATCGCGCGGCCCGCCGCGTCCGCCCGCGCCGCGGCGCGCGGCTCGCCGCGATTACCTCGGGCGGGACGATTCCGGAAAGCGGCAACTACGACGTGGTGATCGCGTCGGCGGGCCGCAAAATCGGCGACGTCGAGGAGGATTTCGCGCAGGAGTCGGCGCGCGGCGATGTCTTCTCGCTCGGCTCGATGCCGTGGAAAATTCTCGGCATCTCGAAGAACCGCCTGATGGTCGAGCCGGCCCCCGGCATGGCGCCCACGCTGCCGTTCTGGCAGACCGAAGCGGCAGGGCGCTCGCCCGCGCTCTCGGCCGAGGTCTCGGAGCTGCGCGAGCGGGTGGCGGCGATGCTGGTTGCGGGCGGCCGGCGCGTGGCGAGCAACGGCGCCGGTGACGGCGCAGCAAAAGAGCGCGCCGCGAATTCGGCGGCGAAGTGGCTGGCCGACGAGTGCGCGATGGACGAAGGCGCCGCCGCGCAGGTGGTGGCATGGATCGCGCGCGGGCTCGACGCGCTCGGCGTGGTCCCCGGCCCGCGCAGTATCGTGGTCGAGCGCTTCTTCGACGGGCTGGGTGGCACCCAGATAGTTATCCACTCGCCCTTCGGTATGCGCGTCAACCGCGGCCTCGGACTCGCCCTGCGCAAGCGCCTGTGCCAGTCGTTCGATTTTGAAATCCAGGCCTCGGCGATCGACGACGCCGTGCTGCTCGCGCTCAACTCGCGTCACAGCTTTGCGCTCGAACAGGTCATGGCGATGCTCCCCGCGCGGAGCGCCCGCGCGACGCTGGTGCAGGCGCTGCTCGACGCACCGATGTTCGAGGTGCGCTTTCGCCACGTCGCGACACGCGCTCTCGCGGTGATGCGCGCGATGGGCGGCCGGCGCGTGCCGGCCTGGATTCAGCGGCTGCGCACGCAGGACCTGATCACCGCGCTCTTTCCGCGCCGCAACGCGTGCTTCGAGAATCGGCCGCCGGTGATCGAGATTCCCGCTCATTTCGTGGTCGGCGAAACGGTCCGCGAATGCCTCGAGGAGTCGACCGACGCCACGCGCATGGTCGCACTGCTCGAAGGCTTCGAGAGCGGCGCGGTGCGCGCGGTCTACGTCGATAACGTCGCGCCGTCGGTCTTCGCGCAACGTATCCTGCTGGCCTGGGACTACTCGTTTCTCGACGACGGCGAACGGGCCAATCGCCGCAGCCGTTCGGTCACGATGAACCGTGAGATGGCCGCCGAGGTCCTGCGCGAGGACGACCTGAGCGCGCTGCTCTCGGCCGACGCGGCCGCGCGGGTGGCGGCCGAACTCGGTGGAAGTCTCCCTGGGTCGCGGCCGCGCACGGGCGACGAACTCTATGAATTGATCCATGCTCACGGCGCGCTAGCGGTGGCGGCGATCGCGCGGCCCGCGGGCGCCCAGGCTGACGCGCTTGCCGGGCGGCTGGAACGGGAGGGACGGATCGTCCGCGCCCGCGTCGCCCCGGCGATGCCCGAAGTCTATATCGCGGCGGAGGACCTCGCGCTGTATGCCGTGGCCTATCCCGACGCACGCATCGCGCAATCGCTCATACCGTTTGCCCAAGGCGCGCAAGCGCCCGATTCGAGCGGCGCGCGAGCGCCTGACTTGGACAATGCGCCGGCGCCCGACGCGGACGCGGCGCGTCATGAGATCGTGCGGCGGGCGTTGGCCACCTCGATTCCCGCCACGGCGCGGGAATTTGCCGCGCGGCTGGAACTGCCGGAGGCGGTCGTCGAGCGGATTCTGGCCGCGCTCGAAGGGCAGGGCACCGTCTTTCGCGGCTACTTCACCACGCCTCGTCCGCCCGCCGCGGCAAATATGCACGATGTGGCGCAAGGCTCTGGCGCGCACGCGTCGGAGGCGCACGAGAACCGCGGCGCCGCCGCGGCTACGGCCGAGCAATGGTGCGATCGCTACGTGCTCGAGCGGATTCATCGGCAGACCCTGGCGCGGCTGCGCGCCGAGATCGAGCCGGCCGACGATCGCGACTTCGCCGCGTTTCGTTTGCGCTGGTTCAACGTCGGAGCCGGACTCGCGGCCAATCGCGAGAGCGTGGAATTGATCGTCGAGCAGTTGGCCGGACTCGCCTTTACGCCCGACTTCTGGGAGCGCGCGATCTTGCCCGCGCGCATCCCGGGCTATCGTCCCGAGGATCTCGATCTGCTCTGCCTGAGCGGCGATCTGCGCTGGATTGCCTCGCCGGAGAGCGTGGCTGGCGCCAATGCAACAGCGGAATTTCCCGGGCGTGTTGCGTTTATGCCGCGGCGCGCGCGCCTCGCGGCCGGCCCCGCTCCGGCGGCCGATCAGGATCCTGCGGCGCATGCGGTCCACGGCGCATTGCGGACGCGCGGCGCCCAGTACCTCGACGAGATTGCGGAACGTGCCGGGCTCTCCGAGCGGGACACGCTGGCGGCGCTGTGGCGGCTGGCCGCCGCCGGACTTGCCTCCAACGACAGCTTCGCGCCGCTGCGGCTGCTCGCGTCCGACCACGATGCTTCGCGCGCCGTGACCAGCGCGACCGGCGCGAGGCCGGCGAACCGTCACGACGCGGCCTTGCGAGCGCGCTTGAAGTCGAGCCTGAGCGGACGCTGGTCGGCGCTCGGCGCGGAGTATGCGGCGGCCGCCTCCGGCTCGGCGGATCGCACGGCGCAAGCCGCGGCGGTATCCAGCAGCGACACGGTGGGATTTGATGAAACGCGCGAGCGGGCGCTCGCGTTGCTCGCCCGCAATGGCGTGCTGACGCGCGAGATGCTGGCGCTCGAGTCGCAGCCGATCGCCTGGTCCGGCCTGGTCTTCGCGCTGCGGCGGATGGAGTATGGCGGCACGATCCGGCGCGGCTATTTCGTCCGTGCGCTGTCGGGTGAGCAATACGCCCTGCCCGAGGCGCTCGAGATGCTCCGCGCGGGGCGTATGCGCAATGGTGGCGGCGAGCGCGCGGTCGCGATCAGCGCGGCCGATCCGGCCAATCCCCACGGCGCGCTTCTGCCGGCGTGCGGAGTGGCGCGCGAGCCGGGAAATCTGCTCGTCATGCGGGGCGGTTGTATGATCCTGGGACTCGTCGGCCGCGCGCTGGTCGGTGGCACCGCGCTCGACGACGCGAGCTTCGCGGCGGCGCTCGGCGCACTGATCGCGCTGCGTCCCAAGCTCTATATTGAAACGATCGCGGAGCGGCCCGCGCTGGAGTCGGATCGGGTGGTGGCGATGGCCGCGATGGGGTTCCATTCCGACGGCCGCGCCCTGGTCTATGACGGCCTGCCGGGCCCGGCCCCAGCCCGCGCGATCAGCGCACGCCAGACCACGATGCCCTCGTGACGCGCCGCGCTTGAGCCGCGGCTTCGGCCCGTACCGGCGGCCGCGCCACCGCGTCAGTCACCGCCGAGGCCTTAAGCGGCGATCACTCGATCACGTGCGCGTAGTTGACCCAATCCTCGGGCGCATGGCTGATCCACAGGCGGGCCTCGCCGCTCTCCTGGAGACGCTTGAGCCGCAGGATCGACGCGCTGGCTTCGTCGATATCGTAGTCGCTATCCATCGCGGCGAGCGTCTCGAGTTGCGGCCGGATGTGGATCGTATCGCCGGTCAGGATCAGCGTGTCGTGCTTGAGCCGTACTTGCAGCGAGCATTCGCCGGGCGTGTGGCCGGCGGTCTTGAGGATCATCAGGCTGCCGTCGCCGAACAGGTCGGTGTCGCCCGGCAGTTCGTTCCAGTTGAAGCCGCGGGTCGGCAGCAGGTCGTTGAGAATGAACCCGTTGCGCGCCTTGCGATCGGGCCAATAGGCGTACGGCAGTTCACCCTTCATCACGACGAACTCGGCGTCCGGAAAAAGCTTGAGCCCGCCCGAGTGATCGAGGTGCAGATGCGACGGGATGACGTATTTCACGTCGGCCGGCTGGTAGCCGTGCAGGCGCACCTGGCGGTCGACGACCTGCTCCGGCGTGAAGCGGATGTTGCGCAGAAATTTCGTCGCCAGGCCCCAGTAGCCCTCGGGATCGACCGCGACTTCGGGCGCGCATCCGGTGTCGAACAGGACGAGACCCTTGGGATGTTCGATGAGGAAGCTGGGGATCGGAATGTCGATGACCTTATTGCTGCCGCCGGTCATGAGATGGCGTTCCTGCATGCTGATGGTTGCGCCGTCGAGCGCGATGAGTTTAGTGGCCGTGGCCTGGCTCATGATGAATCTCCCGCGATGGTTTGGCTTACCGCGCAATACTCCGTCGCGCATACTTCAACCGTCAAGGGCGAGGGCGCTATGCTCGTTCGCGATGGGCAAGCGTGCGGTTGATAGCGGCGGCAATTTTGCGCGTGGCCTCGAACTGTTCAATGGGGGACAGTTCTTTGCCTGCCATGAGGCGTGGGAGGCGAGCTGGAAGCGCAGCGACGGCCTCGACAGGCAATTCGTCCAGGGCTTGATTCAGGCGGCGGCCGCGATTCTGCACGTCGAGCGCGGCAATCTCAACGGCGCCGCCTCGACCTGGCGCAAGGCACGCGCGCGGCTCGACCCGCTGGCCGACGACTATGGCGCAATCGCGCTCGGCGAACTGCGCGCGGCGCTGGCGCGGTTCTTTGCGATCGCGCTGGGCGGTGGCGACCTGCCGCCGCGTCCGCAAATCCGCCGGCTCGCTTTGCGATCCGATTTGTAACTTGCGCGCGAAGCCGTCATAAGCACGGATAACTGGATTCATGATCTCAGGAGGTCGCACATGGCAGGACGGGTCGCAGGCAAGGTCGCACTGATCACCGGAGGCAGCTCGGGAATTGGACGCGCGGCGGCAATGCTGTTCGGGCGCGAAGGCGCCAAGGTGATGGTTGCCGATTACAACGCCGAGGGCGGCGAGCGCACCGCCAAGGCGATTCGCGAGGCCGGTGGCGTGGCCGCCTTTCACGCCGCCGACGTCTCGCTTCCGCATGACGTCGAGGCGCTGATCGCCAAGGTCGTCGAGACCTACGGGCGGATCGATTGCGCGTTCAACAACGCGGGTATCGAAGGCCAGATGGCCAATACCGCCGAATGCACGATCGAGAACTGGAACCGCGTGATCGCGATCGATCTGACCAGCGTCTTCCTGTGCATGAAGTACGAGCTGGCCCAGATGGTCAAGACGGGCGGCGGCAGTATCGTCAACACCGCCTCGGTCGCCGGGCTGTTGGGACTCGCCAGCGCGCCCGCCTACGTCGCCGCCAAGCATGGCGTGGCCGGGCTGACCAAGACCGCGGCGCTCGAATTTGCCCAGAAGGGAATTCGCGTAAACGCGGTCTGCCCGGGCTTTATCCGCACGCCGATGGTTGAGCGGGTGCTCGATCGCGGGGTCTTCAGCGAGGAGCAGATTTTCGCCGCCGAGCCGATGCATCGCATGGGCAAGCCCGAGGAGATCGCGGAGTCGGTGCTGTGGCTGTGCTCGGACGCGTCGTCGTTTGTGACCGGGCTGCCGATGCCGGTGGACGGCGGATACGCCGCGCAATAGCGCTGCGATGCGGGCGGGTGCGCGGGTGGCGGTCAGGCGGCGCGAGTGTGTTGATCTTCGCGCCGACTAAAAGACTCAAGGGGGCGCGAGCGATACACGCGGCGCGGACTAAAAGGGGATGTCCTCGTCGTCCATCGGGGCGCCGCCGCCACCACCGGGCGACATCTCGATCGGCTCGTCCATCGTGCCGCCCGCGCCGGCTCCGGCGCGTCCGCCGAGGAACTGGACGCGCTGGGCGATGATCTCGGTGCGATAGCGTTTGCCGCTGCCGTCCTTGGCCTCGTACTGCTGATTCGAGATGCGCCCCTCGATGTAAGCTTGGCGACCTTTCTTGAGGTACTGGCCGCACAGTTCGGCCTGTTTGCCCCAGACCACGATATTGTGCCACTCGGTGCGCTCCTGGCGGGCACCGGCGCGATCGTTGAACGAGTCGCTGGTCGCGAGCGTGAACTTGGCCACGGTCTGTCCCGAGGGGAGGTAGCGCAATTCGGGGTCGCGTCCGAGATTACCAACCAGAATCACCTTATTGACCGACATCGTGTGCTACCTCTGCGATGAAAAGCTAAACCCCATAATACCGCAACGCAAGGATCGATGCGGTGCGGTTGTGCACAAGTGCCGCGGATCGCTGGGGACGGCCGGGCGATCTGTTGACCGCCGACGGCGCCGGCCGGTGGAGCCTTTCGCATCGGGCGCCGGCTTTATATACTTCCAGCGTCTGCGCGCGGCGGTGGCTGAGGGGGCTGATGGCGGCAATCAAACCTGTAGCGGTAAAAATTGTGCCATTGGGCGGCCTTGGGGAGATCGGGCTCAACCTGATGGTGATCGAATGCGCCGGTAGCGCCCTGATCATCGACGCCGGCGTGATGTTTGCCGAGGAGCGCGAACTGGGCGGCGGGCTGATGCTGCCCGACCTTGCGTATCTCGAGCAGAGTCGGCTCAAAATCGAGGGCATCATCCTGACCCATGCGCACGAGGACCATCTCGGCGCCCTGCCGTATCTGCTGCGGAGCTGGCCCGCGCCGGTATTCGGAACTGAAGTAACACTTGCATTTGCGCGCCGCGGGCTGGCCGAAGACGGTCTGGCCGGGGCCGATTTGCGCAAGTTTGCGCCAGGCCACGAACTGGAGCTGGGACCGTTTCGGGTCGAACCGGTGCGCGTGACCCATTCGACGCCCGATTCGGTCGCGCTCGCGATTCGCACGCCAGCCGGCCTGATCGTCCATTCGGGCGACTTCAAGATCGATCCGTCGCCGGTCGACGGGCAGCATTTCGACACCGATCGCTTTGCCCGCCTGGGCGAGGAAGGGGTCACGCTGCTGCTGTCGGATTCGACCAACGTCGAGCGTCCGGGGCGCAGCGGCTCCGAGAGTTCGCTCAAGCCGGTGATCAAGGATCTGATCGCGCGCACGCGCGGCCGCTTTTTCCTGTCGGCATTTTCCTCGCATCTCCATCGTATCCGCCAGCTTGCCGAAGCCGCTCATGAGGCCGGACGTTACGTTGTGCCGCTGGGGCGGCGGATGGCGCAGAGCGTGCGCCTGGGAATCGAGACCGGGCAGCTCGAGCTGCCGCCGGGCACCTTTATCGAGCAGGCCGAGGCCGATTTCCTGGAGCCGCGCCGGCTCGCGTTTCTGGCCAGCGGCAGCCAGGGCGAGCCGCTCTCGGCGCTGGCCAAGCTCGCCGTCGACGGCCATCCGCGGGTGCGCATCGCGGCGGAGGACGCGGTGGTGCTCTCGTCGCGTTTCATTCCGGGCAACGAACGCACGATCAATACGCTGGTCAATCATCTGTGCAAGCGCGGCGCCGAGGTCTATTACGACGCGGTCGCGCCGGTCCACGTCTCGGGCCACGCCTGCCGCGACGAATTGGCCGAACTGATCCGGCTGGTGCGGCCGAAACATTTCATTCCGATCCACGGCGAATACCGGCATCTGATGGGCCATCGCAAACTGGCGATCGCGGCGGGCGTGGCGGAGCGCAATTGTTTCCTGCTCGAAAACGGCGAGACCCTGGTGCTCGAAGACGGCGTTGCGCGGCGCGGACGGACGGCACCGGCCGGGCGGATCGTCGCCGACGGCGAAGATTTGGGCGGCCCGGAACTGATGCGTGAGCGGCGCACCCTGGCGCATGACGGCACGGTGATCGCAATCGTCGCAATCTCGGCGCGCGACGGCAAAATCGTCGCGGGACCGGACTTGCTCTCGCGCGGCGTCGTCAGCGGCGATGGCAGCTCGCCCCATCTGACCCGCGCGCGCACCGAACTCGCGCTGCGCATCCGCGGACTCAACGGCTTCGCGCGCGACGATCCGGAGCGGCTCAAGGAGGAGATGGTGCGGATGCTGCGCCGGTACTTCTCCGACGCGATCCGCAAGCGCCCGATGATCGTGCCCTACGTCGTGGAGGTCTGAGCGCTATCGCGCGCCAACCGAAAGCGCCGCCAATCGAACTGATGCCGACGGCCGTGGCGCCGCCGCGCGACGGCCGGATCGTGCGCGAGCTGTTTTCGCTTGCGATCCTGGCCGCGGCGGCATGGGCAATCCTGAGCCTGGCTTCGTTGAGCCTTGCGTGGCGGCCCAACCTGGGCGGTCCGCTCGGCGCAATCCTGGCGCAAAGTCTCACCGGATGGTTCGGCTACCAGGCGGCGGTGGTCGTGATCCTGGCCGCGATTCTGGGCTGGCGCGCGTGGGCGGCGCAGGGATCGATCGCGCTGATCCGCGAGGCGGCGGGCGGCGCGATCGTGGTCGCCGCGCTGAGTGCGATGGCCGGCTTCATCGATTCGCCCGGCGTGGCGATGGGCGGCGCGGTGGGATCGGCATTGGCCGCGGCGCTGGGCGCCTATGTCAACGTTGGCGGCGGCTATATCGTCGCGATGCTCGCGCTGGTGGGTGGGCTGGCGCTGATGCTGCGCCGGGCGCCAACCGATCTGCTCGCGGCGCTGGCCGGGGCGGCATGGCGCGGCGGGCGCCGGGCAGGCGATCGCGTGGACGATAGCGCGGCAGCCGCCGGGCTCTGGGGCCATGGGGCCGTAGCGCCAAGGCTCGACATTGCGATCGTCACGCAGGCGGCGGCACGCGATCTCGATCCGCGTGCGGCGGCAATTAATGGCGTGCGCGGCGATCCGCCGCTGGTGCGGCGCGCCGAGATCGCCAAGCCGGCCGCGCGCGAGAAATCCGACAAGCCACCCAAGCCGAGCGCGCGCAGCGCTGGCGGCTTCAAGCTCCCGCCGCTCGCACTGCTCGATACGCCGCCGCTTGAACATAGCCACGTCGACGAGTCGGCGCTCGAGGGCAGTGCCCGCGTGCTCGAACAGAAGCTGGCCGATTTCGGTGTCGCCGGGCGGGTAGTCGAGGTGCAGCCCGGTCCGGTCGTCACGATGTACAAATTCGAGCCGGGCTCCGGGATCAAGGTCAGCCAGATCGTGAACCTGGCCGACGATCTCTCGATGGCGCTGCGGGCGGCCACGGTGCGGATTCAGGCGCCGGTGCCGGGCGAGGCGGTGGTCGGGATCGAAGTGCCCAACCGCAAGCGCGAAAAGGTCTACCTGCGCGAAATCCTGGAGGCCGACGAATTCGTCGCCGCCCAGAGCCATCTGACCATCGCGCTGGGCAAGGATATCGCGGGGCACCCGGCGGCTGCCGACCTGGCGACGATGCCCCATCTGCTGATCGCGGGCGCGACCGGCACCGGCAAGTCGGTATCGATCCATACGATGATCGCGTCGATCCTGTTCAGCGCGACGGCCGACGACGTGCGCTTTATCCTGATCGATCCCAAGATGCTCGAGCTTTCGGTCTACGACGCGCTGCCGCATCTGCTGGTGCCGGTGGTGGTCGATCCGGAAAAGGCCGCCGCCGCGCTGCTCTGGGCGACCCAGGAAATGGAGGGGCGCTATCGCGTGATGCGCGAGCTGGGCGTGCGCAATATCGACGGCTATAACCGCACGATCGGGCAGGGCGGCGAGCTGGTCGAGCTCAAGCGCGGGACGATTGCCGACAACCAGGGCGACAGCGAGGATTGGCAGGACACCCCGGTCAAGCATCGCAAGCTGCCCAAGATCGTGATCGTGATCGACGAACTCGCCGACCTGCTGCTCGCCGAGGGCAAGACCGTCGAACGCGATATCACACGGCTGGCGCAAAAGGCGCGCGCCGCCGGAATCCATCTGATATTGGCTACCCAGCGGCCGTCGGTCGACGTGCTGACCGGCCTGATCAAGGCGAACCTGCCGGCGCGCATTTCGCTGCAGGTGACGTCGCGCGTCGACTCGCGCACGATCCTGGATTCGATCGGCGCTGAGCGCCTGCTCGGCGCGGGTGATATGCTGTTCATGCCGCCGGGCACGGCCAAGCTGCGCCGCCTGCACGGGCCGTTTGTCTCCGAGACCGAGATTCGCAAGGTCTGCGAATTCATCCGCGCGCAGGGCGCACCCGACTACCAGATGGAGATTCTCGAGACGGCGGTAGCGGGCGAAGGTGACAGCGGCGGTCCCGACGGCGATCGCGACGAGCATTACGACGAGGCTGTGCGCATCGTGATGGAGACCAACCAGGCGTCGATCTCGATGATCCAGCGCCGCTTGCGGATCGGCTACAATCGCGCCGCGCGGATGGTCGAGCAGATGGAGCGTGAGGGGCTGGTCCTGCCGGCCGACGGCGCGCGGCCGCGCGAAGTCCGGATGCGCGGCGCGAGTTAGGCGCCGGGCTCGCGTATCGCGATGCGATGAAGCGCGGGACTCGGGATTTCGTCTAAATTAATAGCGCGAGCGCGGTGGCGTCGAAAATCGTTATGAGAATTGGGAAAATTTGCCCGGTGCGATGGGCCTTGGGATTTGCGGCGGCAATTGTTCTGGCGCCCGGCATCGCGACCCATCGCTTTGCTGGCGGGACCGGTGTGGTCGAGGCTGCAACCACCATCGCGAGGGGTCCGGCCGCGCTGCGGACGCTGCTCGAGCGATTGCAACAGCATTACCAGGCGACCCATTCGTTCACTGGCAAATTCACCCAGACGGTGACACGGGTCGGGATGCCGCCGCGGATTCGCGTCGGAACGATCGCGTACAGCCGGCCGGGGCGGATTCGCCTCGAGTTCGGCGATCCGCAGCCCGAGACGATTGTCAGCGACGGCGAACTGTTTCACGACTACGATCCGGGTCTCAACCAGGTCTTGCAGACGCCCGTGAAGTCGGCGATCAAAACCCAGGCGGCGGCTGCGTTTCTGCTCGGTGTGGGCAACGTCGAGCGCGATTTCAAGGCCTCCGAACCGGCTGCGCCGGCCTCCGATGGGCTGAGCCACGTCGTCTTGGCGCCGCGTGGCGGCGGCGATCCGATCGAAATCGGCATCGACCCGGCCACGCTGAATATCGCGTCGCTGACTATTGCCGACGCGCTGGGCAACACGACGGTCTTTCTTTTCAGCGACTTGCGGATCAACGCGCCGATTGCGCCCGCGATGTTCGTGTTCAACGCGCCGGCCGGCGCCGATATCGTAAATTCGGGCGCGGCGCAATAAATCGGACGGTCTCATTCGCGGGGTGGATTGCGCCACGACGCTCACGCGAGTAGACATATATGCCCTTAGGTGTTTGGCGAACCAGTCATGGAAAAGGTTCATCTCCTGACCTTGGGATGCCCCAAGAACCTGGCCGATAGCGAATTGATGCTGGGTGCGCTGATGGGCGCGGGCTTCGAAGTGACGCTCGATCCCGGCGACGCGCAAGTGCTGATAATCAACACCTGCGCGTTTATCGAATCCGCGAAAAAGGAATCGATCGGCGCGATTCTTGAGGCGTCCGAGGTAAAAAAACGCGCGGCGGGGCGCAGGCTGGTGGTAGCTGGATGTTTGGCTCAGCGCTACGGCGCCGAGTTGCGCGCCGAGCTGCCGGAGGTCGATATCTTTGTCGGCACGGGCAATTTTCTCGATCTGCCCGAGCTGCTGCGCCGCACCGAAGCCCCCGAATCGCGCCCGGTGCCTTACGCCGGCGCGGCCCATTTGCTGCCCACGATGGCGGCGCCGCGGGTCAAGACGGGCGACTTCTTTACCGCGTACCTCAAGATTTCCGAAGGCTGCAATCACAAGTGCGCCTTCTGCATAATCCCCAAGATTCGCGGCCTGCATGAGAGCCGCACGGCCGACGACGTAATCGCCGAGGCCGAGTCGCTGGCGGCGGTCGGCGTGCGCGAGATCAATCTGATTGCGCAGGACTTGACCGCCTATGGCCGCGACCTTAAGCCGCCGTC
>Ga0307372_10004634_pt1 | contig 21061 bp, 31 predicted proteins | sample OX1MG_FD_202533 | JGI IMG/M metagenome (GOLD analysis project Ga0307372, IMG submission 202533) | Soil microbial communities from Risofladan, Vaasa, Finland - OX-1 | ecosystem: Environmental > Terrestrial > Soil > Coastal area > Acid sulfate soil | place: Finland: Risofladan, Vaasa | collected...
TGCGCCCCAACAGGCATGTGTGGGCCTCTTTCGGTGAATTCGACCTCGAGCAGTTCGCAACTCAATGTGAGCGTGAGGGAGTGCAGTACCCATTCGTGGCAGCCCACGTCAACATCAAATTGCTCGCTGCGCTGCGGTTCAAGTGGAGGCGACAGAAGGGCCTAATGCGCGCGTGCGCCGAGCTGGGCATTCGGCCGGTAGGCCGGCACCACAGCGCTCGTGACGATGCCGTAAATGCGGCCCGCGTTCTGTACCGAAGCCTCAGTTCATGCACGTACGGGAAGGAGGGAGAGGCAAATGCTGCGTGTCACCGTTGAACTTCTTCCGTCGGGGCGAGAAAGCGGCAAGCGCGTCCTAGCCACCGCAGTGATTGCCCGGACCGGAGGCGTCGGTCCTACTCCAGAGCAGGACTACGTTATACGCATCACCGCGGAGGGTGGCGCGCAGCACGCGGGAGCAGTTAAGAAGTATCCGCGGTGGTCGGCCTCGATATTTGACCTTGTCGCACGGGCAATCGTGAGCGCGCTCACAGGCGCGGAGCGCCTGCCGCGACGTCCGCGCCTGTTGCGGATTCCGGTCTACGAGGATGGCGACACTCGGTACGTCAAATTATCAGACATTCCGGAGCCAGCGCGCTCAGCGTTTGAGAGTCGCCTCCTGGGCTCTACGTGTCCTGTGATTGACGGTATTGCGGACGCAGCCTATGCGCACGATTGGCAAGACTTTCTCGCTGGCCGTCGATGACTGAAAACTTGGAGTGCGAACGACCGACAAATCATTCTTTGCTGGGGAGAGGAGTGCAATGAGGTCAGCGACTATGTCCTCTATTCGAGCTTCCAAATCCGGCGAGCGGGACCTGGAAGGCGCCTATGCGATTGCGACCAGCATTTTGAAGTGTCAGACCGCGTCGGCTGCATTGATGTTCATGATGGTAATGGTGCTGCAGCGACCACGCAGTGGTACCCAGAGTCAGCTGGATAAGAGCATGGAGCTCGCTCTCGACGGGCAACTGCGGGCAACTGAAGGCGCATTGGCCCTCGTGAAGTGCGTGCGGAGTGGCACACAGTTACGCGCGCGTCTATTGACTAGCCTCGCGCGAAAAGCGTTGAAGCTCCAAAAGCGCGCGAACGATTTAGCGGGCCGAGCGCTTGCGGCGCAGACGAAACGAGGAGCGCACGTATGCACGACATAGGAGAGTCGAAGCACTGTCACGTTGGGAAGAAAGATGTGACGGCGGAATTCCTGGGACGATGAGCCGTAGGCTAAATCCGGAGGAACCTGTTCTGTTCTTAGACTTTGACGGGGTGCTTCATCCGGACATCGTTTATCGCACGCTCGGGAGAATTATCCTGGGCGTCGACGGAGTGGCGCTGTTCGAGTGGTTGCCGGTGCTGCAGGAGCAACTCGCGCAGCACGCGGATGTGCAACTCGTGCTTTCGACGTCGTGGGTGAGGGTATTGGGGTTCAACAAGACGCTACGCTGGTTACCGCCTGCGCTACGGTCACGAGTCGTGGGTGCTACATGGCATAGCGCGATGAATGCAGAGGCGTGGGAGGGCCTCACGAGATACATGCAAATCGTGAGCTACGTGCATCGTCACAACGTCACGCGGTGGGTCGCGATTGACAACGACGATATGGGTTGGCCGGACATTGCATACGACCGGCTTGTGCACACTGACGATATGCAAGGACTAGGTGACGAGCGGGCGCAGCGGGAATTGGCCGAAAAGCTGGGCCTCCTGAGGTGACGCGTTGGCGCATCGCGAGTTTACGCTGACGTTCAAACTACCTGATGCTTCGGGGATTCCAGAGGAAATAGCTGAGCGGTTAGGCGCTGCAGGCTGTACCGATGCGTTGCTCGGGTTCGGCCAGGCCGGTCACGTTGCGCTTCATTTCACGCGGGAAGCCGAGTCTTTTGAGAGGGCGTTCAAGGCCGCGCTCGAGGACGCGGAGGTGGGTCTACGCGGGGCGTGGTTCGTCTCAGCGTCCCGGGCAGGGTTAGGGCGAGACGACAAACCCGCTGGCTAGCTTGCCTCACACGATTGGTGAAAGGGGGAGGGAGACTGCTATGTCTGCTACTGACAGGGAAAAGGAGCGGGCCGCTAAGATTGTCGGGTGGCATCGCGCCGCTGCAGAGACCGACATACTGTTGGAGTACGCTGGTGCGTATCAGCGCGTTGTGGCAGCCGGCGACGTTGGTAAGACCGTCGGCGAGCTCGTGTGCGAGGTTTTGAACGAGAAGCGTGACGCGCTTGAAAAGGGAGACCGCTGCGGACCCTCTCGGTGATGCAGCTATGCCTAATGCCGGACTAGTCAAGGGATTTACATTAGTGTAAATGGCGCACTTACTGGTTTGAGGTGCCTTCCGCATGTCTTAGGCGCTGAGCGAGGTCCGGGGCGTGGGACGACGTCGAAGAAAAGCTCGTGTACCGGGCGTCTTCGCTGAGACCCAAGTTCGGAGCAGGAGTAGGCTAACCGTCCCGCAGGAGGTGCGCTGTGCTTGGTTTGCACCCTGGGAGCCAAGTGTCTTTCACCGTCAGACCTGGCGGTACTGCGGTGTTGTGCGCCAAAGCTAAAGCGGCCCACTGGCGGAAGTCGTGATAATCGCGGTTTGTGAGCGATTATGCTTGGTTACGGCAGGTCGCGCGAGGACAGAGGGGGAGTGTGTAATCTTGGCGCTGCTTGCCTACCCGGGCCGACCGATGACGTCAGCTGATGGGGCCAAGCTGTGGAGTGAAGAGTTATGGGCACGCTGACCTATTGTCTCGGCATTAAGGCCTTCGGGCTTTGCACCTACGACCCTCTGAAGCCGGGGGTGGTCTACTTCACAATTGGCGAGGCAATCGGGTCCATAGCGCTGCTATTGGCATTCACCCAACTGGTCACGCCGACCCTCAAATTTAGACTACGAGTCCGTCGCAACGTTGCCATTATCTCTGCGGCACTCTTCGCCTTAGCGTTTATATCTGTAGTAATTGCCGCCGTCATCCCGAGCGTGCTCGGGTACGTTATTCCAATCCTTGGTTTCCCAATTTTCTGGGAAGTAGTCGCGGCTGGGTTCATAGTCGGAGGCGTAGCCTGTCTAGGGTTTATTTACCTGCGGCCGACCAAATTTATCGAGAGGAACTACAAGAGCTATTTCGACGCGTGCATGCGTGCCGTGAGCGGAGGCGACGAAAGAGAGCTGGGTCTGCTATCGGAGGAAGTGGGGCATGCAGCCAGGCAAATAGTCCAAGCTGCTAAGCGGTTCGATGTGGAAAGCGCAAGGCGCGCTCGGTTGGCGGGCGAGCAACGCGTTGCGACTGATATGCCAGATTATGCAGTCGGTTTGCTGGACCTCTTTTCCGACGCAAGGTTCGCGCGCGCGACGGTCGACGGGTCGCCAGGGACCGCAGTGGCGTTTATCAGGGCGCTAGGGCACATATCTCCTGGAGTCAAGGTCGGTCATTCGCTTGTGCAGCAGCTCGTGAAGCAAGCGCTTCTAAGCGATAGCTCGATGCTTCACAGAGAGGAAGAATACGACGGGCTCGGGCACTTCAAGTGGTTTACGCGGGCCGTATTTGGCGACTATGCGATTGTTTCGGGCCCATACCGCCCGCTGCAGGCGCTGTTCTACACGTCGGGTAAGAACGTCACGTCCGACGTGACCCAAAAGTATGGCAGGGCGCTGAAGATGGCATTGGATGCGTATTTTGTATCAAGGGATTTTCATGGACGCCCAGACGCTCTCTTGGCAGCGATTGACGAATTTGGTAAGAGCCCGCGCGGCAAAGTGCTTGAGTTGCGGAGACTCCCGTCGAGCGATGTTTTCGCCTCGCAAGCTTATGGCGTACTCGCGGACATTGATTGGGCGCTTAGCCAGCTCATTACTCTTGTGGTGGACCATGAGGGCGAGCTGCCCAATTATCCATTTGACGCTAACAACTATGACAGATTTGCTGATTACTCCATATACGGGGTGTTGGCACATGGCGTGTATGTGTATCTGGAAAGTCTTTCGATGGCGTTGAGCCACGATGACACGATACGGGACGCGGCAACGGTAGTGTGGCAGGAACTGGCTTTTCCAACGAGAGGACGAGGGACAGCCATCCTAGAGATACAGAAACGACTTCTTGTGCACCTAACGCGGAAGATGACGGGGAACCTGGAGAAGGGGCACTACCCCATGGTTACTCGTCTGCTTATCTCGCTCGTCGGGCTTTGGGACACGAGCAATAGCGACCCCGCGTCATTGGACTTTGCCACATTGAAGGTGCACGAATTGGTGCGAGACAAGTTCGCCAAGGCCTTTGCCGCGGATAATGAGAAGGCTCGCGACATGCTCCCAGAGAATGTGTCGTTCGACGAGAACACAAACGAGCTTGTTGAAGTGCTTAGGTCTTGGAAAAGCGAGAGACGATTCAAAGTCAAGCCCGCACGCTAGTGGCTGCGCTTGGACGGTCTATCGGTGCCAGTTTAGGGAATAGGGAGCGGCGGGGGGCAACGGGAGACGGCGATGATTCGCATCAGGACCCTCCTGCAGAACGAAGAGCGGGCGCTAGGGATTCTGACGAATGTGGCGCTCGTGATAATGCTCGGCGGGATTGTGGCTGCGGTCGCGGCAATTGCGCTCTTGAGATGACCCCGCCCACCATCGCCAGCTCAGACCTGCCGAGGCACCCGCCAGCAGGCGCCGCACTTTACGCGTTCAATGAGTTCCTGCAGACATGAAGTGCGACTGAAGGCGAACGCAGGGTTGTGTGCCGACTGGGAACAAGGAACAGGGAACACGATGTGGGACGGATTGCCTAAGCCCTGGCGGCGGCTAGAACCTTTGTGTGGTTCCATGGGCGAAGCTGAGGGGCAACCCCAGGACGAGTACGGAAGGGCAACAAATTAAACAGCCTTCGGCTACAGCACGGTTGAGGTGTTACGAAAGCTGTGCCAGTATTGAAGAGGGCCGAAGCTAGAAGTCTTTGATTTTCAGAGCGCAGGGAGTTTCACCATTGGAATCCCTCACTCACCGTGGCTGCGAGACGGCGTTCCCAGCACTCAGAATGGGTCGCGAGCAGTCTTGACGGCCAAAGGGAAGGCATTGAGAGGAGATGGGAGAGAATCTCAATCGCCTCATTGCGAGAGCCAAGCCGAAGGCGGTACTGCTCACCACATACACGTTTGGCCTTAGCTACTTTGAGGCGGCCATACTCCCAACGCTGAATCGCCACGAATGCGGCAGCGTTGCGGTGCTCGTCGATGAGGGCCAATTCCAGGCATCGTTGGCAGACTCGCATTCCGGCTATGCTGGTCGCGGCTATCGGATAATTTCCGTTCGAGCGCCGGGTGGGGGCATATTCCATCCGAAGCTTGCCTATCTTGTGTCTGACGACGCCGATACCTTGGTTGTCGCCAGCGGCAACCTGACCTTTCTCGGCCAAGGTGGGAACCTTGAGTGCCTCGACGCGGTTCGCTCCAGCAGCTGTCCGGAAGTGTTTGAGGAGGTGGCGTGGTTCTTTCGGACACTCGCGCAGGCTATGCCCGATGCTGCGAGCCAAGGTGCTCGCGTGCTAATCGAATTTTCTGAACGCGCCTCCGAGCAGTGGCGTGCGCACCAAGCTGACGCGGCCAACAGGGCGCGTCACACGTGGCTCCTTCACACGCTTTCCACGCCAGTAGCGGAGCAGCTGGAAACGCTGGTGCCTTCACTCGGGACCCAGATGTCGAAGCTGACCGTGATGTCCCCGTACCATGCGCCGGACGGCGCCCCGATTCTAGGGCTTGCTAACGCGCTCGGCATCAAGAAAATCGCGCTGGCGTTAGACCCCAAGCATCACTCTATCGCTCTGGAGCCCAAGCGCTTCAAGCGTACGAAGGACATGTCCTTTGTGCTGCCTAGTCTCGACGATGAATCTCGAGAATCCCACGCGAAGTGGTTTGAGATAGCCATGGACAATGCGGTGTTCGTGATGACCGGCTCGGTCAACGCGACGTCCCAGAGTTTCGCGAGTACAAAAAATGTCGAAGTCTCACTGGCAAGGGTGATTCCAAAAGGTGTCGTGGAGTGGCAGGAAGCGACCCTTCGAGAGCTGAAGTACTCGCCCTTCCCCCATTACAACACTATGAACGCGCCGGGTCTCGTGGACGCGGTTCTTCAAGCGGATGGCCAGCTCCATGGTTTGATTTATGGCACCAGTTTCGAAACCGGGGCAATTTCCGTAGACGTTCTACGGGACGGGGAATGCGTCTGCACAGCGACAGATGTCAAGCTGATGGAGACAGGGAGATTCAGCTGCACCGTAGAAACCCGGCTTACAGAGGCCGACGGCGCACTGCAGGTGCGTGCGCGTGGCGAGGGCTTCGAAGCCTTAGGATGGTTAAGTAACGAGCTACAGCTGGAAGCGACTGAGGTCGAAAGACAAAAGCTGGCGGCGGTGAATCGTGTTCTCTCGGAGACGTACACTGCTGAGGACGTAAACGAGCTGTTCTCGCTCCTAACTAGCATCACCAATGCGGTACCACCTAGCACGGTGCGGCGCGCTCCAGCACCTAGCGGCGTCGCCTCACCATTGACACCGACGCCGTTTTCTCTTCAAACGTGGCAGCAAAGCGGCCAACAGCACTTTCGGCCTGGCCTGCTGGGCAGGTTGTCGGGACGCGCGTTTGACGCGTTCTACAGATGGCTGAACTCCTCGTCTCAACGCCTCGGCGGCACAAGCGCGGGCGTGGAAGTCACGTTTCCGGGGCCAGCCGGACCGGAGAGCCCGGCCGAAGTGCCGAAGTCCACTCTCCTGTCGGACGCCAGTGGCGAGACTCCGGACGCGGCTGAAGAGGAAACCACTACCGAGCGGGATTCGCGGCTGGTCCATAGGCTCGTGCAAGCCATCCCCGAAAAGCTCAAGGAACACCCTTCGCACCCCAACGCCGCAGAGCTCGCGCGGCTAGCCGGCGCGGTAGTTGTAAGGGATGCGTTGCGAATTAAGCCGGGTGGGGGAGGTGCGGCGCACTCTGTGGAACTCTGTCTCAACTGGCTGGACTCCTATTCAAGAATCGGGCTCGGAACCGAGGCCGTGGCTGCGCTTGAGCCGTTCATCGTAGCGATGGGATGCCTCGCCGTCGGCGTCGCGGACAGGGTGGGCACCCCCGATAATGTGGCTGCTCAAGTCAAGGAAGACTTTGAGCGGTTCGGCGTTGATATGGCAGACGAGCCGAGATTGCGAAGGGCCTGCGAGTTAGCGGCTGGACATCGCGCATTTAGCTTCGTGGAAGAGGGGATGCGCACGCAGCTCGGCAAGGAACTGCCACGGGTGCTTGTCGTTGAAACGGCACGAGATACGGCAGTGCGACTACTTACACGATTAGAGGGTGGGGGCTTGAATGCCCCGACACAGACGGAGAGCCAGATTTTCGGACAGGATTTCGTGGAGGCCTTAAAGGGCCATGAAAAGGACCGGAAGAAGCCGTATGGCATTGTGAAGCATCTGGAGCGCGCCCACTGTCCTTGCTGTTATTTCAGCCTACCCGCCGATGTGGTTCGGAGGCTAAGGCGCACACATGCAGCCGTCTGCCCTCAGATTACCTGCAAGCGTGCACTTATGTGGATTCCGGAGCTTTCGTCGGCGCAAGGAGGCGCGCGCGATGGGAAGGCGGGCACGTAAGCCATGCTCGAGGCCCCAACCTTCAACGTTCCGCTGGGTTCGGAGATTTCGGGCGACGACCCGCTGGGGCTGGCGCCTGTGAACGAACGGCTGTATGGCTCAGTGTTCCCGGGAATCAACAACGTCGTTCGCTATATCCGCGTTTACGGCCTGCTGTGTTGGGCGGCATGGCGCGTCGAACGCTATCTTGTTGGCAGTAGGCGCACGTTCACCACCAGACAGGTCACCGAGCTTTTTACCTGTATGCGTGAGAAGGTCGAGTTATTAATTACGTGGGCGAACGTAGAGAGGCATAGCGGTGTGCCTGGTCTAGTGGGAACGCGTCGAAAGTTCCCGGAGGCTGACCAGCGCGTAACGCTCAGATTTGAGGCGTTCGGGAGCAATGAGGCGGCCTACATGTCCGCGGTGCAATATCGTCCCAGCATTACCAATGGCCTCGGCTTCATGGAGGCGCGCGCGTACGATACTTTTGCTTGCACTGCGGCAGGGGTTGCGCTTGCCGAGGCGATTGATGCCGCTCTTCATACGAGCCCACACTACGCTTGGCTGAGCAAGGTTGACGCGTTGAGCACGAGGCGCAGCCAAGTGCTCGAGTTGAGGGCGATGTTCGATGTCGAGCATCCGCGGCGCCGCGAGCAGGATGTGTTTCTTACACGTTTCTGGCCGGACACCGCTGAAGGCGAGGACATCAGCCTGGATGCGAATCGTCGCTCCGGAATGCTTCTCGCGCTGCGCGCCGTGCAGGCGGTAAACGCCTGGAGCGAGCAGCAAAGACGAAAGAGCATTGGGGTCTCGGCAAGCGACATTCGCGCGGCGATGGCACGCGGGTGTGCGCCGGACGGGGAGCCTCTGAGCCTGAATGGTGTGGAGAGGGCGCAGGCGAAGTGGCTTGTGCTACAGCTGCGCCAGTATCAACGCACGTGCTATGAGGCTTTTTATGTCGGGCTCGAATATCTACTATCTGGCGCGGTGCCCATCAAAGACCGTAGCAGAACGGGGGTGGCCTCGTTGATGGGAAAGTTCGCCGAGGCCGCCGTTGAAGAGAACGAGGCTCCGAAAGTTGAGGACCTTGAGAAAGAAGTGCGTGCACTTCAGGGTAGAGAACCTTCGCTCTATCGGGCAGCACTGCGCGAGGGAGAGGCGGATGTATTCCGACGTCGGGCGCGGTTGCTCGAGACTGAGCCCGAAGTGGAAGATGGCTCCTGGATGGTCGTGTTGGGTGAGGCAGCGATGGGATTGGTCTATTGCGCAGTTGAGGCCGAGAACTTAGCCTCGGATAGCAGGATGCGTCCATACCTTGGTCTTGACGAGGACAAAAAGCCATTGTCAAGAATGCCCGCGTGGCTCGCGCGTTTCAGGGCGCGCCCGGTGCGGGAGCTAGTGGCGCACATCGTGCTCCATGATGTGATTGACCGTCATTTTGACGTGGTTAGAAATCGCTCTCGGGGTGGCGATGAGAAGAACCGTTTCCGCTTCATAGACGCCGACAACGGGCTGCGCCGGTACGACGAAGGTCGCGACGTACCGCGTCTCGGTGAGGCGGAGGACCGATTGGCACGCGCTTTGGACCTACTCGAGCAATGCAGCCTGCTGCAGCGAGACGAATCTGGATACGTTTTAACGATGGGTGGCGGGCGCCTGCTTGCCCGGTATGCGGCGCTCAAGTAATCGCAGAAACCCAGTGCGAGGCTAAGCGATTGTGTGCTTCTTTGTCCGTTACGCGGGAACGGGGAACGGACTGGCGCGATGGGAGAACCGTGGTGCCGCCACGGGACTAGTGCCCCACGAACGGGCTAAGTGCAAGGCTCGAGCCGGCTTAGCCCAAAAGCAAACGTCCCGCGGTCTCCCACCGGGCGCTGAGGGTCGGGTACCTGTACTACCGAAAGCCTTAGGCGCCTTTACCGTTGTCTGAGCCGGAGTCTTGCCCGTCCTGATGATTACAAGCGTCGGTTTCGCAATCGGCATAGCTCCGGTGCGCAATGCCCTGGTCCTGCATCGAAGCACCTTTGTCGTCGCCGGTGTCCTTCCCGCTCTGGTGGTCACCGCACGCGTCGGTGTCGCAATCTGCATACAGGCTGGATAGCGCGCTCGCTGCTTGGGAGATGGTAGGTGGTGCGTTGGGGCGTTTGACTGCGAGCACGTTCGTAGAGCCTAGCCCGAGCGCAAGCGCCATGGCGAGCCCGCTGAGCAAACGACATGTGCCTATGCATTTCATTGAGCCCTCCCTGGGCGCGTGTGCGCGCATTTTCAGCTGCGGTCAGTAAGAGTAAGGCAGGATTACGGGCTCGCACAACTCATGCTGCGTGTGTGTGCTGTGCCTCGGGAACAGGGAACGGGAACGCAGAGCCGCAGTGGTCTCCGGAGAGGCCGTTCCCTATACATGTTCCCGGCTGGCACACAACGGCGCAGGACTTTATATGCAGACACTCCACAGACCTCCACGCGAGCTCCACGCGCTTGCAAAAGCCAAGCGGCCTGATACAGTTCTATACGAGCGTTCGTGGTGGAGCGGCCCTGTTGGGCCTTGATTGGCAAGCGGGTTTTCCTGGGGAGCGCTACCTCCCCGTGGGGACGCCATTCGTAGGTAAATTGGGTCGAACAGCGGCCCGATCGTGGTCTGGCCACGCAGGCGCCAGTACTTGCGCTCGCCTTCGAGCTCGGGAGCGAACTCTACCGGGCCTACCAAGAGCTTTCGGAGCGCCTGACGAGCCTTCGGTACATTCCCATAGACCAGTTCCCTCAAGTCGCTCAGACGGCCGTGTAGTCCTTTCCGGAGCACCTTGAGGTCCTGCGCCCCTGGCAGTATCGCCAGATGACTCTGGCGCTCGAATTTGAGCGCCTCGATACGCTGCTCCAACTCTCGAATTTGGTCCATCACTGCCTGGGGCGCGTTGCCTTCGGCAATGAGTACGAGGAAGTTGTTGAGCTTGCGCTGCGCCGAGCGGATGTCCTCCTGAAGCTGGGGGAGAAGATTCCTCTGTTTCCGCTGGCGCTCGGCGATCAGGCCGAGCGCCCGGTCAAGCACGTAGTCGACCGCCTCGGGCGTGAGCGCAGTCCTTTGGACGGCCCCTAGAACCGCCTCGTCGACGGCCCCCATGTGCGCGCGCTGAGCGTTTTCGCACACGCGGCTGCCGCGGTTATGGTGGAACGAACACTCGTAGTAGTGAATCGTGCGGCGGCGTGTGCCCGAGCCCGACGGGCGCGAACTCACCATCATGTTCGCCCCGCACACCGAGCAGCGCCCCAGCCCGGTCATGAGGTACTTGCTCTCCGTGCCCATGCCTGGACGGCCCCAGCGCCGCCCGCCGGTGTCCTCGATGTAGGTCTTGGCAACCGCCTGCAGCCGGGCCTGGACTTCCTGCCACAGGGGCTCTGGGATGATCCGCAAGTCTTCCCGGCGGGTTTGGAGGAACTCGCTCTGTTTGATGCGCCTATTTGCACTGCCGCCTGACCTCACCTTGCGGTGCTCGCCGAAGGGGATGAGGCCCATGTAGCGGGCGTTGTACAGGACCGCGCGAACCGAGGACGGCGCCCAGGAGCCCGTGCGCCCGCGGGGGCTTGGGCGGCTCACGCCGTCGAAGAACTCCTTGCTCGGGTCTCGGTAGCCTGGGTCGCCGTTCAGCGTCTTGGCGATCGTGACGTGGCCGTAGCCCGCCGCATACATCCGGAAGGTCCGCCTGACCGTGTCGGCTTCGCGCTCGTTGATCCGGTAGTCGGTGTGCGACTTGACCTGCTCGCCCTTCTGATTGGGGTGAGAGACCGGCACGTTGTCATAGCCGAAGACACGGCCGCCCGTGCAGTAGCCCTTCTCGGCCTTGCGTAGCAGCGCGTCGCGGCTTCGCTGGCTCGCCTTCTCGCGCTCAAGCTCCGCCGCGAGAGACAGGGCACTCAGCATGAAGCGGTCCATCGCGGAGTCGAACTTGATCTCTTCGTCGGTGAGATAGAAGAAGACCCGGACGCCCTGGCTCTTGATGCCGTCCAGCGCGTAGGTGGTGTGCACCATGTCCCGCCCGAGGCGCGAGAGCTCCGACATTACGATGACGTCGAACTCCTTCAGGCTGTTGAGCATCCGAAGGAGCCCCGGGCGGTTCCGGAATTCAGCCCCCGACACCCCGTCATCGACGTAGACGTGCTCGCGCTCGACGATCCAGCCCTTTGCCTCGGCATAGCGCCTTGCGTGCTCTACCTGGCGCACGACGGACTTGTTGTCCTCCGCGCGGTCGCTGTCGTCGGTGGACTTGCGAGCGTAGATGGCAGCTTTGAGCATCAAGCCTCCTGGAATTCCTCGGGGTAATCCTCTCGCGCCGATTGTAAGCCTTCGGCGGGGTGCTTCAAGCCGGGTGCGTCGGGTTCAAAGGGCGGCGGGGACGGCCTGCGCGCGCGCAGCTCCGCCTCTGCCAGCATCTCGGCCAGCACGTCGAGGAATGGTTTCAGCTCCTCGGGTAGCGCACCAGGTGCGGCCACGCGGCCCGAGGCCTCTGCCTTGCGGCAGCGGCGCATCTCCAAGCTCCCGCGACCGGGAGGGGATGCGCACTGGGGAGAGCGGCAGTCTGCATCCCACGCCCGACCGCAATAGGGTCAGGGTCGTGTGATGCAGACCCGGTGCCTGGAGAGCGGAAGCCACTGAACCGCCGTCTCCGATCGGCCGGACCCACTCAACACGTGTTGCGGGTGAGCGCCGGTCAACCCTCCGGCTCGAGCCTTGCGAGCCGGGTGCCTTCGAGGCCTTGCGGCCTCACGCCCCGTCGAATCTCGAGATCCAACCGAACGCCGCGGCGTACCTCGGGTACGTAGGGAATCTTCCCGCCGCGTAACCTACCAAGCCATCCAGCATGTTCGCCCGGCAAGTCCTGACGGAAGGCTAGTGCGCGGCGGGGAGCAAGTCAAGAGCGACTCGTCTGTCTACTTGCCGATTTGGCGTTGGATGATTGGTCCAACGAATCCCGCCGACGACAATAGACCGATGATGTTCGGTGAAGGCACGTCGGCATCAGTGGCGGTGGGCCGAACAGGGTGGACCATAAGGTCCGAATAAGGGGGCCATAAGGTCAAAATAAGGTCTAAATCAGGTGGACCATTAGGTTCGGATAAGCTTTGCGGCAGGGGCACAAGGGCTGCATGAGCCCGCGCAATGGGCGATGAGGCCCTTATGGGCTCGGCATTGGGCTCAAGAAGCGGAAATACGAAAGCGATATCGCTTCGCCGCAGAGCACAGTTTCGGCAAACACGTGAACTGAACGAATTCGCCGAGTTTCACTGACGCCGCGGCTTTTCGCCGCGGAGAACGCAATCTGCTCGGGCGTCATCTCGTCCGGGCAGTATTGCTTCAATGAGGCCGCGGCTTTTCACCGCGGAGAACGTGGGAACGCCAGCAGATGGAACAGTTACAACAACGCTTCAATGAGGCCGCGGCTTTTCACCGCGGAGAACCGGGGTCGGCGTCGACGTCGCGCGCGGTGGCGACGAGCTTCAATGAGGCCGCGGCTTTTCACCGCGGAGAACGTCCGCGCCGGTCGAGCGCAGCAGCCGCTCCTGGTGGCTTCAATGAGGCCGCGGCTTTTCACCGCGGAGAACTCACCGCGTCGTCCACGAGGCTGTAGAGCAGGCTCGGGCTTCAATGAGGCCGCGGCTTTTCACCGCGGAGAACCTTCATCCTCGACAACAACCAGAGCGCGGCGCTCATCACGCTTCAATGAGGCCGAGGCTTTTCACCGCGGAGAACACGGGGGCGTCCAAGAAGATCGAGGATGTCGGCGAGCTTCAATGAGGCCGCGGCTTTTCACCGCGGAGAACCGCGCCACGGTAGTCATGTGCCGGACCCCATTTTGTGCTTCAATGAGGCCGCGGCTTTTCACCGCGGAGAACGGATCCGGCGGCGATCATGCCGAGCGGCGCGGATCAGCTTCAATGAGGCCGCGGCTTTTCACCGCGGAGAACGCTGTATCTGCAGGAATCGAGACATTCACCGAGCAGCTTCAATGAGGCCGCGGCTTTTCACCGCGGAGAACGTGCCAGTTCGAAACGCCGTGCCACAGAGGCTCGTTGCTTCAATGAGGCCGCGGCTTTTCACCGCGGAGAACCAAGACCGACAGGGGCGACAGTTTCGAGCTGGCGCCGCTTCAATGAGGCCGCGGCTTTTCACCGCGGAGAACGCGAACCCCCATGCGAATGACGGCCCTCCCGTATCGCTTCAATGAGGCCGCGGCTTTTCACCGCGGAGAACCAAAACGTGCGGAGATCCGTCGTGTCGCGGATTGAAGCTTCAATGAGGCCGCGGCTTTTCACCGCGGAGAACATCGATCCAGGTGCTCTTGACGTCGCAGGAAGCTGTGCTTCAATGAGGCCGCGGCTTTTCACCGCGGAGAACAATCGCCGTTCAAATGCAGCTTGCAAATATCTCGGAAGCTTCAATGAGGCCGCGGCTTTTCACCGCGGAGAACCATCTTCGACACGAACGTCCTGGTACAGGTGGTGCCGCTTCAATGAGGCCGCGGCTTTTCACCGCGGAGAACTCACCGTCAACGCGCTGGACAACGGCGCGATCAAGCTTCAATGAGGCCGCGGCTTTTCACCGCGGAGAACTGATCTGCTGCCCGTGCTCTATCAGCCGTACATCATGCTTCAATGAGGCCGCGGCTTTTCACCGCGGAGAACCGCGCGCTGCTGGTTCACGACGCAATGCGGATTTCCAGCTTCAATGAGGCCGCGGCTTTTCACCGCGGAGAACCGACGCCGAGCGCAACCCAGGCGAGGGGATTCGAAAAGCTTCAATGAGGCCGCGGCTTTTCACCGCGGAGAACCATCGGCGTCACGCGGCGCAATGCCAGCCGCAGCGAGCTTCAATGAGGCCGCGGCTTTTCACCGCGGAGAACCAAGGGTACGACGCACTACAAGCACGCGCCCTTGGACGCTTCAATGAGGCCGCGGCTTTTCACCGCGGAGAACGAGCGCGCTAGGATGAGGTAGCGATACCTGCCGAGCAGCTTCAATGAGGCCGCGGCTTTTCACCGCGGAGAACCGTGTCCAGGACGCGGCGCATCGAGTACCGGCGGGGGCTTCAATGAGGCCGCGGCTTTTCACCGCGGAGAACGAACGCAACGCAGCTCGTGACCGCGCAGGCGGCCTAGCTTCAATGAGGCCGCGGCTTTTCACCGCGGAGAACGCTGCGTGAATGGGATCTTGTAGATCGCGCTCGGGAGCTTCAATGAGGCCGCGGCTTTTCACCGCGGAGAACGCGGACATGCGAACGCGTCCTCCCCCCCCCCCCCCTCCGTCGCTTCAATGAGGCCGCGGCTTTTCACCGCGGAAAACAGCGTGGGCGCGACGGCGGCGCCAATATCGACCTCGATGCTTCAATGAGGCCGCGGCTTTTCACCGCGGAGAACTACCTGAATTAGCTGGCCAAACACAAGCCCCGCATCGCTTCAATGAGGCCGCGGCTTTTCACCGCGGAGAACCGCCTCATTCGGCGGAGAGAAGCACTCGATACCTGGCTTCAATGAGGCCGCGGCTTTTCACCGCGGAGAACGACGACCAGTGCTTTGTGTCTCGACATACAGATCCCCGCTTCAATGAGGCCGCGGCTTTTCACCGCGGAGAACCAACGTGGAGAAGCAAGGCCTCGCCAACGCGCCCACCGGCTTCAATGAGGCCGCGGCTTTTCACCGCGGAGAACTTACGGCCTCACCCGGGGCGATTCGCAAAGCAGGCGGCTTCAATGAGGCCGCGGCTTTTCACCGCGGAGAACCGCGCTCGAGACGTCGGGCGAATTCATCATCCCGAGGCTTCAATGAGGCCGCGGCTTTTCACCGCGGAGAACCTACCGGTAAAGTCTGTTCCGGCGACGGATTTGCAGCTTCAATGAGGCCGCGGCTTTTCACCGCGGAGAACGGCATCGTCGTGCACGTGTCTGCAGACGGGATCAATTGGCTTCAATGAGGCCGCGGCTTTTCACCGCGGAGAACGGCGCGATGCCGGGCTTGGCATGCCGGAATCGATCCAGGCTTCAATGAGGCCGCGGCTTTTCACCGCGGAGAACCTCAAGGGAAGCACCACAGACTGCCCCTGCCAGCTGGCTTCAATGAGGCCGCGGCTTTTCACCGCGGAGAACAGGGTCGCCGGAACACTTGCACCGAGCAACGCCTGCGCTTCAATGAGGCCGCGGCTTTTCACCGCGGAGAACCCATGCACGCGCTTACGCATGATCAGACCGTCGAAGATGCTTCAATGAGGCCGCGGCTTTTCACCGCGGAGAACCGTGCCGAAGCTGAGGGCCGCGCAGCAGAGGCGCGAGGCTTCAATGAGGCCGCGGCTTTTCACCGCGGAGAACCTCGATCCAGCCGCCCAGGGGGCGCGCGTCGTTCGCGCTTCAATGAGGCCGCGGCTTTTCACCGCGGAGAACTACATCCACCGCCTCTTGTTGAACGGCGGACGGATTGCTTCAATGAGGCCGCGGCTTTTCACCGCGGAGAACATTAGGACAGGGAGCACACAATGACAGATGATGAACTAGCTTCAATGAGGCCGCGGCTTTTCACCGCGGAGAACCTCCATTCCAGAATACATTCTTCGCGCCGAGCGAAGGCTTCAATGAGGCCGCGGCTTTTCACCGCGGAGAACACTGCTCTAGTGCTCGGCGGGGCGTGGAGCTTCACAGCTTCAATGAGGCCGCGGCTTTTCACCGCGGAGAACCAGGCCGTGACGCCCAAACAGGACGCGGATGAACATGCGCTTCAATGAGGCCGCGGCTTTTCACCGCGGAGAACCGACCCAGCGGTGCGGGCGAAGATGAGCGCGGCCCGGCTTCAATGAGGCCGCGGCTTTTCACCGCGGAGAACCGGGAAGGAAGCCATCGCGAAACTACTTCCAGATCCGCTTCAATGAGGCCGCGGCTTTTCACCGCGGAGAACGAACTTGCTCTCGCTCGAGTTGACCGGCGCGTACTTGCTTCAATGAGGCCGCGGCTTTTCACCGCGGAGAACTTGAGCAAGGTGCAGGGGGAGGTGCCGTCGCAATCGGGCTTCAATGAGGCCGCGGCTTTTCACCGCGGAGAACGGAAAAAGTTTCGCAGCTCTGTACCTTGCTCTCAATGGCTTCAATGAGGCCGCGGCTTTTCACCGCGGAGAACTGCTCGATGCGCGCCTTCGGCGTCGTTGCCGCATAGCTTCAATGAGGCCGCGGCTTTTCACCGCGGAGAACTATGGTGAAGCACCAGGGAAGTACCCGGAATCCCAGGCTTCAATGAGGCCGCGGCTTTTCACCGCGGAGAACTTGACCGAGCTTTTCGTGCCGAACCGCATCATCCGCGCTTCAATGAGGCCGCGGCTTTTCACCGCGGAGAACAGCCTCCGAGGGCTGCGCGCTCTGTCTCGTTTACCGCGCTTCAATGAGGCCGCGGCTTTTCACCGCGGAGAACTAAGCGGGACGACGCGATACCTGAGCAGCTCGAATGGGCTTCAATGAGGCCGCGGCTTTTCACCGCGGAGAACTGTCATGGTGTCGTTGTGCCAATTGGGCGATTTCTCTCGCTTCAATGAGGCCGCGGCTTTTCACCGCGGAGAACGCGCACGTCCAGCGTTCATATCAAGCCCTCCCTCTCGCTTCAATGAGGCCGCGGCTTTTCACCGCGGAGAACGAAGATCGGCGCGAAGAGCGTGGACGAGGTCCGGGTGGCTTCAATGAGGCCGCGGCTTTTCACCGCGGAGAACCCCTTCACTCTCACAGGAGTAGCCAGCGTGGCCACGCTTCAATGAGGCCGCGGCTTTTCACCGCGGAGAACAAGGTGGATAGCGGAATTCCACGGCGATTTGCTCTCGCTTCAATGAGGCCGCGGCTTTTCACCGCGGAGAACGTCCGTCTCGGGGAGGCGCTGCCGCGTCCTGTGCTGCGCTTCAATGAGGCCGCGGCTTTTCACCGCGGAGAACCACGACGGCATCGGAAGATTCACCAGAGCTGACAATGCTTCAATGAGGCCGCGGCTTTTCACCGCGGAGAACGTGCCCTGGCGCCGCAGCAGGAGCAGCCATATCACCTGCTTCAATGAGGCCGCGGCTTTTCACCGCGGAGAACCTGGTGCGTGAAGGCGCGCGTCACGCCAGAGATCTCGCTTCAATGAGGCCGCGGCTTTTCACCGCGGAGAACCTCGGGCGCCGGCGGGTTCGAGTGCTCGTCGCGCTGGCTTCAATGAGGCCGCGGCTTTTCACCGCGGAGAACTCTCGCGCAGCGCAAGCTCGACTACGCCTCGCAGCTCTGGCTTCAATGAGGCCGCGGCTTTTCACCGCGGAGAACCACATATCTGCTGTCCACCGAGGACGGCGCAAGCGTGCTTCAATGAGGCCGCGGCTTTTCACCGCGGAGAACCTCCCACTGGTCGAAGAAGTCTTCGAGCGCAGATGAGCTTCAATGAGGCCGCGGCTTTTCACCGCGGAGAACGCACCAGCCGCTTTGCTCGGGGCCTGGGTCTATGCGCTTCAATGAGGCCGCGGCTTTTCACCGCGGAGAACCGCCTTTTCAGCGTCTCGTTTCCCAACCTTCCTCGGGCTTCAATGAGGCCGCGGCTTTTCACCGCGGAGAACAGCTCGCCCGGAACCCCGCATCCAGCGGGGCGACCGGGCGAGACTTGCGAGCGCTGCCTGCAAACGCCCGTAACTTCGTGCGTCCGAGAACAAGTCTATCCGCCTCGGATTCGATTTTATCCAAATTTTTAAAGAGCTTGCAGCCGCGCGAGCACTGCTTCCCGCGTCCCGCGTCACGTCACCGCTCGCATTCATGCGGCGAGGTTCGCGGGCATTTCGTCCCACTTTGCGTTCCTTACACGATGACCGGTTCGCGGGCGATCGGCTCGAAAGTTTTGCCCAGGCTCACGACCCTGGGTTTCACCGACTCCGCCGGCCCGACCTCCATCGTGATGACGTGATCCTCCTTGTGGTGGATGATCCCGTCAAGCAGCTGGATCATCTCGGCGTGCCGCCTGCGGCTCAGCCGGCACTGGAACACGGAGAGCTGCAGCCATTCGCCGTAGCCGTGCATCAGCCTGAACACGCGCCGCCAGCGCTTGGGATCGCTGATGTCGTAGGCTACGATGTACAGGTGTTCTTCCACGGTTCACCTCGTCACGAGGTTGGGGTATTCGTCGATCTCGCCGAGCAGGTGCCGTCCCAGGAGGCGCGCCTGGAGCTCGATCAGCCGCCGGTAGCTCACCCGGTAGCCGAACAGCGGGTGGGTGATCTCCTGGCTCATGCGCCGCTCGAAGCCGGCGATGAAGCGTTTGCGGCCGTCGGGCGAAAGGGCCACCGCGCGCCCCGCGCGCACGAAATCGGACGGCCGCACTTCGCCGTTGTTGATCGCCATCAGCACCGCCGAATCCGCCACCAGCGGCCGGAACGGCTCCATCAGGTCGAGCGCGAGGGCGGGCCTGCCGTAGCGCGGCTGGTGGTAGTAGCCGCGATACGGATCGAAGCCCACCGCCGCGAGGGTCACCGCGAAGGTTCGCACGAGCAGCGCGTACGAGAAGGAGAGCAGGGCGTTGACCGGGTCGGTCGGCGGGCGGCGGTTACGCGCGGTGAAATCGAAGGTCAGCTGGCCGGACGCCGTATCGCCCGGCTTGATCAGATTGGCGAACGCGCCGAAGTAGCGTGCGGCGGCGCTTCCCTCGTTGCCGAGCAGCTCCGGGAGCGACTTGGCGCGCCGGGCGGCTTCCGCATCCTGCTTCATCGCATCGGTCAGGCGCTCAGGTTTTTCCTCCGTCCGCCAGTTGCGCCGCAGCAGCGTGCGGGCGTTCAGGATTTTCGCTTCGACCAGGCCCTTGGCAAGGCCCAGGCATCGCCGTTCCTCGAAGCTCGCATGGTACTGCGCCGTGCGCAGCTCCACGTTCTTGTGCCCGGTGCCGATCGTGTGCCCCATGAACCAGCCGCCATGGCTCATCCACGTCACCGGGATCCCGTGGCTCATCAGCTCCTGCAGGCAGGGCGTTGTGAGGTAGATGTTGCCCATTAGCACAAGCTGAGACACCTCGCGGATGCGAGCGCTGCTCACTACCTTGTCCTCGACGCTCACTTCGAGCGTCTCGCCGCTGCGCGAGACCTTGGCGCGGTTCATCTGCACGTACATCGGCAGCGCCTCGTCGCGCCCGACCGCGAGCGGCCGCGGCGGGTCCTCGCCGCGGCGAAAGAAATTGACCTCATCGGGCAGGCAGATGCCGACGAGCGAGCAGCGCGGGCACTTGGGACTGTTCTCGAGCGGCGCGGGAATCTGTCCGCCGACGGCGATAAGCCGCAGGCCGTCTCCCGCGTTCCGCGTGAGCGCGCGCAGCTCTTCGTCCAAGGGCACACGCACGCGCTCCTTGCCCTCGACGAAATACAGCACGCCCTCGGCCACCTGGTAGCCGTGCTCTTCCAGCAGCATGCCCTGGATGCACAGCTGCACCCGCTCCGGGTCGTAGGCGCCCTTGGCAATGTGCGGGCGCTTGCCGCGCTTGTAGTCCACTGGCGTGACCGCGTTGCCGCTGCCCTCGACCAGGTCTATTTTCGCGATCAGCCCGAGGCGCGCTGAGGAAAGCGTCACCGAGCGGGCATGGATGCGTTCCTCGGTGTCCTCCGCGCCGGGGTCGGGCAGTTCGCCGCCGGACGCGGCATCCACGCGCTTGTGCTTGTGACGGCCCTCGACCGTGTCAGCGGACTCGGCCCATTCGCCCTGCACCCACTCGAGGTAAGCGAGGCGCGGGCAATACTGGTATTCGTTGACCATGCGCGCAGGCAACAGCGGCATGTCCCCGGTGAACTCGGGGAAGGGCAATGGCAGCTCGGGCTGGTCCGGCTGCTGCGGAGCGGCTTCGCCGCCGTCCTCGGTCATCTTGATTCAGCCATGAGACTGCTCCGGAACGGGCCCCCCGAGAGGTAGGGCGCTAATCGAGCCGCAGACGTTCCCGCAGTCTGCGCACGATCGCGGGGTCGAACCCCGTCTCGTCGTCGAGCAGGAATTCCCGTTACGCGTCCTCGATCGTTTCGCGCCCGTAGACGTTCTTCACCAAGCGCGGCATCTCGTGCAGGTACTCGTCGAGGAGGCGCTGCAGCGGCGGCGGTCATTGCAGCCGGGGTTCATTCGAATGATCCGCCGGGTCTCAGGCGTATCCGGTCGCGCGTTATCGTCGCGATTGCGCCCCCGGCCAGCTCGTCTCCATGCCGCGCCAAGACCGTTTCACAGGCCGATACCTGATCTCGAGGGTGGATGTCCACCAGGCGAACAATGCCGCAATGAGGTTGACCAAACGCTACTGCAAGCTCTCCGAAATCCTTGTCGAGCGTAATCAGAATCCTCGATTCGCGCCAGGCAGCCTCGAGGATCGCCGCGTCGCCTGGGTCGGGATTCCAGTCTCCCGCCCAGACCGCGTCATGCCCCGCCGCCGCGAGCGTCGTCCGCGTGCGTGG
>Ga0307372_10004636_pt1 | contig 21052 bp, 23 predicted proteins | sample OX1MG_FD_202533 | JGI IMG/M metagenome (GOLD analysis project Ga0307372, IMG submission 202533) | Soil microbial communities from Risofladan, Vaasa, Finland - OX-1 | ecosystem: Environmental > Terrestrial > Soil > Coastal area > Acid sulfate soil | place: Finland: Risofladan, Vaasa | collected...
AATGCCTGGTAATTTGGCGCGGCCTCGATCGCGCGGGGCGATGCTAATGGTCCCGTAAAGAACCGACGAACGATCAGGCGGGCGAACTGAAAAAGGCGATCGTCCGCACCTCGATACTCTCGCGCGGCGCGGCGTCCGCGGGACTGGTGGGATCGTCAAATGCCGAATGAGCGGTGAAGCGGGCCACGTCGGTCCTAGAATCGTAGCACTTCAGCAGCATCACCTCGTCCCGCCTCATCTTCGGAAAGTAGTACCATCGATGCGCTGGATTGTAGGCGACGGAGTAAACCTCGCCCTTACGATCGCGGTAAATCAGGTCGTGAATCACCAAGTCGACCGCCGCGATGGTTTGCGCGTCGCATACCGCGAGCGGCGTCTCCTGGACTGGTCCGCGAATCGGACGCCATACGTTGATTACCGCGAAGCGGTTTTTCAGCAGCGCGTCCGCCTCGGCCGGCAGCAGATCGCGCACCCGCTGCGGTCCTGACTTGGTCGTGTAGTCGTTGTGCGCGACTTTTACCGGCTCCTGGATTCCCTTCTCGCCCTGCTTGGCCCGCGGACGGCAACGCAGGTTGTAATCGAACACCAGCACGCGCGCCGCGCCGGTCGATTCCCGGACCATCCGCTCGACCTCGGGAAAATAAATCTCGCGCACTTCGCGGTCCGAGTAGAAATCACGCACCGCTGAGTCCTGATGAATCAGCGCAAAGCCTTGCCGATCCAGCGACAGCTCGCGCGCGATCGGACGCGCGTCGTGGATTGCGACTGGAAACTTGGCGTACTTCCCGGTTCGCGCGGGAATTCCGGGCGGCGGCGAATAGGTATAAGTAACCGGTTTCTGCCCGCGATCTTCGAGATAATTCAGCCGCGCATCTACGTGCTCGCTATGCCGCATGGTTCACCGCCATCCAGCACAGACATTACCGCGCGCGGCGGCTCCGCTCAAAGTGCCGCGGAAGGTTTGCTCGCGCGCCGCATCGCCGACACCGCTCTGGCGCTAAACGCCGCAGCGATCGGGCGTCGGCGATTGCGCCGATACCCGCGGCGCGGCCACATAGATCCGGGTGCCGCGCAGCTCTACTTGGTAGCGCCGCACACTGAGCCCGTTGTCGATTCCCGCGCCATCGCGAAGCGCGAACTTAAACGCATGCAGCGGGCACATCACGGTCTCGAGCCGCGACCGCATATCAGTCCCCACGCGTCCCGCGCCGAGCGCGCCGCCGCGATGCGGACAGGTGTTATCCAAAGCGAATACCTGGCCGTTGCGCAGCCGAAAGATCGCTACCCGGTTTTTCGCGACGGTGAAGCATCGCCCTTCTCCGGGCGGTATCGATTCTATTTCGGTCACAAGCACCGGCACGGATTCCCGGTCGGTATGCGGTTTCATAATTGTTGCTCCGGAACATCAAGCGCGCTTATCAAGGCGAAAACATATCGGTTCGTGCGCCTGGTTTGACGTAAGTGATCCGAGCAAATGTGATGCCGCGGCAGCGCCGCGTGTTTTCCGTTCCGGTATCACTGGTAACCGCACTGCCGCGACTCGAACCACGCCCCGCTAACGCTCGCGATGAACATTCGCGCGGCAGATGCGCGCACGCGGGGCAGCGAATCGCGGCGCCCGCCTGCTTTTCAGGCGTCCGCACGATCGGGCAGCGTTAACGCGAGCGTGCCCGAAACCACCAGCGCAATTGCCAAAGCCGCGAGCCCGCTCTTGAAACTGTGCGTCGATTCTTTCATCACGCCGACCGCGTAAGGCCCGAAGAAGCCGCCCAGATTGCCGAGCGAGTTGACGAGCGCGATTGCGCCGGCCGCCGCGCTGCCGCCCAGGAACTCCGGCGGTATCGCCCAGAACGGGCCGAATGCGCTGAAGATTGCGCCGGCGCCAATCGCAATTGCCAGGAGTTCAAGAATCGGCGAGCGCGCAAGCGCCGCGAGAACAAATCCGCACGCGCCCGCATACGCGCACAGCGCCAGCGCGCGGCGCCGATCGCCGCCGCGTTCCGCTATCGCATCGGAGATCGCACCGACCCGAACCATCGCGACTGCCGCAACGATAAACGGAATCGCGGTGATTAGTCCGACCACGAAATCGCTGCTGCCGCGAAAACCCTGGACGATTTGCGGCAGCCAGAAACACACGCCGTACAGCCCGAACACGAGTCCAAAATAAATCAGCGCCAGCAGCCACACGCGCGGATCCGTGAGTCCGTCGCGGAGCCGCTGCACTTGCGTCCGCGCCGCCCGCTGCTCGCGCTCGCGCATCGCAAGCAGCGCGTCGCGCTCGCCCGGCGAGAGCCAGCGCGCGTCCTCGGGTCCGTCGGGCAGCACGATTGCGACGACGATTCCCAGCGCAATCGCGGGTACACCTTCGAGCAGAAACAGCCATTGCCATCCGGCCATGCCCAGCGTTTGCCCCATCATGAGCAGCGCTCCGGAGACTGGTCCGGCCACGATTCCGGCGACCGCGGCCGCGGTCATGAATAGCGCCACTGCGCGTGCACGCTGGCCCGCAGGAAACCATCGCGTAAGGTAAAGGATCACGCCGGGAAAGAATCCCGCCTCGGCGGCGCCGAGCAGGAAACGCAATGCGCAGAAGCTCGCCGGACCGCGCACCGCAACCATCGCGATTGCCGCCGCGCCCCAGGAGAGCATAATCCGCGCGATCCATCGCCGCGCGCCGACCCGCGCGAGGATCAGGTTGCTCGGAATTTCAAAGATAAAATATCCGGCGAAGAACAATCCCGCGCCAAACCCGAACACGGCGTCGCTGAGTCCAAGCGCGCGGTTCATCCGCAGCGCGGCGAAACCGACGTTGATTCGATCTAGATAGGCGACGATGTAGAGCAGGAACAGAAACGGCAGCAGGCGGCGCCGGACTTTCGCTAGCGCCGCCGCCTCGAGCGCGGCTGCGGCTTCGTCGGCGCGGATTCTCACCGGCCTCTTCTAGCAGTCGCGCCGGCGCCCGCCAATCATGGCGGCGCGGGTTTTCGTTCATCGCGCGCACTCGGCTAATCTCGAAGCGCGGCGGCGCGCTGCGCTCGCGAACCGATTCAAGGGAGAATCCGAACGTGGCTTCAGATCAGATCGTGTTTCTGCTCGACGTGGACAATACCCTGCTCGATAACGATCGCGTGGTCGCGGACCTGATGCGCCATCTCGAAACCGATGTCGGCCCCGAGCAGCAGAAGCGCTACTGGTCGTACTTCGAGGAGCTACGCACGGAACTTGGTTACGCGGACTACCTGGGCGCGCTGCAGCGCTACCGGATCAACTATCCGCGCGATTTCCGGATCTTCTCGGCGTCGCTTTACCTGCTCGATTACCCGTTCGCCAACCGATTGTTTCCGAACTCACTCGATGTGATCGAGCATCTCGGGAAATTCGGCCACTCGGTAATCCTGTCCGACGGCGATGTCGTGTTTCAGCCGCACAAGATCCAGCGATCGGGTCTTTACGACGCGGTCGATGGCGACGTGCTGATCTACATTCACAAAGAGCTGGAACTCGAGGATATCGCAACGCGTTTCCCGGCCGCGCATTACGTGATGGTCGACGACAAAGTGCGCATCCTGGCCGCGCTCAAGAAGGCGTGGGGCGCGCGCGTCACGACCGTATTTCCGCGGCAGGGCCATTATGCGGCCGACGCGCCGGATGTCGCAAAATATCCCGCACCCGATATCACGATCGCGCGAATCGGCGAGCTGCTCGATTACGATCTCGCCAGACTCAGAAACGCGGCGGCCGCGGGTTCCACGCGGATCTGATTCTCGCGCGCCAATCAGCGCTGTGCGGCGCCGCCGAGCGCCAGCGGCAAAATCTCGCGTACGCGATTGGCCTCGGTCTCGAGCGCCGCAAGCAGTTCCTCCAGCGCGTCCGGCGCGTCCGGCCGCGCGCCCAACGACTCGAGCGCGGCGCAAATTCCGGCAAGACGCTGTGCGCCAAGCGCGGCCGCGCTTCCCTTCATCCGATGTGCCGCGCGCTCGAGTTCCGGGAAATCCGCTGCGCGCGCCAACTCACATATCGCCGAAAGCCGGGCCGGCAGCTCCTCGAAAAACATCGCCAGCAATACCGCGATCAGATCCTCGCCGGAGTCGCGAGAAATATCCTTAAGGTCGGCGATTACATCATGATCGAGACCGTCATCGTTTCTCTGCATAACATCGCAATGCGCAGCACGTTCCGTGCCCGAATCAATACTGAATTCTACGACAGACGTGTCCCGCATTGGGACATCCGCGGTACGATTGCAAGCCGTCCCGAACGCGCATCGTGCCAGTGACGCACAACGGCAACATTCTGACGGGCTGCGCGAGTGCGGGATGAAATGCATTCGTCGTCTTTACGACGCGTCCGCGCCTCGTCGCTTTCTACAAATACCATCGCCCGTGCGGCACGGGTGTTGCGTTCGGAATTGGCAGTGCGGACTTCGCAATTCGATCGCGCGCAAAGTGAGGCGCAGATGAACGATAATCTCGGCGGCGTGCTCAGCGGGAGGCGATTCGCGCTGATCGGCTTCGACGGTGCCGAGGCTAGTACGATCATTTCAGCGTTGACTGCGATGCGCGCGTTCGGGCAGACGGTAACGGGCAGCGCGACAATTCCGGGGCTCAATCCTTTCGCTCCTTTTGATGGCTGCATTATCGACGCCGGCCGCGGTGCGAACGACGCGACCGCCCCCGAAGAGGCAATCGCACGGATCCGCAAACCCACGCTTCTGGTCGGAAGCGCCGACCAAATGATGAAGCACGCACTGGCGGTCGCCGACATGCGCCACGACTTCCTGGTCCGCCCATACGAGACCGCGGAGTTGATGGTGCGCGCGTTTCGGATTATCCGCAACGCCGGCACTGAAAGCGACCTGGTGCGACCCTCGCCGCGCGCGGCTGCGCGGCGGGTCTTAGTCGCCGATGACGATCAGGCGGCGGCGATTCTGATTTCAACCGTGCTGCGCCACGCGGGCTTTAGCTGCGAGTTCGCGCGCGACGGAAAAAGCGCCTTGAAGCTCGCACGCGAAACGCTGCCCGACCTGCTGCTGCTCGACGTGGGACTGCCGCAGATGGATGGGTTCGCCGTGCTGAGCGCGCTGCGCAACGATCCGGCGACGAGCAAGCTGCCAGTGATCGTGGTGACTGGGCGCAACAATGAAGGCGACATCGTCAAGGGATTTTCCCTGGGCGCCGACGATTACATCACCAAGCCCTTCATCTCGGGCGAAATGATGGCGCGGGTTAATCGCGTGCTGCGCCGCGAAGATTCGGCGTGCGACTGACCGCTCGATCCGCGAAATCGGCGTAAGCCGCGAGTTTTCGCTTGCGCCGTGGGCGGCGGTTGTCAGCGCGCATCGCAGTGGCTTAGTGTTGGCGCGTGTTTCGCCTCGACGGAAAATCGGCAATCGTAACCGGCGCGGGCTCGGGAATCGGACGCGCGATCGCAAAGACTTTTGCCGCGCAGGGCGCGCGGGTGTTCATTCTTGAACGCGACCGCGGCGCGGCTGCGGACGTCGCCGCTGAAATTGCCGCGGCGGGCGGCGCCGCCGTGCCGCTCGAATGCGACGTTTCCAGCGCAGCCTCGGTTGCCGCCGCGTTCGCGAACGTCGATCGCGCCGCAGCGCGCCTGGACATCCTGGTCAACAACGCCGGTGTCGCCCACGTGGGCAACCTGGCGACGACTGCCGAGGCCGATCTCGATCGCGTCTATGCGGTCAATGTGAAGGGAGTTTATCTTTGCGCGCAGGCCGCGGTCGCGCGGATGAGCAAGGCGCGCGCCGGAGTTATCCTGAACCTCGCATCGATCGCCTCGCTCGTCGGCGTGCCCGATCGCTTCGCCTACTCGATGAGCAAGGGCGCGGTGCTGACGATGACGCGCTCGATCGCGGTCGATTTCATCCGCGACGGAATCCGCTGCAACTGCGTGTGTCCCGCGCGCGTGCATACGCCCTTCGTCGACGGATTCATCAAGGCTAATTATCCGGGACGCGAAGCCGAGATATTCGAGCAGCTCGCCGCCTACCAGCCGATTGGCCGAATGGGCACGCCCGAGGAAGTTGCGGCGCTCGCACTTTACCTGTGCTCGGACGAAGCGTCGTTCATCACCGGACAGGCCTATCCGATCGACGGAGGAGTTCTGGTGTTCTAGCCGGCGCGTTCCGATGAAAGTTTACGGCCTCACCATCAATCTCAAGGATGACCCAGAGATCGTCCGCCGCTACGTCGAGCATCACGCCGCGATCTGGCCCGAGGTCGAGCGCAGCCTGCGCGACATCGGTATCGTGCGGATGATGATCTTTATGCTCGGGCGCCAGCTATTCATGTTGATGGAGACCGTTGACGGCTTCGATGCCGAGCGTGACTTCGCGCGCCATGAGGTGAGCCATCCGCGGGTCACCGAGTGGCAGAATCTGATGGCGAGTTTTCAGGAGCCCGTGCCCGGCGCGAAACCGGGAGAGTGGTGGGCTGAAATGCAGTTGGTCTATTCGCTCGGCGGCGGCCGCCAGTAGCCCGCGCCGACCCGCCGCCGGCTATTGTCCGCGATGAGTCAGCGCGACCGCGATCGCCGCGCGGCGGCGGCGAAACGTGCCGCGGACCAGATCGCGGTTCATGTTCCCGATGAACTCGATCGGAATTTCCTTGGGACAGACCGCCTCGCATTCGCCGTGATTGGTGCAGCTTCCGAACAGCTCGCGCGACATGGCCGTCACCATGTTCAGGGTTCGCTGATCGCGCTGCGGCTGGCCTTGTGGCAGCGAATTCAGATGGGTGAGCTTCGCGGCGGTGAACAGCATCGCGGCGGCGTTGGGACACGCGGCGACGCACGCGCCGCAGCCGATGCACGCGGCGGCGTCGAACGCGGTCTCGGAAGATTCCTTGGGAACCAGGGTCGCGTTCGCCTCGGGTGCGCTGCCGGTGGCCGCGCTGATGAACCCGCCGGACTGGATGATGCGATCGAATGCCGAGCGATCGACGATCAGATCGCGGAGGATGGGAAAGGCGCGCGCGCGCCACGGCTCCAGCGTCAGCGAATCGCCATCTTTGAAAAACCGCATCGAGAGCTGGCAAACCGTCGTGCCGCGGCGTCCGCCGTGCGCGGCCCCATTAACCAGAAATCCGCACGAGCCGCAAATGCCCTCGCGGCAGTCGTGCTCGAAGGCGACGGGCGCCTCGCCGCGCGCGGTCAGATCCTCGTTCAAGACATCCAGCATCTCGAGGAATGACATGTCCGCCGTGATGCCTGCGACCCGATAATCCTTGAACTGGCCGGGCGCGCCGGCGCTGGCCTGCCGCCAGATTTTGAGCTTCAGATCCATCGCTACTTGTAGCTCCGTTGAGTGAGGTGAACGTACTCGAAGGCGAGCGGTTCCTTGTGCAGGGCGGGGGGCTGTCCGTCGCCTTTCCATTCCCACGCCGCGCAGTAAGAGAAGTTCGCGTCGTCGCGCTTGGCTTCGCCCTCGGGCGTCTGACTCTCGATTCGGAAATGGCCGCCGCAAGATTCGGTTCGATGCAGCGCGTCGATGCACAAAAGTTCAGCCAGCTCGAAGAAGTCCGCGACCCGTCCCGCCACTTCCAGCGACTGGTTCAGCTCTTCGCCGGTGCCGACCACGCGCAGATTCTGCCAGAACTCCTTGCGCAGCTTGCGAATTTCAGCCAGCGCATGGCCGAGGCTCGCGTCGGACCGCGCCATCCCGCAGTCATCCCAGAGCAGTTTGCCGAGTTGGCGATGAAACGATCCGGCGCTGCGCTTGCCATTGATCGAGAGCAGCTTCGCGACTCGATTGCCGACTTCGGCGCGCGCCTCCGCGAATGCCGGATGCGAGGTATCGACCTTCGCCGGCGTATTTGACGCGATATAGTCGGGCACGGTGTAGGGCAGCACGAAGTAACCGTCCGCGAGCCCCTGCATCAGCGCACTGGCGCCGAGGCGATTGGCGCCGTGGTCGGAGAAGTTGGCTTCGCCGCCAACAAACAATCCGTTGATGGTTGACATCAGGCGGTAGTCAACCCACAGACCGCCCATCACGTAATGCACCGCCGGATAGATGCGCATCGGCACGCGGTAGGCATTCTCGCCGGTGATCTGCTCGTACATATCGAACAGGTTGCCGTATTTCTCGCGCACTTGATCGACGCCCATGCGCCCGATGGCGTCGCGAAAGTCCAGATATACGCCCTGGCCCGACGCCCCGACGCCGCGGCCCTCGTCGCAGACTTCTTTGGCATTGCGCGACGCGACGTCGCGCGGCACCAGATTGCCGAAGCTTGGGTAGCGCCGTTCGAGATAGTAGTCGCGTTCCGGTTCCGGGATTTCGTCGGGCGGGCGATGGTCGCCCTTGCGCTTTGGCACCCACACCCGGCCGTCGTTGCGCAGCGACTCCGACATCAGGGTGAGCTTGGACTGATGCTCGCTGGTCACCGGGATGCAGGTCGGATGGATCTGCGTGAAACACGGGTTCGCAAACAGCGCGCCGCGCCGATGCGCCCGCCAGATCGCGGTGCAATTCGACGCCTTGGCGTTGGTCGAGAGGTAGAAGACATTCGAGTAGCCGCCCGTGGCAAGCACCACCGCGTCGGCCGCGTGACAATCGATCGCACCAGTCACAAGGTTACGCGTCACGATTCCCCGCGCCTTGCCGTCCACGATTACCAGGTCGAGCATTTCGCTGCGCGGATGCATCCGCACCGTGCCGGCGGCGATCTGCTCTTCGAGCGCCTGATAGGCGCCGAGCAGCAACTGCTGCCCGGTCTGGCCGCGCGCATAGAAGGTGCGGGAAACCTGCACGCCGCCAAACGAACGCGTGTCGAGCAGGCCGCCGTACTCGCGTGCGAACGGCACGCCCTGCGCGACGCACTGGTCGATGATGTTCACGCTGAGCTGCGCGAGCCGGTACACGTTGGCCTCGCGCGAACGGAAGTCTCCGCCCTTGACCGTGTCGTAGAACAGGCGCATGACGCTGTCGCCGTCGTTGCGATAGTTCTTTGCGGCGTTGATGCCGCCCTGTGCCGCAATCGAATGTGCGCGGCGGGGGCTATCGTGGAATGAGAAGCATTCGACCCTGTAGCCCTGCTGCCCAAGAGAGGCTGCCGCGGCGGCGCCCGCGAGCCCCGAACCGACGATGATAACCGTGTACTTGCGGCGATTGGCCGGGTTGACCAGCTTCATCTCGAACTTGCACTTGTCCCATGCCTGTTCGATCGGGCCGGACGGAATTCTTGCATCAAGCATCTTTTCGTATCCTTAGTGAATCCAGTCCTCAGTGAATCCAGCCCGCCAGAACCGCAACCGGCACCGAAACGAACCCAACGAACACCACCGCCGCGATCAACCGCGATACCAGCCTGAGCGTTGTTTCGTTACGCGCGGTGCTCCAGCCAAGCGTCTGTAACATGCTCCAGATTCCGTGGTCGAGATGCAGGAACAGCGCGCACATCGCAAGGATGTAAAACACCGCAACCGGCCACACCGAGAACCCGGCCACCACGTTCGAATAGACGTGCAGCTCCCGGAACTGGCCCGGCTGGAACCCGACCACGCCCAGCGTGAAGTGCAGAATGTGGAACACGATGAAGATCGCGAGCAACGCTCCGCCCCAGCGCATCGATCGCGCCGCGAACGAAGTCTCGAGATCCTTGCGGTCCGCGTATGCGATCGGACGCGCCTGCCAGTTCATGCGCGTGAGCTGCATGGCGGCGATGATGTGCAGGGTCGCGCTGGTCAGCAGGACTATTCGCACGAGCCAGAGCGCGTCACCGTAGCCCAGCTCCGGCATCCCAACCTCGCGCAGAAAGCGCGAGTACGCGTCGATTTGTGCGGCGCCGGCAAAAATCTTCAGATTTCCCAGCACGTGCGCGATCACAAAACCGATCATGATCACGCCGGTCACCGCCATCACGACTTTCTTGCCGATGACGGTGCGCCACAGCTCTACCAATGAGTTCGATCCAAATACGGCGGGACGTTCGGCGACCTGGCCGGTCTGCGCAACCGGCTCGCCTGCCACACTCGACGATGCCATCTCAGCGATCCTGCCTTTCTCCAGTTTCTATCAGTGCGGCTTATCCGGTTTTCAAGTCACACGCTGCATTTCTTATCTTAGTGATAGCGCTTCTGCAATCCCGGGAATAGCGCCCTTCGAACTCGCCGCGCCGCGTGCCGATTCGCTCGCGCGTTCATCCGCGCCAGACGGACCCACCGGGAAATTCGAGCTGGGCAAGCGACTGCGGCAACATCTCGGCGCTGTAGCCAGCGTCGGCCGGAACAGCGTAGCGTCCGCGGCGCACGTGGACCGGATGCTTGAAGTACTCGTGCCCGTGATCGGCGAATTCGATCATGCGGTTTTCCAGACTGGCGCTCACGCAGACGTAATCGATGAGCGAGATATGTTGCACGTACTCGCACAGCCCGATTCCCCCCGCGTGCGGACATACCGGCAAGCCGAACTTCGCCGCCAGCAGCAATACCGCCATCACCTCGTTCAGTCCTCCGAGCCTGCACGAGTCGAGCTGGCAAAAATCGATCGCCCCCGCCTGCATGAGCTGCTTGAACATCACGCGGTTGGCGCAATGCTCCCCGGTCGCGACTCCGATCGGCCTGACCGCGCGGCGTATCGCGGCGTGACCGAGGATATCGTCGGGGCTGGTCGGCTCCTCGATCCAGAGCAGGTTGAACGGCCGCAGCGCCTTGATCTGCTCGATTGCCTCGCCGACGTCCCAGACCTGGTTGGCGTCAGCCATCAGCGTCGCATCGGCGCCGATCTCCTGGCGCATCAAGGTGGCGCGATGGATGTTCTCTTCGCGGTTCAGCCCGACTTTCATCTTGAAACGAGTCCAGCCGTCCTTGAGCGCCTCGCGGCACAGCGCGCGCACTTTATCGTCGGGATAACCAAGCCATCCTGCCGAGGTGATGTAGGCGGGATAGCCGTCGCGGCGCATCTCGGCTTCGCGAGCGGCGCGTGTCGCGAGATTGCGGTGCAGGATTTCGAGCGCCTGAGCACGCGTGAGCGCGTCGGAGAGGTAACGAAAATCGACGCACGCGACGAATTGCTCCGGCGTCATGTCCGCGACCAGCTTCCACACCGGCTTGCCTTCCGACTTCGCGTACAGGTCCCACACGGCATTGACCACCGCCGCCGTCGCAAGGTGCAGCACGCCCTTTTCGGGACCGAGCCAGCGAAGTTGGCTCTCATTGGTGAGACTTCGCCAAAAGCCGTTGAAATCGGCGCCGACCTGCTCGAGCGTCACGCCGACGACCAGATGGCGCAGCGCCTCGATAGCCTTGATCACTACTTCGGTGCCGCGACCGATCGTGAAGGTCAAGCCGTGACCCTCAAGTCCGTCGCCCGCGTCGGTTTTCAGCACTACGTAGGCCGCGGAGTAGTCGGGATCCTTGTGCACCGCGTCGGAACCCGCCAGCGTGCGCGAAGTCGGCGTCCGAATGTCGCGGGCGACGAGGTCGATGATCCTGCGGGCCATTGTCGGTACCTCAGCGCGGCATGGTAGCATCACGGCGACGCGCGATGGCAACCGAATTGGCAGCACTCGACGATCTGCGCCAGCGCTGGCCTTCTACTCACGCACCGCGGCCAATCGTCGTGATCGGAGCCGGCAGTATCGTGCGCGATGCGCACCTGCCGGTCTATGCGCGGCTTAACTTTCCGGTCGCGGGAATTTTCGATCTGAATCGCAATGCGGCGCGCGAAAGAGCCGCCCAGTTCAAGCTGGCGCGCGTGTTCGACTCGCTCGAGCAGGCCGCCGCGGTCGAAGGTGCGATCTTCGACCTCGCGGTGCCGCCCGGCGCTATCGCCGAGACTCTGGCAAAGCTGCCGACGCGCGCGGCCGTGCTGATGCAAAAGCCGATGGGCCGCGACCTGGCCGAGGCGCGCCAGATCCTTGCGCTATGCCACGAACGCGAGCTTGCCGCCGCGGTGAATTTCCAGCTTCGCTTTGCGCCGAATATGCTCGCGCTCGGCGACGCGATCGCACGCGGCTTGCTCGGCGATATCACCGATATCGAGGTCCGTATCGTGCTCCATACACCGTGGGAGTATTGGGCGTTTCTGCGTGACGCGCCGCGGCTCGAGGTGCTGATGCATTCGATTCACTACCTCGATCTGATTCGCTCGATTGCCGGCCAGCCGCGGGGAGTCTATTGCAAGGGCGCGCGGCATCCGGCAACGCCCGGCTTCGCCGACGCGCGCACCACGATCATTCTTGATTATGGCGACGCGATTCGCGCGAGCCTGACGATGAATCACGCGCATCGCTTCGGCCCCAAACACGCCGTCTCGGAAATCAAGCTCGAAGGAACTCGCGGCGCCGCGCTCGCAAAAATGGGCGTGAATCTCAACTATCCGCACGGCGAGCCCGACGCGCTCGAAATCGCTACCGAAGGACAGCTGTGGCGATCGGTCGCACTGCGCGGTTCATGGTTTCTGGAGGCGTTCGAGGGTCCGATGGCGAACCTGCAGCGTTTCGTCGCGGGCGAGGACGCCGCGCTGGTCTCAGGCGTCGAAGACGCTATCGGCACGATGGCGTTAGTCGAAGCGTGTTACGCCTCGAGCGCGCACGGGGCGACCCCGATTCCCCGCCCCTGAGAATCGGAGAATCCACAGATTACACAGATTTTCACAGATTAAGAGCAGCAGCGCGGACGCGCCGCTGTGAAGATCTTTTCCAGTCCTAAAATCCGTGAAATCTGTGTAATCTGTGTAATCTGTGGATTCTGCTCTTTCTCCTAATCCCGCGCGGGATTTATCTTCATCTTGATCGGCATGTGCTTGATTCCGCCGACGAAGCTCGAGCGCAGGCGCTCGATCGGCCCCGCCATCTCGGCGTACTCCATGCGCTCGACCAGCTGGCGGAAGATAACCTCGAGTTCGAGCCGCGCCAGATTCGCGCCGAGGCAGAAATGCTCGCCGATTCCGAACGCGATATGCGGATTCGGGTCGCGCCCGATATCGAACTTGAACGGCTCGTCAAATACCTCTTCATCGCGATTCGCCGACGGATAGAACAGGCACACCGATTCTCCCGCTTTGATCTTCCTGCCGCGAATCTCCGTGTCCTCGGTCGCGGTGCGCGCAAACTGGATGACCGGAGTGGTCCATCGCACGATCTCCTCGACCGCGGGCTTGATGAGCGCGGGATTGCGCTTGAGCCTGTTCCATTGATCGCGATTCTCGATCAGCGCGAGCAGGCCGCCGGTCGTCGCGTTGCGCGTGGTCTCGTTGCCCGCGACCACCAGCAAAAGAAAATACGACAGCATCTCGAATTGCGGCATCTTCGCGCCGTTGACGCTCGCCGCGGCGACGATACTGGTGATGTCGTTGGTCGGATGCTTGGTGCGCTCGTCCACCAAATCGGAGAAGTACTGAAACAGGCCCAGCCGTGCGCGCTGGAATGTCTCATCCGAGCTCTTGCCGTCCTGAAATTCCGGGTCGCCGCCGCCGATCGTCTCGTTGGTCCAGCGGAAGAGTTGCTCCCAATCCTTGCGCGGCACGCCCAGCAGCTCGGCGATCACCGCCAGTGGCACGCGCGACGAAACGTCGGTTACGAAATCGCACTGCGTCTTGCCGGTTACCTCGTCCAGAACCTCGCGCGTGATCCGAGCGATCTCGGGCTGCAGCTCGCGCACCGCACGCGGCGTAAAGCGTCTGCTTATGATCGAGCGGTATTCGCCGTGATCGGGCGGATCCATGTTGAGCAGATGCCTGAATGGCGGGACCGGGTCGGGCTCGGCCGGACTGTCGGGCACGAACACCAGCAGCCGCTTGACGATTGAAAACAGCTTGGGCTGTTTGGCCACCGCAACGATATCCGCGTATTTGGTCAGCGCCCAGAACGGATCGGTATGCGGATATTCGGTCCAGTGGACCGGATCATGCTCTCGCAAATAGGTCCATTCGGCGTGCGGGTAGCCGTTTTTGGCGTAGTGGTCGGGGCCGATGAAGTTCAGGTTTTCGAGTGAAAGTTGCTGCTCTGCCATTGGTTGTTTTGCCTTGGCCGAATTGCCGCCATCGTTGATTTGCGCGGCGCCGATGCGCCGATCTATCGGACTTCAGTCTTCCAGCGTAATCGCCTGGCGCGGACACATCCGCATCGCCAGCTTGACCTTTTCCCGGAGCGGCTCGGGCGGACGCTCGAGCAGCAAATGCGCCTTGTCGTCTTCGCGAACGTCAAAGACCTCGGGCGCGGCTTCCATGCAGCGTTGATTTCCCTCACAGAGCTTCAAATCGACGACGACCTTCATGGCATCTCCTGACGAACGCATCTGGCGCTGTGCGCCACGCACAGCCTCAGAGATTAGCGCAGGCGCGCAGATCGAACCAGCCAGCGCGGGATGCAAGACCATCCACGGATTTCACAGATCAACACGGATTGGGCGGGCAGCGCCCAAGCGTCGCTCGCCTATCGGGTTGGAATCTTTTAATCCGTGAAATCCGTGGAATCTGTGGATTGTTTTTTCTGGCTCCGGTTCGGCAATTCAATTCGGCGCTTGACGGATGGCTATCGTTCGGTCTGTGATACAAATTGTCCTTCTCAGCAGACCCCAGGAGAAAGCGCGATGGTTAAGTTCGCAATCTCGATGTTTCCGACCGATTACGCCATTGGGCCAATCGAATTGGCGCTGGCCGCCGAAGCGCGCGGCTTCGAGTCGATCTGGTTTCCCGAGCACACGCACATCCCCGCTTCGCGCAAGACTCCGTTTCCGGGCGGCACCGATCTGCCCAAGGAATATTGGCATACTCATGATCCCTTTGTGGCGCTCGGCGCCGCCGCGGCCGTCACCAAAAGGCTCAGGCTCGGAACGGGAGTATGTCTCGTTATCGAGCGCGACCCGATCGTCCTGGCCAAGGAAGTCGCTTCGCTCGATATGATCTCGGGCGGACGTGTTGAGCTTGGAATCGGCGCCGGATGGAACGTCGAGGAGATGGAAAATCACGGCGCGCTGTTCAAAAAGCGATGGAAGATCGTGCGCGAGAAGATTCTCGCGATGCGCCAGATATGGACTAAGGAAGCCGCCGAGTTTCATGGCGAGTTCGTCAATTTCGATCCGATCTGGTCGTTTCCCAAGCCGGTTCAGCCCGGCGGTCCTCCCATTCTGCTCGGCTCTCAATCCAAGCGCGCTTTCGAGCGTATCGCCGAATATTGCGACGGATGGATGCCGATTAACTTCCCCCGGGCTGACTTCGCCGGCGGCGTCAAGCAGCTTCGCGACGCCGAGAAATCGGCAGGCCGCAAGAAGCTGGGCATCTCGATGTTCGGCGCGTCGTCTAAGGAAGACGAAATCCGGCGCATGGCCGACCTCGGCTTCGACCGGCTGATCTTCTCGCTGCCCGCCGCGCCGCGCGAAACCGTGCTGCCCCTTATGGACAAGTACGCAGGCATAGCTGCTAAGATGCATTGAAGCGCACCCCTCGCATGGCGAGGGTGCTCTGTTGCAATACGGTGCTACCCGAAATCCTGCCCGGCCAACTCTTGGCCGCTGCGGGAGCGGCTTAGTCGAGTTAGTTTATCGACCATGCTTTCCCAGAAATCACGGTACGGACTAAAGGCGATCACGGTCCTCGCCCGCGAATACGGGCAGGGTCCAATCTTGATTTCCGATATCGCGCGGCGCGAGGGTATTCCGCGCAAGTTCCTCGAGCTGATTCTGCTCGAGCTCAAGAACGAGGGAATCCTCCACAGCAAGAAAGGCAAGGGCGGCGGCTATTTTCTCGGGCAGCCTCCGCATCTGGTCAGCGTCGGACACGTGATTCGCACCCTCGACGGCCCGATCGCCCTGCTGCCCTGCGTCAGCAAGACCGCGTATATGCGATGCCGCGAGTGCAGCGACGAGCGCACCTGCGGGATCCGGATGGTGATGCAGGAAGTCCGCGACGCGACGGCGAAGATTCTCGACTCGACCTCCGTCGCCGATATGCTCCGGCGCATCGAATCGGCGGAATCCGGCAAGGAATCGCAGAGTTTTTTCACCTGACCAGGGGTCGCGCGGCGCCGCAGATACGGCATCCTAGCGCGATAAATCCGTTCGTCCTCAAAGCGCGTCGCGATTCCGATTGAGCCGCCGCGGCTGAGTTCCGGCGTCGTTTCGGCGGCGGCGTTTGCGATATACTGGTAACCCTTTCGAGGCGACCGGCGATGAATATCGAGCTTCCGAGAAATCCCGAACGTATCGGCTCTTACAGCCGGCGGACCTTCGTGGCGATCGCGCTTGCGACCCCCGCGATCGTCGCGCTGAAGCTCGCGATCGGCCGCGCCGATAATCTTCAAAACGGTGGCGTTTCGCGGGCGGCGCTCGGCCCAATCCCTAAAGTAAAAATCGTCGAGTTCGCCGACAACGGCGAGCGCAAAGGAGTTGTCTTTGTGGACAAAGTAATTAAAACCGACGCCGAATGGCAGAAAATACTTACTCCCGAGGAATACAAGGTCACGCGCCGCGAAGGCACCGAGCGCGCCTTCTCGGGCAAATACGCCGAGTCGCATGACAAGGGAATCTATCGATGCATCTGCTGCGGCACGGCGCTGTTCAGCTCGGATACAAAGTTCGAATCGGGAACAGGATGGCCGAGCTTCTGGGAACCGATCGCGCAGGAGAACGTCCGTACCAACACCGATAAATCCTTCTTCATGACTCGCACCAAAATAAGTTGCGCGCGATGCGACGCGCATCTGGGCCACGTCTTCGACGACGGTCCCAAACCGACAGGCCTGCGCTACTGCATGAACTCGGCAGCGCTTCAGTTCGTAAAACCCGACGGCGAAAAGGCTTAACCCGCTACGACGCAAGTCGCCATTGGATTAGCGTGTGGCCGGCCCGGTGGTCCTCGAACACCGCTTCCACCGGCGCGTCGAAGCGGACTTCCTGCGTCGGGTCGCCGAGCAGATTTCCGACCATCCGGACTCCGCCCGCGTCCTCGAGCTCGACCACGACCACAAGGTACGGGCAAGCGCTCTTGAGCGCGGGATGCGCAGGATGCCAGACGCGTTCCCAGCTATAGATGCGGCCGCGTGCCGACACGCGATGCCATCCCGGGTCGAAGGCATGGCACTTGTGGCAAATCCATTCGGCGGGAAACTGGAACGCCGCGCACCGGGCGCATCGCTGGACCACGATTTCGTGGCGCGTGGCCGCTTCATAAAACTCGCGATCGAGTCCATCGCGTGAGGCCGCCGGCGCCGGCATCCCGTCGGGCAGGTAGGTCTTCGATTTCGCGCCGCCGCCGTCTTCGCTCATCGCAGCTTCCTTCTTTCCGTTACCGATGCAGGATCAGATCGCTCACCGGGGCGACCATCGGACCCGATGCGACTAGCGCGATCTCGGCGTCCTTCACCTGGCAGGTCGAGGTTCCGCGCACCTGCCGCGCCGCCTCGATAATCAATTCGAGTCCGTGCATGTAGCACTCGGCCAGGTTTCCGCCGCTCGTGTTGATCGGCAGCTTTCCGTTCGGCCAGCTCAGATTTTCGACGGTGCAGAAGTCCATCACTTCGTCGGGATGACAAAAGCCATGCTCGACGATACTGGTCATCACCGCGCCGGTGAAATTCTCGTACACCTGCGCCACATCGACGTCTTTCGGCTCGATTCCCGCCATCGCATAGAGCCGCGGCGCCAGCGTTTTGAAATTCGAGGTCGTGTAATCGGGAAGATTTTCGGCGCCCGCGCCCTGGCGATAGTCTGAGCCTTGCGCCGCCGCCATCACCCACGCCGGCCGCTGCTTCAGGTCGCGCGCGCGTTCGCGGCTGGTCAAAATCACCGCGGCGGCGCCGTCGTTTTCCATGCAGCAATCGTAGAGATGAAACGGCTCGACGATCCATCGCGACTCGTCGTACATCGCGCGCGTCAGCGGATGCCCGTACATGATCGCGCGCGGATTGAACTGCGCGTGGTGGTAGCAGGCCAGCGCGATCGCGGCGAGCGCGTCCTGGGTCACGCGATGCTCGTGCATGAAGCGCCGCGTGCGCAGCGCAATCCACTGCGCCGGCGTGGACATCCCGTACGGCCACGTGTAAGCGATCGGCCCGGAAATGGTGTTGACTGCCGGAGTCTGTCCGAAGCGCCCGAACTGCCCCTGCGCCAGCGCCCGATAGACGATAACCGTCGAGGCGAATCCGGCGACTATCGCGGCCGCGGCGTTTCCGATTGCGCCCGAGCCGCCGCCGCCGCCGCCGCCCCAAAACATATTCGAGAAGCGCAGCTCGGGCAGTCCCAGAGCGGTCGCGACGCGAACCGAATCGTTGCGATCGTTGCTGTAGGACGCGATTCCATCGATCTCGGTCGGCCGGATTCCCGCGTCGTCGCACGCGCGGATTATCGCCTCGAGCGCGAGGCGGAACTCGCTGGCCGGCGCCTGCCCGCGCTTGTAGTACGCGGTCTCGCCCAGACCGACGATCGCGACTTTGTCTTTGATCGTGTTTTCGTTCATCGCACCGCTCCTTGGCTCTAGCGCAGGCGCGGCCCCGATCACAACCGCACCCGCGCGCGAGCGAGCCGAAGCGCGGTTGGGCTTGGATTCGGCGCTATAGTAAATTTCCATCGTGATGCGGTCCGAGGACATTCCCGCCGATCTCCGCGACTACGCGACGAGCGATATTCTGCGCGACGGCGAAGAAATTCTGGTCCGCGCTATCCGCCCCGACGATAAGCGGCGCCTGCTCGAACATTTTCACGGGCTCAGTCCCACCTCGGTCCATAACCGGTTCTTCTCGATGCGCCGTGAACTCGGCGAAGCCGAGTTGACGCGCCTGACCGAACTCGACTTCCGCGATCACGTGGGCCTTGCCGCCACGCTTGGCAAAGGGGACGCCGAGCGCTTTATCGGCGTCGGACGCTATATCCGCGGCGCCGATCCCAAACGCGCCGAAGTCGCCTTCGCCGTGCTCGACGCGCATCAGGGCCGCGGAGTCGGCACGATTCTGCTCGAGCATCTGGCGCGGATCGCGCGCGCACAGGCCGTCGAGCACTTCGATGCCGACGTGCTCGCCGACAACCGGCCGATGCTGAACGTCTTCGAGCAGAGCGGTTTCCGCGTGCATCGCGCGGCGGATTCCGGCGTGGTCCATTTGGTCTTTCCGACTGCCGAGACCGGAGAATCAACCAAAGCCCACGGCGAACGCACCCGCTCCGCCGCCCACGGGAATGGCGGCCGCGGCGAACCGCCGAAATAGTTTTGGCCGAAGCGCAAGGAGATCTTCATGATGAGCAACGTCAACTATGAAACCGACGGACCGGTCGCAATCGTCACAATCAACCGCCCTGCCGCACGCAATGCCGTCGATCGTCCGACCGCCGCCGCGATAGCCGAGGCGTTTCGCCGCTTCGACGCTGACGCTTCGCTCGCGGTCGCGATCCTCACTGGTGCGGAAGGATTCTTTTGCGCCGGCGCCGACTTGAAGGCCGTCGCGACCAGTCGTGGCAATCGCGTCGCCGCCGAAGGTGACGGTCCGCTCGGATGCACCCGGATGCTGCTCGGCAAGCCCGTCATCGCGGCGGTTGAGGGCTTCGCGGTCGCGGGCGGACTCGAATTGGCGCTGTGGTGCGATCTGCGCGTCGCCGCGCGCGACGCCGTATTCGGCGTCTATTGCAGACGCTGGGGCGTGCCGCTGGTCGATGGCGGCACGATCCGGTTGCCGCGGCTCATCGGGATGAGCAACGCGATGGACATGATCCTGACCGGGCGCGGCGTCTCGGGCGAAGAGGCGCTGCGCATGGGACTTGCGAATCGAATCGTCGAAAAGGGCGGCGCGCTCGCCGCCGCGCGAGAACTCGCAATGCAGATCGCGGCGTTTCCGCAGCGATGCGTCCGCTCGGACCGGATGTCCGCATACGAAGCATGGACGCTTCCGCTCACCGACGCGCTCGCTAACGAGTACCGTCACGGAATCGCTACGATCAGCTCCGGCGAAACCCGCGAAGGCGCCGCCCGCTTCGCCGCCGGCTCCGGCCGCCACGGTAAATTCTAGCCGAAACCAGGAGCGACTCGAGATGAAACTTGCCGGAAGCTGCCTTTGTGGCGGTGTGCGCTTCGAATACGAGGGGCGGATTATCAACTTCGGCTACGATCATTGCTCGCGATGCCGCAAATCCACTGGATCGGCATTCTCAGCATGGCTGATAGTCGAAAACTCTGACTTTCGTTGGCTCGCGGGAGAATCTCTGGTGCGGAAATACTCGGCGCCAGTCAGAGAATCGCCGCCCGCATATAGCCGGGTCTTCTGCGCAACGTGCGGTGGACTGGTACCGGAAATCATGGGTGATCAAGTCGGCATTCCGGCGGGAACGCTCGACGGCGAGCAGAACCTCCGCCCGCAAGGGCACATCTTCGTCGGCGTCAAAGCGCCATGGTACGAGATTGCCGACGACCTCCCGCAGTTTGGAGGTAAGCCCTAGCGACCGGCTCGATCCGCGCTTGCACACAGCAGTCGCCCCAATCGTTCCGCGCGTGGTTCCCCTTCCCGTGCGGGAAGGGGTCAGGGGTTAGGTCGGTTGGCCGAGCACCCACTTGTTTCGTTTCGCGATCACCTGTAGCATCCTCGCCTGAAGCCAATGACGGCTCTCACGCGCGTCGGATTCCGCGACGCCACACTCCAATCGCTCGACCCAGTATTCTGGCCTTCGCGCCAGACTCGAATCCGGGGGTTTTGCACCTGAGGTACTCTTTTGTCCTTTTCCGATTTTAACCTTTCACCCGAAATTCTTCGCGCGCTCGCCGACCGCGGGCATCATGACCCGACTCCGATCCAGGACGGCGCTATTCCGGCCGCCTTGGCGGGCAGCGATATCGTTGCCACCGCCGAGACCGGCAGCGGCAAGACCTGCGCGTTCCTGGCCCCGACGCTCGATCGGTTGCATCGCAAGCACACCAATCATCTCGCCGCGATCGTCATCACGCCGACGCGCGAGCTCGCCGCCCAGGTCGGCCGCGAGTTCCAACTGCTCGCGCGCCATCTGAAACTGCGCGCGGCGGTCGTGGTCGGCGGCGAATCCGAACGGCGCCAGATCGACGAGATCCGCAAGGGCGCCCACGTCCTCATCGCGTGCCCCGGCCGGCTTATCGACTACC
>Ga0307372_10004641_pt1 | contig 21044 bp, 17 predicted proteins | sample OX1MG_FD_202533 | JGI IMG/M metagenome (GOLD analysis project Ga0307372, IMG submission 202533) | Soil microbial communities from Risofladan, Vaasa, Finland - OX-1 | ecosystem: Environmental > Terrestrial > Soil > Coastal area > Acid sulfate soil | place: Finland: Risofladan, Vaasa | collected...
CTCCGTGGCGAGGTACCTTCTCCGTGGCGAGGTACCTTCTCCGGACGCGCGCAGAGTGCTGCCCGGCGGCTAGCCAGATTCTTCGGCAATTCCGCTATCCTGCCCCTGCCGGGTCCTTGACGGGCCCAGCGCCCCGGGAGCCCTCGTGGCCCGGGCCGCGCAGAGCGCGAGGGAGGACCCATGCCCGGGCATCCGCTGTACCGCGTGGTCGTGATCGGCGCCGGGTTCGGCGGGATCGGCATGGCCCTGGCACTCCAGGAAGCGGGCATCGAGGACTTCCTCGTCGTCGACAAGGGCGGCGAGCTCGGGGGCACCTGGCGGGACAACACTTACCCCGGCGCCGCCTGCGACGTGCCGTCGAACCTGTACTCGTTCTCGTTCCGGCCGCAGCGCTGGAGCCGCCGTTTCCCCCCGCAGCAAGAGATCCTGGCTTACCTGCGCACGGTGGCGCAGGAGCGCGGGCTCGGCTCTCACCTCCGCTTCGGCGCAGGGGTCGCCGCCGCCGCGTTCGACGAGGATCGCGCCGTCTGGAACGTCACTCTCGACGACGGCGACATGATCCAGGCCGCTGCCGTCGTCTCCGCCGTCGGCCAGCTCAACCGGCCGGCCCTTCCCGACATAGCGGGCCGTGCCGATTTCACCGGGCCGTCGTGGCATTCGGCCCGCTGGGACCACGGTGTGGACCTCACCGGCAGGCGGGTGGCCGTCGTGGGTACCGGGGCGAGCGCGATCCAGTTCGTGCCAGAGGTCGCCAAGGCCGCCGCGCACGTTGACGTCTACCAGCGCAGTGCCCCTTACGTGCTGCCCAAGCCGGACCGGCCCTATCGCCACGCGGAACAGGCCCTGCTGCGCTGGTTCCCGGTGGCGCGCAAGGCCGACCGGCTGCGCATCTTCGTCTACGGCGAGCTGCTCACCAGCGGTTTCGTCAGGTCAAGGAAGTTCCTTGCCGCGCCGACGCGGCTCTGGAGCCGCCAGCTCACCGAGCAGGTCACCGACCCCAAGCTGCGCGAGAAATGCCTTCCGGACTATGTGATGGGCTGCAAGCGGGTGCTGTTCTCCAACGACTGGTATCCGACGCTGGCCCGCCCGAATGTCGAACTCGTCACCGATCCGATCGAGCGCATCGTGCCCGGCGGCGTGGTCACCGCCGGCGGCGGCACCCGGCAGGCGGACGTGATCATCTACGGCACCGGGTTCCAGACCCTCGACTTCCTCGCGCCCATGTCCGTGACCGGCCTGGGCGGGCGCACGCTGCACGAGACCTGGCACGACGGAGCGCAGGCGTACCTGGGGATCACCGTTTCCGGATTCCCGAACTTCTTCATGCTGTACGGACCCAACACCAACCTCGGCGGCAACTCGATCATCTACATGCTCGAAAGCCAGATCGGCTACGTAGCCGGCGCCCTTCAGGCGATCGAAGCGGAGCGCCTCGGCTGGATCGACGTGCGCCCGGAAGTGCAGAAGGAGTTCACCGCCTGGGTGGACGCGGCCAGCCGGACCTCGGTGTGGGAGAGCGGGTGCCACAGCTGGTACACGACGGCCTCGGGGCGCAACACCAACAACTGGCCCGACCAGACCTTCCGTTACCGGCGCCGTGTCCGCCACTTCGAACTCGCCAGGTACCGGGTCATGCCGCGACGACCTGCCGCGACGGGACCCGGCACGGTTCGCACCGGAGCAGATGCCGCATGAACCCGCACGAAGCCAGTCCCCCCAGCCCGGCCCACGCACGCGGCTTCCGGATGCCGCCGGCGCTGATGCGGTTCGGGGCCGGGCAGCTCAACCGCTTTGCTCTCAACCCCAGGCTGCCCTGGGAGGTGCAGCGCCGGCGCCTTGGCCGGCTCATGGGAGCCTCGCCGATGCCGCGCGGCACGACCGTCACCGAGAGCATGCTGAACGGAGTGCGTGCCGAGGTGGTCACGGCCAGCGGAACGCGCCCCGAGCGCACCGTCGTCCATTTCCACGGCGGCGGCTACTGCGTGGGCTCGGCGCGCATGGCCAGGACCTGGGCTGCGCGCCTGAGTGCTCAGGCGGCCTGCCGGGTGGTGCTGCCCGAGTACCGGCTGGCACCCGAGCACGCCCATCCTGCCGCTCTCGACGACGCCCGCGATGTCATGAGCGCTCTGCTCAGCGAGACCGCGGCCGCCTCGATCGTGGTGTCTGGCGACTCGGCGGGCGCGGGCCTCGCGCTGTCTCTCATCCTGGCCATGCGCGACCAGGGCGAGGAACTCCCCGCCGGGTGCATCCTGATCTCGCCGTGGCTCGACCTCTCCGCGGACCGGCGGGCGGTACCGGAACTGGTCCGCCGGGACGTGCTGCTGAGCCCGCGCTGGCTCGAGGCCTGCGCCGCCGCGTACGCCGGCCGGAACCTGGCCGAACCCTCGGTCTCACCGCTGTTCGCCACGCACGGCGGCCTGCCGGCCCTGCTGATCCAGGCCGCATCCGATGACCTGCTCGTCCCGGACGCCGAGCGCCTCGCCGCCAGTGCGTCCGCTGCCGGAGTGGACGTCACCTTCACCAAATGGCCGCGCATGTGGCACGACTTCGCGCTGCAACCCGGCATCCTGGCCGCCGCCGACAGCGCGCTCTCCCAGGCGGCGTGGTTCCTGGAGACGGTGACGGGTTCCTGACCCCGGTCAGGTCCGCGGACATCCGGCGGTATCGCCCGATTCAATCAACTGATTGACAGTCGGTGAGTGCTGGCACATTATCGTCCGTACGGGCACGTCCGGCCGTGGGACCTTCGGTCCGCAGGAGAGGCGCATGAGACGGGAAGAGGAGGATGACAGCCTCAGCGCCCCGTACACCATTGCCTTCCCGTTTAACCGGACAGTCGGGCCGGTGATCGGTGCCTTCCTCGGCGGGTTGCGGGACGGGAGGCTGCACGGAGTCCGGACCGCCGACGGGACCGTCCTGTGCCCGGCGCTCGAGTTCGACCCGGCCGGCGCGTTGTTCCATGCGGTAGACACGGGCGGCGACATCGCCGCGATGGCGATGGGCATGCGGGTCCAGGCGCGGTGGCGGCCAGACCGGGTGGGCGATATCACCGATATCGAGTGCTTCGTGGCCGGTGCTGGCCGTTCGGTATTCCTTCGCGGGCGAACGGGATGCCACCCGCACCCCCGGCCACCAGCCTGGATCCACGGCATGGCCTGGCGCACCGAGACCGGGCACTTCGCGGACCGGGACGAGGTCGACCCGCGGGCGGGCCGCTGGAGAACACCGGCCTGGCGCCGACGAACGCCGGCTGGAAGCTGGTGGACGAGGGCCGGACCGCGTTCGGCGGCGCGCTACCGGCCAATCCCTCCGGCGGCGTGCTGTCGGGGAACCCGACGGGCGCCACCGGGCTGCCGCGGTTCGCTGAAGCGGCGCCGCAGGTCCGGGGAATGGCCGGCCAGCACCAGGTGGACGGGGCGCGCCTGGCGGTCGGCCACGCCATGGGCGGGGCTTCGCAGTTCCATGCCCTGTGGGTGGTGGGCACCGACCAGCCGCCTGACCGCTAGATCCAGCACAATCGAAAGGCCACCGCAGTGCCCCCTTCAGACACCGCCACCGCAGCCCTCCTGCCCCTCGACGCGCTCCGGACCGGCTGCCACGGCGGGCACCTGACCGCCGCCGCGCTGAAGCGCCACCGGGATGTCCCGGTGCTCTACATCGGCGGCGCCACGATGACCGGCGGCGAGATGGCGGACGAGGTGAGCCGGTATGTCCAGGCGTTCGAAGCGCTGGGCGTCGGGACGGGGTCGCCGGTGGCCCTGCTCGCGCTCAACCGCCCGGAAGTACTGCTGATCACCGCGGCCGGACAGATCCAGGGCCAGCGGCGCACCGCGCTGCACCCGCTCGGCTCGCTCGACGACCACGCGTACGCGATCGCGGACGCGGGCATCTCGACGCTGGTGATCGATCCGGTCCCGGCGGTCGCCGAGCGGGCACTGGTGCTGGTGCGCAAGGTCGACGTGCTCCGGCAGATCCTCACCATCGGGCCGGTACCGCCAGAACTCGCCGGGTACGCCCGTGACCTGACCGCCGAGGCCGCGGGCTACGCACCGCGCCCGCTGGTCCCGGCCGAGCTAGAACCCGGCCACATCGTGTCGATCACCTACACCGGCGGCACGACCGGCAAGCCTAAGGGCGTCATCGGCACCGCCAGTTCGATGGCGGCGATGACCCAGATCCAGCTAGCGGAGTGGGAGTGGCCGCGGGCGCCGCGGTTCCTGGTGTGCACGCCGCTGTCACACGCCGGGGCGGCGTTCTTCGCGCCGACCCTGATGAAGAGCGGGGCGCTGTATGTCGTGCCCAAGTTCGACCCGGGCGAAGTGCTCGCGACCATCGAGGAGCAGCGGATCACCGCCACCATGGTGGTCCCGTCGATGCTCTACGCCCTGCTGGACCATCCCGACTCGCGGACCCGCGACCTGTCCTCGCTCGAGATCGTCTACTACGGGGCCTCGGCCATCAACCCGGTACGCCTGAAGGAGGCGATCGACCGGTTCGGCCCGATCTTCGCGCAGTACTACGGGCAGACCGAGGCGCCCATGGCCATCACCTACCTGCCCGCCTCCGAGCACGACGACAAGCGACTCACCTCCTGTGGCCGCCCGTCGGCGTTCCTGCGCACGGCTCTGCTCGGGGAGGACGGCCTGCCGGTGCCCCCCGGCCAGCCCGGCGAAATCTGCGTGGCCGGCCCGCTGCTGGCCAGCGGCTACTGGGGCCAGCCTGAGGTGACCGCGGCGACGTTCAGCGACGGCTGGCTGCACACCGGGGACGTAGCCTGGGAGGACGAGGACGGCTACTGGTACATCGTCGACCGGACCAAGGACATGATCGTCACGGGCGGGTTCAACGTATATCCGCGGGAGGTCGAAGACGTCATCGCCGAGCATCCGGCGGTCGCCCAGGTGGGCGTGATCGGCGTCCGGGACGAGAAGTGGGGCGAGGCCGTGACCGCCGTCGTCGTGCTGCGGGAAGGTGCCGACCGAGACGAGGCCGCGGTCGCCGCGCTGACCGCGCAGCTCCAGCAGGCGGTGCGCGAGCGCAAGGGCTCGGTGCAGGCACCGAAGCAGGTGATCGTGGCCGCCGCGCTGCCGCTGACCGGACTCGGCAAGCCGGACAAGAAAGCCTTGCGCGCGCGATACGGCAGCGGGCCGGCTTCCGGCGGATGACCGACCGATGACCAGCGCCCTGCGAGGCGAGGAACTGGCCCTGCCGACCGAGCGGCGGCTGCTGCTCGCGGCGGAACGGTTGTTCGCCGAACGCGGCATCGACGCTGTCTCGCTCCGGGCGATCATGGCTGCCGCAGGCGCGAACGTGGCGTCCGTGCACTATCACTTCCGATCGAAGCCGGCCCTGGTCGAGGCGCTGATCGCCGAGCGCAGCGGCCGCGTCTTCAGCCGCGGGACCGAACTGCTCGACGCGATCGAGGACTCGGGCGAGTACACCGCCAGGCGGCTCGCCGAGGCGTTCATCTACCCGGTGGCGGAAATGGCCAGCTCGGGTGAGCTTTCCTGGGTCACGTTCATCGCGGGGATCCTGGGCAGCGGTCATCCCGCGCTGTCCGTGCTGACCGAAGGCTTCCTGCCCCAGGCCCGGCGCTTCACCGCCCTGATGGAACGCAGTTGCCCGGGAGTGCCCGCCCGGACCACGCGGTTCCGGCTGACTCAGGCCATGAGCCTGACCTTCCGGGTCCTCGGCGACCTCGACGGAAGCCAGGTCCTGCTGTCACTGAGCGGCCCGAAGCTGACCGCGGACGAAGTGCTCACCGAACTGATCGACGTAGTCACCGCAATCCTCGCCGGGCCGCCGACCGCTACCCCGCCGACCGCCCCGCCGACCACCCCGCCGACCGCCCCGCTGCCGCGAATGGACCTACGGTAACGTAACCTACGCAACGGTAACCGGGAGGCCCCATGCTGAACTATCGGGCGGGCACGCTGCCCGTCATCATCCAGGGCGGCATGGGCGTGGCGGTCTCGTCCTGGCCCCTGGCCCGGGCCGTAGCAGCCACCGGCCAGCTCGGCGTGGTGTCGGGCACGGCGCTCGACGTCGTACTCGCCCGCCGTCTGCAGGACGGTGATCCCGGCGGGCACCTGCGGTCAGCGCTGGCAGCCTTCCCCGTCCCGCAAATCGCCGCGCGCGTCTTCAGCCGGTACTTCCGCGCCGGTGGCCGCGATCCGGGGAGGCCGTATGCCCCGGTCCCCAGGCTCAGGCTGCGCCAGGACCGGCGGGCACAGGAACTCGCGGTGGTCGCGAACTTCGCCGAGGTCTGGCTGGCCAAGCAGGGCCACCACGGCCCGGTGGGAGTGAACTTCCTGGAGAAGGTTCAGCTGGCCACGCCCGCGGCGGCCTACGGTGCGATGCTCGCCGGCGTCGACGTGGTGCTCGTCGGTGCCGGAATCCCGCGGGAACTGCCCAGGCTGCTCGACGCGCTGGCCAGGCACGAGCCGGTGAGCCTTCCGGTCGATGTCGTCGGCGCATCGGACGACCAGCGGCACACCGTGGACCTCGATCCCGCTGCCCTGCTCGGCACGGCGCTGCCACCGCTGCCACGCCCGGCCTTCCTCGCCATCGTCTCCGCGCATGTCCTCGCGGAGTACCTCGCCCGCGATCCCTCGATTCGTCCCGACGGATTTGTCATCGAAGGGCACTGGGCCGGCGGCCATAACTCGCCGCCGCGCGGCCGACTCACGCTGGACGACGACGGTCAGCCCCGCTACGGCCCGCGCGACGACGCGGACCTGGCCCGGCTGGCCGCGATCGGACTGCCCTTCTGGCTCGCCGGTGCCCACGGCACCCCGGCAAGGCTGCGGGAGGCTCTCGCCGCCGGTGCCGCCGGCATCCAGGCGGGCACCCTGTTCGCGCTTAGCCGCGAGTCAGGGCTGCGCCCCGACCTGCGCTCCCGGCTGCTCGACAAGGTCCGCGACGGCTCACTGCGGGTGCGTACCGACCCGGCGGCCTCGCCCACCGGGTACCCGTTCAAGGTGGCGCAACTGCCGGACACCCTGGCTGACCCGCAGCGTTACGACGCGCGACCGCGGCTGTGCGACCTGGGTTACCTGCGCGCCCCCTATCTAAGGCCCGACGGAGTCGTGGGCTACCGCTGCCCGGCGGAGCCCGTGCAGATGTACGTGCGGAAAGGCGGCGATCCCAGGGAGGCAGCCGGCCGGTCCTGCCTGTGCAACGCGCTCACGGCCACCGTCGGGCTCGGCCAGACCCACCGGATCGGCGGCTATTCCGAGGAGCCGCTGGTCACGCTCGGATCAAACCTCGACGGCGTGCGCTCGATGCTCCAGCGGCACGCCGATGGCTGGTCGGCCGCCGAGGCCGTCACCTGGCTGCTCGCCCACTAACCTCGGGGCCTGTTCGCGACGCGAAGGTGGTCACCTCAGGCTGGCATGGTGCGTGCCTAGCGACCCGCGGCTTTCCCAGTCGGGGGTCGCGGTCATGAGGTTATCCCTCCGAACTCGCCCCCACCGTCACGCTGACGGCACTAGCCAGCGGCACTTGATAACCACCACGAGTTGCCAGGGCGGGCGAAATTCTCTCGCCAGGGACCTTCGTCCCCTGCACAGCCATCGGTGGCGCGGGATCTACTGAAGACGTAGCCCAGCTACAGATAGCGATGGGTATGCCCGCGGGCAGGCGAGACCGAGTCGGCCTGCGGACCAATCCGCATGACGGGAGCGCTCTGGTGGAAACCCTGATTGTTGTCATCGTCGTCGTTGCGGTGCTGCTCCTCATCGTGCTCGCGCTGGCGGTGCGGATCATCAAGCAGTACGAGCGGGGAGTCCAGTTCCGGCTGGGCCGGCTGCACGGAACGCGGGCTCCGGGACTCCGGGTGATCATCCCGTTCGTCGACGTCTTGCACCGGGTGTCGTTGCGTATCATCACGATGCCGATCCAGTCGCAGGGCATCATCACCAAGGACAACGTCAGCGTGGACGTCTCCGCGGTTGCCTACTTCCGCGTGGTCGACGCGGTGAAATCGGTGGTCGCGATCGAGAACGTCGGCACGGCGATTAACCAGATCGCCCAGACAACGCTGCGCAAGGTCGTCGGCCAGCACAGCCTGGACCAGACCCTGTCCGACACAGACACGATCAATATGGACATCCGCATCACCCTCGATGCCACCACCGTGGACTGGGGTGTGGAAGTGACCCTGGTGGAGCTCAAGGACATCCAGTTGCCCGACAGCATGAAGCGGGCCATGGCCCGCCAGGCCGAGGCCGAGCGCGAGAAGCGGGCGAAGATCATCAACGCCGAGGGAGAATCCCTGGCCGCCGCATCGCTCGGGGATGCCTCCGACACGATGATGGCTCATCCCCTCGCCTTGCAGCTGCGCAACCTGCAGAGCCTGGTCGAGATCGGCGTCGACAAGAACACCACCGTCGTGTTCCCCGCCCCGCTGATGAGCACTATCGAAGAGCTCGGTGCCTTCCTCGACCGCGAGAAGGCCGCGGCCCTCGCCCGCGAGAACGGATCGCGGTAGCGCTTGTGACCTAGGCATCGGCCCTACGCGCACGGCCGTGCTCCTGCTATTGCGGTCGCAGCATCGGGGGGTGCATGAAGGTGGCCCGGCCGCGCCGGTACAGCAGCGGCGGGCGGCCGGCGGCGGGCACTGCGGCCGCCGGCGAGCGGTCGGCTTCGATGACGAAACCCTCAGTGGACAGGACTTTGCGGCGGAAGTTTCCCAGGTCGGGCGCGTTGCCCCAGACAGCCTCGTAGACCCGGCGCAAGTCGGCGAGGGTGAATGGCTCGTCCACGAAACTGGCCGCCAGGGTGGTGTATTCGAGCTTGGACCGGACGCGGTCCAGGGCGTCGGTGAGGATCTGGGCGTGGTCGAAGGCCAGCGCGGGCGCGCCGTGACTGGCTGCGTCAGCCAGATCCAGGTCTGCCACCGGCCACCAGCGAGCGGCGAAGGCATCGCTGCCAGGACGGGGATCTGGCAGGCCGGGCCCGAGGGCAAGGTAGGCGACGGACACCACCCGCATCCTCGGGTCGCGGGCCAGGTCGGAGTAGGTGCGCAGTTGCTCCAGATGCCCGCCGAAGATGGTGCCCGTCTCTTCGGTCAGCTCCCGCTCGGCTGCCTCCTCAGCGTTTTCGTCTTCGCGGACGAAGCCGCCAGGCAGCGCCCAGTACCCCCGGTAGGGGTGGTCGCGACGCTGGACGAGCAGCACGGACAGCAACCCGGACCGCAAGGTGAACACAGCCAGGTCCACGGTGACCGCGAACGGAGGGAAATCAGCACTGCGATAGACACCCAGGAATTCCTGCTCACCGGGCCGCTGCACCTGCCCAGAAGTCACCGGGTACCTCCCACTGCCACCCACGCACGCGCGGGCAGGCTAGCGACGGCCGAGCCGAAGACCCGGCCGAAGAACTCAGCGCTCATAAGCATCCGCACCTCAACCAGTCCCTCATCCCCAAGCTCCGCATATTAGTCACTATGACTATAACACACCACCGGGCATTGCCGAGCGGATGCCCGCTCAACCGCATCGATGGCCCGTTGGTGCTGCTATTACGTCACCAACGGGCCATCGATGCGGTTGAGCGGAGTTGCGCGCAGGGGGTTAATGACGTGTGGTGGGACTTCATGGCCGCGGAATCGGGTGATCCGTTCCGCTGCGGGTTCCGTTCCCCAAGTGGAATGGTGGAGCACTCTCCCAAAATGTGAGCGCAGAGAGGCGGACATAGCATGGCACGCGGCGTCCAGGTAGGTGACAAGGCCCCAGACTTCACGCTCCCGGGACAGTCCGGTGAGCCGGTCCGGCTGCACGACAGGCTCGGCGAACGGGTAGTCGTCCTGTACTTCTACCCCAAGGACCAGACCCCCGGCTGCACTGCCGAGGCATGCGCTTTCCGTGACAGCCACGAGACCTTCACCGACGCGGGTGCCGAGGTAATCGGCGTCAGCTCGGACTCCGTGGACCGGCATGTAGCTTTCACCAACCGGCACACACTGCCCTTTACACTGGTCAGCGACCAGGGCGGTCGAGTAAGGAAGAGTTATGGCGTGCCGGCGGTGCTTGGCCTGCTGCCCGGCCGGGTTACGTATGTCATTGACCGCACGGGCACGGTCCGGCACGTCTTCAACTCGATGACCAATATCGGCAAGCATGTCGAAGACGCGCTCGAGGTGGTGCGGCAGTTGCAGGCCGAGCAGTCAGCCTGACAATCGCCCGGCCATCCGCTCCAGTCCCACCCAACGCCATGATCTAGCGAATATCCCGATATTCTCGCATTGCTTGCGATCAAGCAGGATGGGTAGCCGAACCAAGATCGGACTCACTAAATGCCGACGATGTCGATCACCCGGAGCGGGATGACACGCACCGCCGTGGCGAGCGGCCGGGCGGTGCGGCGCGGGCTGGCCTGGCTCCACGGCGGTGTCCGGGCCGGCTGGCGCGACCACCGGCTCATACTGATCGTGGCCGCGGTGGCGACGCTCCCCCGGATCCTCGCGATGCTGGCGTTCCGGCCTGCGCTGTTCATCACCGACTCCTTCATCTATATGCAGAACGCCATGGACTACAAGCTCGGCACGATCAGGCCGTCTGGTTACTCTGCCTTCCTCATCCCCTTCCGGGGACTGCCCGCCGCGCTTACCCTGGTCACCGCCGTGCAGCACCTGATGGGGCTCGCGATCGCCGTCATCGTCTACGGGCTGCTGCGCCACTGGTCCCTCCCCGCCTGGGGCGCGACCCTGGCCGCAGCGCCCGTACTCTTCGACACCCGCGAGATCGCGCTGGAGTCCTATATCGTCCCGGACACGCTGTACGCCCTGACCGCCATGATCGTCCTCGCTCTGCTCCTTACCAAGCGGACGCCCCGCCTCTGGCAGTGCGCCGCCGCCGGGCTGGGTATGGCATACCTGACGCTGCTGCGCGGCAACGGCCTACCGCTGGCACTGCTGGCCGTCGCGTTCCTCGGCATCCGCAAGGTCGGCTGGCGCTCCTTTAGCGCGGCTGCCGCCGCGTTCGTGTTCCCCGTCGCCAGCTACGTGCTCGCATTTCACGGCACCTATGGGGAGTACAACCTCACCAGCAGCGACGGCCTCTTCCTGTGGTCGCGGACGACCAGCTTCGCCAACTGCGCGATCATCAAGCCCCCGCAAGACCTCGCCCCGCTCTGCCCGGACCGGCAGCCGGACGTCAGCGTCCCGGTCGAGACCCAGCCCTGGACGATCCAGACGCTCCTGGCCGGCCCCCAGCCGGGTGACTACCTCTGGGCGCCGCATGCCTGGTGGATGACGGACGCGCATCCTGGCGTCAATGCGAGTAACAACGCGCTCGCCATGAGGTTCGCGCTCATGGCGATCGAGAAGCAGCCGCTGGATTACCTCCGGGTGACCGCTCGGGACGTGCTGCTGACGTTCCTGGCGACCGACCGACCGCAGAGCCGCGAGACGAACGTCTTCACTACGTGGCCGAACTCTTTCCATCGGCCGATCCAGGAGCTGGTGACCGAGCGCGAGTTCGCCGGGACTACGGCCAACATGCACCCGGTGTACTGGTACGCCTACTTCATGCTTCTCTACCAGCAACCGGTCTACTTCCCCGGTGTGCTCTTCCTCGGCGTGCTCCTGGCCGGGCTGGTCATCGTCGCCAGGGACTGGCGCCGCTGGGGCGGGATGGCGGCACTGCCGTGGTCGATGGCGGCGGCGACCATCATCACCCCGCCGCTGCTCACCCAGTACCTGTACCGCTACGCCATGGCCGCCATACCGCTCGCCTGCCTGGCCGTCGGCCTCGGCTTCGCCCGGGCGCCGAAGCAGTCGCACCAGGCCATCGAGGTCAACGACGTCGAGGTCAACGACGGGCACGAGGTCCGGCACCTCGTGCCCGCCCGCGGCGAGCACAGCGCGGAAGCCAAAGCAGACACCGCCCTGCCCCTGGCGTGAAGGCGACGGCCGGGCGGGCGGTCCGCGTTAGGATCTAGATTCTGTTATCCCGTGGTGTATAGCCAATTGGGTGGCCACCAGAAGGGGTTGCTGGATATGTCGCATCCCTCCGGAGCCGGTGCCTACGTCTGCCCGTACTGCCGGATGCCCGGTGCCGGAACTGGCGCAAGGCCGGCGGTGGTACACCACGCCCCGGACGCATCGCCGTCACGTCCATCGTCTGGCACCCGGAAACCACGGGCAGCATCCGTCGGAGTTCCACCGCTACGAAGAAATCCTGGTAGCCCGACGAGCTGCGACAGCTTTGGCGGGATTACTGCTGGGGGCACCATTTCCACCTGCCGTAGGAGGCGTTCTCGGCCCGGCCGGCTGCGGCTTCCTCGGCCAGCCAGCGGTGAATGGTCTGGTACGCGACTTCCTGGCCGTCGGTGGCGAGGTGCTCGGCGATGCTGCGCACGGTCATTCCCCTGACGCCGGCCGATCTGAGTATGGCGACCGCTCGCTGGCGGCCCGGATCGTCCGCGGCGCAGGACTCGGCGGGTGCGCGGCCTGTACCCGCGGTCAGCTCTCTGACCGCGGCGGCGGCGATGGCCGGCGGGATCATGGCCGAACCGAGCTGACGGCGGCTGCCGACGTGATACCGCGACCAGCGGGTGCGGTACTCCTCGCCGAGCGCCTCGGCGAGCAGTGGGTCCGGCTCGGGTCTGAGCCACCCGAGTCGTTCGGCGATCTGGCCGATCATCTCGTGCTCGATCCGGAAGAACTTCACCGGCAGCGCCCGGCTGTCCCAGCCCTGCTGGACGATCCCGCAGCCGGGGTGCCGCAGCCGGGCAAGGTCGGCAGCGATCCGCGCGTCGTCCGGGATGATCAACCGGGCGTCGGCCTCCGACCCTACTCCCAGGCCGATCCGCAGCCCGCACTGCGACTTCAGGTCGGCGGACCCGGTCATCGTGACCGTGCCCCGCTGAGTAGCCATGACCAGGTCAATCGCCTCTGACCGGCCGGTCATCACCAGCCGCGTGGCCAGGCCGGCCAAGGTGGCGTTGGTGACCCCGCCATCGGAGAGCCGCGGGCCGCCGGTGCCGATGCCCAGGATGACTGCCACCTCGTCGCACACGAGCAGGATCGACGGCTGGCGGGCAGACGGGGTGATCTTCTCCCCGCCGCTGCAAGACCGTGCCCTGGCCTCGACAGCTCGCAACAGCGCCCGCAGCATCCTCTCGGCTTCCTCACGATCCGTGGCTAGCCAGTCGATCACCGGCCCGGCGGCGCGGCGAGCGAGCCACGGCTGGATCCACGGCGCCGCCATCCGGCCGCCCTTCAGGTCAATGGCGAAGATCAGTACATCGGGACAGCGGGCCAGCTGGGCGAGCAGCACGTTCAGCAGGTTCGACTTGCCCGAGCCGCGCAGGCCGACAACCAGGGTGGCAACCTCGCGCAGGGTCACGGCGCAGACGCGGCCATCCTGGTACAACCCGACCGGGATCGGCCCGGTGATGCTCAGCGGCTCGTTCCCGGCCGGCAGCAGCACAGTGCTGGCCAGTACGTCCCGCTCAGCGACGTGCAGGATCACCTGGTGCGCCTGGTCTCCGCGCTCGAACCTGAGCGAGCCGCGCCGCAGCCGGGCAGCGACCTCCAGCCGCTCGGTGGCCGCTGCCAGCGCCGGGTAGGTGACCCGGCCGGACCCAGGCAGGCGTAAGTGCACGACGTACCCCGCGCTGCTGTCCTCCTGCCCCGCGTGGTCGACGCCCGGGTGCCCGATCCGGGCGAGCAGGTCTGGCCACTTGCGCTGCCGCTGCGCGGCGGCAGCGGCCTCGACGGCGAGCCGAGCCCGCTCAGCGGCACGCTCCTGCCGTTTCCGCACCGCCGGGTAGAGCGCGATCAGCACGGCGGCCGACACCACCAGGGCCATGACCGCCGGCACCGACAACACGGTCGTCTCGGCGGCATAAGCCAGCCAGCCGGCCGCGATCATCCCGCAAGCGCATAGGTACACCGCCAGCGCAGCGCTCCTGGCAGTCAGCACCGCGGCCAGGAACGGCAGAACGCACAGCACGACGCCAGCCGCGATCACCAGCGCGGACCGCCCGGCGGCATCAGCCCGCGCCGCCCCGCCGAACACGGCCGCGGTGGTCGCCGAGCTGACCGCAGCCGCCTGCAGCCGCACCGCTCCCCCGCCGCTCAGCAGGCTGTGCGCTGCCGTTATCGACAGGCGGTCACCGCGTCCGGGCCACATCCCAGAGCTCCTCATTCGGGCGCGGACTCTCGATGCGCTCCATCTCCGCCGCATGTACTGACCGGTGGATCGCGTGCGCCTCGGCGGCGAACTCGCCCATCCCGGCAACTACCGCCGCGATCTCCTGGAGATGCTCGGGGACGGATGGATGGACCGGAAACTCCGAACCTAGCCGCTCAGCCACGCCGGCTACCGCGGCCGCCAGAGCATCGAACAAGCCCGGCAAGCCGGCCAGGAACGAGTCCAGGTCAAGCGCGCTCTCCGGCACCCATGCACCGACATACTCACTGACCGCCTCCGTCACAGCCTCGATATGACCGCTCATCTGCTGCTACTCCTGCTGATCGTGCTGGGCCCCGAGATTCCCGCTGCCTCTTACTCTCCTTGTCCTTCTTCCCGACGTCTCTCGTCAAGACCCTGCCGCAAGATCCTCAGCCGCCGATTCCGGCATCGAAGGGAGGGAGGAACGATATGGATGCCAGAACCCGTCACCATTCGGGAGAAATGGCGGAAATCAGCGCTCGTGCTCTTCCCGCCAGCCGAGAGCCGCAGCCGAGCATGCATGCCGCCGACCGCTGATGCAGGTGTCAGGAGGAAGTGCCCTTCTCGCGGCCGGCTCGGTCGCTAAGCCGCGCCCCAAGGACGCGGCGGCTACCGTCCAGCCCCTACTCCAGTCCCTACTCCGGCATCCTGGATGAGCGCCTCAAGATGGACGGCGAGCAGGATAGCCCCGTCAATCAGGAGATCGCATTCGGCGGCCGTGATCTTGCCTGCGGTGGCCTGCTCCCGGAATCCGGCGCACGTATGCTGCAATGCCGAATCGACTGTGAACACGGTTCCCACCTCCCTGGAACAGTCATACCTCCCGAGATGGCTCGTTAGGACAGGGGCTTTGGTCCGCATCTTGGCCGGCCTTCAGATACCGGTCCGGCGGCGGTGCCGACGCCCCGGTCATTCGCCCTGCGCAGTACCGCCGTCCGCCTGCGCCTCGGCCTCCATTTTCGCAAGCCGCGTGTAGTAGTCCGGGAACTCGTTCAGGTGGGCCCGCGCGATCTTCGCCGTCACGATGACGTCGTCGCCGGTCACGTTCGTTTCCGGATCGCGTGTGCCGTGCTCTAGCTCGACGTCCATCCCCATCCGGAACTGCTCGGGGCTGAACGGGGAAGCATCCCAGTCGACGCCGATCCGCTCACCTGCGGCACGCGCCTCGTCGAGGGTGAAGCGTGATTGCGAAGCCATCCCTCAACACTAATTGCCTCGACGGCACCGCCAAGGCGCAGGGCACGTCCCCGGCACCTTCTGGGCGGAGCTTGATTACCTTGGACTCTGGTGTGGGCAGCGCACCAGAGCGAGGATGGAGAGCATTAGCAGGAACGAGGTGCTGGTGGCGGTTGCTCCTGTTGCCCCCGGGGGCACACTGGCTGGCCTGGCGTCGCTGGATACGGCGGCAGCCGGCTCGCTGGCGGCCTCGGACGTGCTGGCCCGGCTCGGCAGCACTGAGGAAGGCCTAGCGGAGGCGGAGGCCGCACGGCGGTTGCGGGCGGCGGGCCCGAACGCGGTGCGCTCGCACCGGGCGCGCGCGCTCCCGGTCCTGGGGCGGCAGTTGCGTTCGCCGCTGCTTATCTTGCTGGCGGTCACCGCCCTCGCGTCTTTCTTCGTCGGCGAGCGCAGCGACGCCCTGATCATCGGGGTGATCTTGCTGGCGTCCGTGGGGCTCGGGTTCGTGAATGAGTACCGGGCGGAGAAGGCCGCAGAGGCGCTGCACTCACAGGTCCGGCACCGGTGCATTGTGCTGCGCGACGGGCATCCGCAGTCAGCGGACGTCACCGAGCTTGTACCAGGCGACGTGGTCGATCTGCAGCTGGGCGAGGTGGTTCCGGCAGACGTGCGGCTGCTCGCCACCGCAGGGCTGGAGTGCGAGGAATCCGTCCTCACCGGGGAGTCGCTGCCCGCGGAGAAAACCCCGGCCCCGGTCCCGGCCGGGACGCCGCTGGCTGAACTGAGCTGCTGTGCGCTGATGGGAACGGTTGTGCACGCCGGTTCCGGCACCGGGGTGGTTGTCGCCACGGGAGGGCGGGCGGAGTTCGGGCGGATCGCGCTCGGGCTCGGGGAGCGGCAGCCAGAGACCGAGTTCCAGGTCGGGCTGCGCAAGTTCTCCATGCTGCTGGTCGAGGTCGCCGGCGTGCTCACCAGTGCCATCTTCGCCATCAACGTGGTCCTGCACCGGCCGGTCATCGACGCGCTGCTGTTCTCGCTCGCCATCGCGGTCGGCATCTCCCCGCAACTGCTCCCCGCCGTGGTGTCCACCAGCCTGGCGGCCGGTTCGCGTCAGCTGGCGCGGCGCAAGGTTCTGGTAAAGCGGCTGGTGTGCATTGAGGACCTCGGCGACATCGAGGTGCTGTTCACCGACAAGACCGGCACCCTGACCGAGGGCAGCCTCCGCTTCATGCGCTCGACCAGGCCAGACGGCGGGCCCGATGACGAGCCGCTGCTGCTGGGGCTTCTGTGCAATGAGGCGGTCGTGCAGGACGGCCATGCCGCTGGCGGCAACGCCCTCGACGTCGCCCTGTGGGACTCGCCAGCCGTGCTCGGTCAGAAGGCGGCCCTGGCCCGATACCGCAGGCTGGCCACGCTGCCGTTCGACCACGACCGGCGCGCGGTGTCTGTCCTAGTGGAGGATGACACCGGCAGCCGGATGATCGTGACCAAAGGGGCGCCAGAGGGAGTCTTCGAGCGGTGCGCCGACGTGCCCGCAACTGCCCGGGCCGCGCTAGACGCCGAGTTCGCCGCCGGGAACCGCGTTATCGCCGTCGCCAGCCGCGCGGCCGCTGGCCAGTCAGCGATCACCACGGCCGACGAGCAGGGCCTGCGGCTCCGCGGCCTGCTGGTATTCCTCGACCCGCCCAAGTCCACCGCCCGCCGGGCGCTGGACCGGCTGGCCGGCCTTGGTGTCACAGTCAAGGTCCTCACCGGGGACAATCCCGCGGTCGCGGCGAAAGTCTGCGCCGACCTTGGGCTGCCGTCCGGGCGCGTGCTGACCGGCCGCGACATTGACGCGGCAAGCGACGCCCAGCTCGCTGGCCTGCTCGCCGACGCCAGCGTGTTCGCGCGGGTCAGCCCGGAGCACAAGGCCCGGATCGTGCGGGCGCAGCGGCGCACTGGCGTGGACGTGGCGTTCCTCGGCGACGGAGTCAACGACGCTCTCGCGCTGCACGCCGCCGACGTCGGCATCTCAGTCGAATCCGCCACCGACGTCGCCAAGGACGCCGCCGACGTGCTGCTGCTGGAAAAAGACCTCGACGTGCTCGCCGACGGAGTCATGGAAGGGCGCCGGATCTTCACCAACACCATGAAATACGTGCTGATGGGCACCTCCAGCAACTTCGGGAACATGTTCAGCGCCGCCGGCGCGTCACTGTTCCTCGGATTCTTGCCGATGCTGCCCTCTCAGATCCTGCTGAACAACCTGCTGTATGACTCCAGCCAGATGGCCATCCCCACCGACAACGCCGATCCCGAACAAGTCGCCCAGCCGTCACGCTGGGACGTAGGGCTGATTCGCCGGTTCATGCTGTTCTTCGGGCCGATCAGCTCACTGTTCGACTTCGCCACCTTCGGCGTCATGCTCTGGGTCTTCCACGCCGGCCCGGCCCTGTTCCGGTCGGGCTGGTTCGTGGAATCCCTCGCCACCCAGACCCTGGTGATCTTCGCCATCCGCACCCGCCGGATCCCGTTCTTCCGCAGCCACCCGAGCCTGCCGCTGCTGCTCGCCGCCCTTGGGGTCGTGATCGTCGGCGCGGTGCTGCCAGCTACCCCACTCGCCCGCGCGCTGGGCTTCCAGCCGCTCCCAGGCCTGTTCTACCTCGCCCTCACCCTGATGGTCGCCAGCTACCTCGCCCTCATTGAGATCGGGAAACGCTGGTTCTACCGCACCGCGCCCGTTGTCCCGGCCAGCCGCAGCCGCACCCCGTATTACCGGCTGCTCCGCCGCGCGGCCCGCTTCACCACCGCAAGCCCCGCCCGCCTGCCCAGACCTGCCCCGCGTCAGTGAACCCACACAGCCCCGTTCGCACCGGCAAAGGGGACTTTTGCCTCTGCACGGCCAGGTAGCACGGTCATTAACTGGAGTCATGCCATCTGGCCGCGCCCACAGCCCGATCGCAGGCATCCCTTCCGTGGCGATGGTATGGCCCGCAAGGGAAGTGGCCGGATGAAGCGCACTCAACGGAGGTTTCAAATGTCCCGCAAGAACAGAACCGACGAGGCCTTGGAGCGCGGGCGCCAGGCGGCCGCTCAGCTGCAGCCAGCCGCGGCCAAGGTGAAGCCACTTGCCAGGAGCGCCAGGGTGACCGCGGAGCGCAGAGTGCGCAGAACGCGCGCCTGGGCGGCACCGCGGGTCGAGCACGCGGGCCAGGTTCTGGAAGATAGTGTCGCGCCGAAGGTCTCGGCCCTGCTGACCTCGGCCGCGCAGCGACTCGAGCCCGACAAGCCACGGCGCCGGCACTGGCGAACGCCGACCGCGCTAGCGGCCGGTGCCGCCGCCGCTAGCGCGGCAGCGGCTATCGTCCACAACCGCAGAAAGCCAGACTCCACGACGCCGGAGGCCAATGCGGGCGACATGGCAGCCGCCGCGGACATGGGCGACGGGCAGACGAGAACCCGCACCGACGCTGACGCAGATGTGGCGGGCACGGTCCACACCTCTTGACAGACCACGACGACATTCGGCTCGGGCAGGCACGGATCGCCGACCTGGGGAACGGGTCGGCCGTCTGCCGGGCACCGTGATCGTCTCCAGCGTTCCGGGTGGACGCTGGCGGGCACGTCCGACTGTGCATCCTGTGGTGCGCCTGGCCGCGAACGGCACGGTGTGCCATGGCCGGGGACGCCCGGCCTTGCCTGGCTGAGCGGCAAGCCGACAGCGCACTGCGGGCAGGGACATCCGCGGGCGGAGCGAGGACGTTAGGCCCTGCTGCGGTCGCCGGACGGACGGTAAGACGGATGTGGTAAGCAGCAGCGCCGACGATGGATGTGGTAAGCAGCAGCGCCGACGATGGCGCGGCGAGCAGCAAGGTGGCTGGGGTGAGGTGAATGACGCGGACTGGCAACCGGGTGGCGCTGGCGGCATCCGCGGCGATGGTCGCGTTCACCCTGCTAGCGGGCTTGTTCCTGGCGGTCGGCTGCGGGACGGCTCAGGTGGGCAAGCACTTGGTGTCCCCGTTCACTGGCGAGCGGGTCGGTTCCCTGAACCGGGTGCTCGCAGTCAAAATCGACAACATCGCGCAAGCCCGGCCGCAGACCGGCCTGGATAAGGCCGACATCGTCTACGTGCTGCCGGTGGAGGGCGGACTGAGCCGGATCCTGGCGATCTTCTCTTCGCATGTCCCGCCGGTGGTCGGCCCGGTTCGCAGTGCCCGGGAGGACGACCTGGAACTGCTGCGCCAATTCGACCGCCCCGCTTTCGCCTATTCGGGCGCCACGCCCGTCTTGCTTCCCTACGTGCGCCGGGCTCAGACCGTGGACCTGTACGCAGGCACCACCAGCGGCTACTTCCGCAGCGCTAGCCGCGTCGCGCCTTACAACCTCTACGCCCACACCGGGCAACTCCTCGCTCAGGCCGGCGGCGCGAGCCGGGCCGGCGACATCGGGTTCCGGTTCGGCGCCGCCCCGGCGGGCGGCCAGCCCACCAGCACCGAGCGGGTGTCTTACCCGGCCGCCTCGTTCGCCTTCACCTGGTCGGCGGCAAAGGGACGCTGGCTGATCTCGATGGACGGCACCCCTGCGGTCACGGCCAGTCACGACCAGTTGTCGGCCGCCACCGTCGTCATCCAGCACACGATCGTTCGTACGTCCCGTTTCCTGGAGTACGGCAGCCGCCCGCCATACGCGCAGAGCACCGGCTCCGGCACCGCCGTGGTACTCAGGAACGGCAAGGCCTACCAGGCCCGCTGGTCACGGCCCGCCGCAGACGGCGGCACCAGCTTCACCACAGCGGACGGCCAGCCGATGACCTTCGCTCCCGGACCCGTCTGGGTTATCTTGACCTCGCGCTGAGCCGGTACGCCCAGGCAACCCGATCGCCCGGCCGCTGCCGGCTTCACGGTTAGCTTCTCCAAGGAGAGCGGACGTATTGCCCATTGACGTGCATGAGCGTCCAGTCAATTGGCACCGCCACCTGCGACAGGACGCCAAGGCGATCGGGGACCGCGATCTCAGCGTTACTTTCCTCGCGAGTCAGGGACCCGGGCCACCGCGGTCTGCGGGCGGGCCGGGCGTCCTGGTGGCCGTGAGCGTGGTGCTGCGGAAGGCTCGTAGCTGAGGAGGTCGCCGGGCTGGCAGCGCAGCGCCTGGCACAGTCGTGTCATGGTGCTGAGCCGGATCGCCCAGGCCCGGCCGTTCTTGAAGCCCGGTCTCTTCTCACCCCGAGCCGACCGGATGCGCCGCCAGCGACACGAGCGGAGTACCCGCCCGGCATGACAGCCCGGCACAGCCCCCCGGCAATGCCCCTGGTCGCCGGACTCTAACAACAGCGACAAAAAGGTCATATTTCGAGGCTCGCCATGCCGTCGCCTGGCAGCGTTCCGTGATCGCGGTCGAATTTCAGTAGCTGCGACTGACTAATGACCACGATTACGGAACTAACCCCGCCCCGCAACGCCGATAACGGATTCGGCTGGGCGGGCTGGGTGCAGGTCGCTGATGACAGCGCGCATACCACCCGGTCGCACCATCTCATTGGCAGTAGATGGCTTGGTCGATCAGTCTCCAGGCGACCCCCGTCACGCCGACGACCGCAGCGGGAACGCCGTAGCGCAGCGACCGCGGCTGCCAGCCGGGCTCCGGGTCCCGGCAGACCCCGGCACCCGGCATGCCCAGGCAGCCCAGCCAGCGCGGCAGCCCAGC
>Ga0307372_10004642_pt1 | contig 21042 bp, 5 predicted proteins | sample OX1MG_FD_202533 | JGI IMG/M metagenome (GOLD analysis project Ga0307372, IMG submission 202533) | Soil microbial communities from Risofladan, Vaasa, Finland - OX-1 | ecosystem: Environmental > Terrestrial > Soil > Coastal area > Acid sulfate soil | place: Finland: Risofladan, Vaasa | collected...
GCCGCGGGACTGACGTACATCCTTCCGATCACGACGGCGATCGTCGTTCTGCTCGGCATCGTCTACGTCAGTTACCGGCAGACCATCGCGGCGTATCCGAACGGCGGCGGTTCCTATACGGTCGCGCGGGAAAACCTGGGCACGAGAGCCAGTCTGCTGGCCGCGGCCGCTCTGATGACGGATTACGTGCTGAATGTCGCGGTCGGAATCTCGGCCGGCGTCGGCGCGCTGATCTCGGCCGTGCCGGCCCTTCAGCCCTACACGCTGATACTATGCCTCGTCATTCTGATTATGCTGACCTTCGTAAACATGCGCGGCATCGGGGCGGCCGGTACGCTGTTCATGCTGCCGACCTGCGCCTTCATCGTGAGCCTGTGCGCGCTGGTCTTCTGGGGCATGTTCGCGACGATTTCCTCGGGCGGCCATCCGCATCCGGTGATCTCTCCGGCACATCTCGGTAAGGCCACTGAAGCCGTGGGAGCATGGGTGCTGTTACGCGCATTCGCGAGCGGGTGCACTGCGATGACGGGGGTCGAGGCGGTCAGCAACGGCGTTCAGGCGTTTCGCGAGCCGGTCGTGCCGGCGGCGCGCCGCACGCTCACGATCATCATCGTCATCCTGATGGTGCTTTTGATCGGCATCGCCTATCTCGCGAATGCCTATCACATCGGCGCGACCGAACCCGGAACCGCGAACTACCAAAGCGTTCTGTCTCAGTTGATTGGCGCGGTCGCCGGCCGGGGCATCTTTTACTGGGTCAGCATCACTTCAATTCTGCTGGTGCTGTGCCTGTCGGCGAATACTTCATTCGCCGATTTTCCGAGGCTTTGCCGCGCGGTGGCCGAGGACGGTTATTTGCCCGGCTCCTTCACCAGTCAGGGGCGGCGGCTGGTCTATTCGGAGGGCATCTGGGTTCTCGCGATTCTGTCCGGAGTCCTGCTGCTCGTGTTCGACGGCGTTACTGACCGGCTGATTCCACTGTTCGCGGTCGGTGCGTTTCTGGCCTTCACCCTGTCGCAGAGTGGAATGGTCGCGCATTGGTGGAAGAGCCAGGAGCGCGGCGCGCGAGCCAGCATGGCGGTGAACGGGTTGGGGGCAATCGCCACCGGCGTTACGGTCGTGGTCGTGGCGGTCGTCAAGTTCATGTCCGGCGCCTGGATAGTGGTGCTGCTGGTGCCGTCGCTGGTCGCTCTGATGCTTGCGGTCGGACGCCACTATCAAAGAATCGAACGGGAAACCGCGGCGCCCGGCAGTCTGAAGCTCGAAAATTTGCAAGCGCCTGTCGTGATAGTGCCGATCATCGAGTGGAGCACCCTCGCGGAGAACGCCCTGCGGTTCGCGATGACGCTGTCGCGCGAAATCGAAGTACTGCATATCGAAAGCGAAGACAGTCCCAATTCGCTAACAAAGATTTGGCCGGCGCGCGTGGAAGAGCCAGCGCGCGAGGCGAAGCAGGCCGTGCCGCAACTGACGGTGCTCAAGTCACCATATCGATTCGTGGTGCAGCCGATTATCGATCACGTCCTGAAGGTCGAGCGGAAGAACCCGGATCGCACCATCGCGGTACTGCTACCGGAGTTGGTCGAACGGCAATGGTACCAATATTTTCTTCACAACCAGCGCGCCCGGATTCTTGCGGCTCGCCTGCTGGCGCAGGGGACGCATCACATCGTGATCGTCAATGTGCCCTGGTATCTGCGTGAACGGAATTGAAGGCGGATCGCCACGTTCGTCGCCGGGCGAGATAATACTAGCCTTGATCACCCAGTCTTAGAAAAAGAAACCCCAGGAACTTCTGGTTGCGCTGGACTGACAGTTGCCGCCCAGCGCATCGCATGACGTGGGTGCGGAGGCGGTCTGCCCATACGGACTTGGCTGACTAAAACACGCCTGCAATCCGAATGCATAGAAAGTCAGTACTGCCGCAAGAATAATTATATTACGCATTGTTACACTCACCCTCACTTCATCTTGCGCGCCGCGCAGGAGCCGATACAAAGGAATATGGCCGCCTTGGGCGCGGTTCCGTGCCGCGGAGCACCAGATGGCAGCGGAAATGATAAATTGGACTTCGCCCTCGCGATGGCGGGATGATGAAGGTGTACCGAAATTCAAGGACACAAGATGAGTGCGATCGTATCGACCCGCTACGGAAGACTCGAAGGCGAGGAACAGGATGGGCTGACGGTTTTCAAGGGGGTGCCGTTCGCGGCAGCTCCCGCCGGTGTTCGGCGATGGCTCGCGCCCCAGAAACCGGCGCCATGGACTGGAGTTCGCGACGCGCGGCGCTTTGGCGCGGCGGCTCATCAGAACCCGGTCACCAACCAGGCGCTCGCCGCAATGAAGATCGAGCAGGCGCATGCGGAGGACTGCCTTAATCTCAATTTGTGGACGCCGGGAGTCGATAGTGCGCGGCGCCCGGTGATGGTGTGGATTCATGGCGGCGGGTTCACGATCGGGGCTGGCTCACAGGAAGTTTATAACGGATCGTTTCTGGCCCGGCGCGGCGACGTGGTCGTGGTCACGATCAACTACCGCCTCGGACCGCTGGGCTTCCTGCGGCTGAACGATGTCACCGGCGGACGAATCCCGTCGAGCGGCAACGAGGGACTGCTCGACCAGGTCGCGGCGCTCGAATGGGTGCGCGACAATATCGCGGAATTCGGCGGCGATCCGGACAACGTCACGATCTTCGGTGAATCGGCCGGAGGGATGAGCGTGGGGGCGCTGCTGGCGATGCCTTTGGCGCGCGGCCTGTTTCACAAGGCGATCGCGCAGAGCGGATCATGCGACACCGTGTCGTCGGTCGCGCGGGCGAATCGGACGGCGCAAAGGGTGCTGGTGAAGTTGGGCGTGGCCGCCGACGACATCGATGCGATACGCGCGCTGCCGGTTGCCCAACTGCTTACGGGGGTGTGCGGGCCCGACGGCAAGACGCCCGATCGCGAGCTCGGGATGGCGTACCAGCCGGTGGTCGACGGCACGGTTATACCGCGCGAGTTGATCGAGATGGTGACGCAAGGCTCGGCGGCGGGCGTCGCGGTGATGGTGGGGTCGAATCTCGAGGAATGGAAATTGTTCTCCGCACTGGATCCGCGGACCAATCAAGTAGACCGGGCCGGTCTGATCAAGTGGCTGAGCAAGCGGCTGACGGTCGATTTCGCCAGCTCGGTGGTCGCAACGTATGAGCGAGCGCGGGCGGCGGCGGGCGCGTCGATAGCGCTGCCAGAGCTCTATTCGGCGATCGAGACCGATCGCGTCTTTCGCATGCCGGGCGTACGTCTGGCGGAGATCCTTGGCCGGCGCGAGCCCCGCGTTTACAACTATCTGTTCACCTGGCGCTCGCCCGCGATGGGCGGGGTGCTGGGATCGTGCCACGCCCTGGAGATCGGTTTTGTCTTTGGCACAAATCATCTCGTGGGGATGAATCACTTTGCGGGCGAGGGTCCGGCGGCGGACAAGCTGGCCGGCGAGATGCAGGACGCGTGGCTGGCGTTCGCGCGTGACGGCGACCCCGGTTGCGCGAGCCTCGGCGCATGGCCCGGCTATACCGAGGAGCGCCGCGCGACGATGCTCTTCGGCGAGACCAGCCGCGTCGCGGATGCGCCCTTCGACGAAGAGCGGCGCGCCTGGGACGGAGTTCCCAGCGGGATTCTCGGCGCGCTCTGAGCGGCGGCGTCCGCTCACGCGGCGATGAACGAGCGCAGCACTGCGAAAAATCGCTCAGGCTGATCGGCGACGATGCCGTGGCCGGCGCCGGCAAATCGCTCGAAGCGCACCAGGTGCGGCGGCAAGGCCGCGACGATCTCCTCGGCACACGGCACCGGTGTCATCGGGTCGTCCTCGCCGACCATCACCAGCGTCGGGCATTTGATTCGCGGAAGTTCGGCGAGGAAGTTCATCGTCTCTCGCTCGCCACGGCGAAACTCGGCCATCAAGCGCGGATTCCAGATCGTGCGGGCGTCGGTCTCGGGATTGTAGGGACTGCGGCGATAGAGCGGAGCGCATAGGCGCCAGAACTCGAGCCCCGCCTGCGGAGTCGGATCCTCGATAAAGGCTTTGGCAGCCGCGCCGGCCTCCGCTCCGCCGAGCCTGGTGAAGACCTGGACCTGGATCGCCTGCTTGCTGGGTGAGGCCGCCGTGCTGCAAAGCACCAGCTTGGCCGGATGATCGGGATGGCGCAGTGCGTAGGACATCGCGACGTAGCCGCCGAACGACACGCCCATGACGATTGGCCGTGCGATCTCCAGCGCGTCGCACAGCGCCTTCACGTCATCGCCCCACTGCGCGAGTCGCCAGTGCGCGGAGTCGTCGCGACCGTCGCTGCGGCCGTCGCCACGATGGTCGTAATAGACGACTTGTACGAGGTTGGCGAGCGGTGAGTAGGCGGGCTTGAAGATCGAATGATCGGCGCCCGGGCCGCCGTGCAACAGCAGCAGCGTCGGGACTTCGCGCATGTGCGGTCCGTCGGACCGCAGCTTGGCCCCTTCGACGTCGAAGAAGAGCCTGCAACCGCCGATATCAACTCGCACTTTGGCTTACCTCAGCGATCGGCGTTCATTGCAACTTTGCCGTCCTTCATTACAAACACGACCTTTTCGGTGGCCCGGATATCTTCCCCTGGGTCACCGGGCACCGCGACAATATCGGCACGTTTGCCGGCTTCGAGGGTGCCGATTTTCCCGGCGAGACCAAGCAGTTCCGCGTTCACCGAGGTGGCGCTCCGGAGCGCCGCGAGGGGGCTCATACCGGCGTTCACCAACAGCCCCATCTCGCGCGCGTTGATGCCGTGGCGGCAAACCCCGGAATCGGTGCCGAGCGCAATCTTCACCCCGACCGCGAGCGCCCGCCTTACCATCCCGGGCGCCGCTTCCATTGCGTGACGGGCCTTGACGGCCAGTTCGGGCGGCAACCGGTCCAACCCTCGCCCGAGTTGATGCTGGACGAGCAGCGTCGGCACGAGGTAGACCCCGCCCGCTTTCATCGCTTCGAGCGTCTGATCGTGGAGAAAAGTTCCGTGCTCGATCGAATCGACGCCCGCCTCGACCGCGTCGCGGGCCGCGGAATCGCCATGACAATGGACCGCGACGCGCTTGCGCAGCCGATGCGCCTCATCGACCACGGCGGTCATTTCCTCGAGTGTGAGCTGTGGCGTGTCGACCTCGTCGGCCAGTGACATCACGCCTCCGGACGCGCAGAACTTGATGACATCGGCGCCGTACTTCACGTTGAAGCGAACCGCCTTGCGCAGGTCGGCGGGGCTGTCGGCGATGCCGTCGGTGTAGTCGGACTCGCGGCCGGTGGCGCGGAAGTGAAGGCCCGCGTTGCGGTCGGAATGGCCACCGGTAGCACCCAGAAGATTGATCGCCACCAGCATCCTGGGCCCCGGCAGCAGTCCCCTGGCGATCGCATTGCGCAGGCTCACGTCGATAAAGCTGGCGGGATACAGGCATCCCACATCGCGCACCGTGGTGAAGCCGGCAGCGAGGGTGAGGCGGGCGTTGACCGCGGCCTGGTAGGCTTTTTCCGCGACGTGCTGGCGGAAGCGATCGATGAAGAACTCGTTGTAGGATTTTACTCCAACCGTCAGATGCGTGTGGGCGTCGATGAAGCCGGGGCACAGCGTCACGTCGCCGAGATCGATCCGTTCGGCGCCGGCCGGGATGCGCCGGCCGGGTCCGCAGGCGGCGATCTCTTCGCCCTCGATCAGGACCACGCCATCGGTTTCGATCCGGTCCGATTTGCCGTCGAAGATTCGTGCAGCTTTGAGAGCGATCGTCATCGAATACGAAGCCCGCTTCGCGCGGCCGCCGCGCCCGGCGCATTTTCCCCGGATCGCGCGTGACGAAAAGATGCGGTGGGATCGTGGAGGGAGTTCTCCCGTAGTAATTAACAGCAGTCGCGGCAAAGATCACCTCGTAACTGAGGCGAAACCAGAAATGTTACCTGGATTGGCTTTACCGTGTTCTCCAGAGAACGCACTTGTCAGGCTGGTTCTGAACTTGCCTTGACCCCCCCAGAGGGCGCGCCCAGACTTGAGTGGGACGGACCGACATAGGAATCGGGTCCGACTTTGATCCGGTCAGACTGTGGGCCTTGCTCGCGCCTTCGACCACTTTCCGACAGAACCAATGCCAACCGCTGTGCAACGAAGGCCTGTAGAGGCTCTCATGTTTCGGCCTCATCTGTCGCAGGCGGAATCGATCCTGCGTTATCGCGACAGTTTGATCTCACGATCGGGTAATCACACGAGTATTCGTGGTGTCTATTCAGGACGCAAGGGTCAGCAACGTTGAATCGAACTCGCGCCAAACTTTCCAGCCTCGTCGACCTCCTTCGATGGCGGGCGCTCGAACAGCCAGAGCACCAGATCTACACCTATCTAATCGACGGAGAAGCAGAAGGCGGCCATCTGACCTATGAGGCACTGGACTCACAGGCGCGGGCGATTGGCGCGCTGCTCCAGAGCTACAAGGCAGCCGGGGAGCGTGCACTGTTACTCTACCCGGCAGGTCTCGAATTCATTGCGGCGTTTTTTGGCTGCTTGTATGCCGGGGTGATTGCGGTTCCGCTGCCACCGCCGAATACGGCTCAGCCGCAGCGCGCTCTGTCCCGGTTTCGTGCAATCGCCAACGACGCCCAGCCGACCGTGGTGCTGACCACGTCATCGATCCTGGCCAAGGTCGAGGGTCTGTTCACGCAAGCCCCAGGACTGCGGTCGCTGCGCTGGATTACCACCGACAAGGCGATCGGAGTTGCGGCCGACGATTGGCGTGTTGCGGTCGTGGCTCCCGCCACGCTGGCATTGATTCAATACACTTCGGGCTCGACCGCTATTCCGCGCGGCGTAATGGTCAGTCACGAGAATCTGCTCGCGAACTCCGAACACATCAAGCAGGCCTTCGAGATTGGGCCGGACGCCGTTTCGGTAACGTGGCTGCCGGTCTTCCACGACATGGGGCTTACCAACGGAATCATCCAACCGATGTTTGGAGGACGCCGGTGCGTGATCATGCCGCCGCAGTCGTTTCTGCAGCGGCCGGTGCGCTGGCTTCAGGCGGTTTCAAAATACCAGGCCGATATCAGTGGCGGCCCGAACTTCGCGTATGAATTGTGCGTCCGCAAGATTACGCCGGAGCAGCGCGACGCGCTCGACCTCAGCAATTGGAAGCTGGCGTACAATGCCGCCGAGCCGGTCCGCGCCGACACCCTGAAGCGCTTTGCGGCGGCCTTCGCGCCTTGTGGTTTCCGGCCACAGTTCTTCTATCCGTGTTACGGCCTCGCTGAGGCCACGCTGATTGTTTCGGGCGGTGTCGTGAAAGACGAGCCCATCCTGCGCACGATGCAGGTGTCATCGCTCGAACACAACCACAACGGCGTGGTCAAGACGTCCGACCGGCGCGCGAACGTCCGCACCCTGGTGGGGAGCGGGCATGCGGTGGCGGAGACCAGAATCGTGATCGTCAATCCGGTGTCGTTGACCGCGTGTGCCCCCGATGAGGTGGGCGAAATCTGGGTGTCGGCTCCGAGCGTGGCCCAGGGTTATTGGAACCGGCGCGAGGAGACCGAGATCACCTTTCATGGCTATCTCGCCGGTACGGGAGAGGGACCGTTTCTGCGCACCGGAGATCTGGGATTCCTCGGCGATGGGGAACTGTTCGTCACCGGCCGGCTGAAGGACCTGATTATCATCGGCGGCCGCAATCTCTATCCGCAAGAGATCGAACTGACCGTGCAGCAGAGTCATCCGGCCGTGCGACCGGCTTGTTGCGCGGCGTTTTCGGTCGAAGTCGCGGACGAAGAACGCCTGATCGTCGCGGCCGAAGTGGAACCGCGCTACGCGGCCAATCGGCATCCGGCGAACGGCAACGGACCCGTGAACGGCAACGGACCCGTGAACGGCAACGGACATGTGAACGGAAACGGTAATGGACACACCAACGGCATCGCGAATGGCAACGGCAACGGAACGTCGCATCCGCATCACAACGGACGCCTGCCGCTCGATACCGATGCCCTGGTTCGTGCTATCCGGCGAGCGGTCGCTGAAGAACATGACGTGAGAGTGCACGCCGTGCTGCTGCTGCGAGCGGGCAGTATTCCAAAGACTTCCAGCGGCAAGCTCGAGCGCCGCGCATGCCAGGCTGGTTTTCTGGATGGGACGCTTGCCAGCCTCTGAGGTACCAGTGATGGCCGGGAATCTCATAAGTGGAGAGATGGCGACGCCGTCGAGGACGTCGGAAAGTCCTCGCCTTGCCACGCAGAGCGCGGAGGTGATCGAAAGATGGCTGGCCGAAAAGCTCTCGGACCTGCTGGGAGTCGATCCTCGAGAAATCGACGTTCGGGAACCATTCGCCAGCTACGGAATGGGTTCGACGGAGGCGGTCAGCCTCTCGGGAGAACTGGCCGAGTGGCTGGGAGGAAAAGTTCCGGCTGATCTGGCCTACGAGTATCCGACGATCGAGGCGCTCGCGCGGCATTTGAGCGGGTCGCCGAATGGATCGTTTTCGATCAACGGCCTCGACCCGCAACATGCGGCTGAAGCGGAGCCGATCGCGATTATCGGAATCGGATGCCGGTTTCCCGGCAGCAGCGGTCCGGAGGCGTTCTGGCAGTCATTGCGTGACGGCATCGACGCAATCACGGAAGTGCCCGCCGACCGCTTCAAGCTCAACGAGGTTTACGATCCGGATCCGGCAATCGCGGGCAAAATAAACACGCGATGGGGCGGCTTTGTCGAGCAGGTCGATCAGTTCGATCCGCAGTTCTTCGGAATCTCGCCGCGCGAGGCGGCGCGGATGGATCCGCAGCAGCGCCTGCTGCTCGAAGTAACCTGGGAAGCATTGGAAGACGCGGGGCAGGTGGCCGATCGGATCGCCGGTAGCCCCACCGGCGTCTTCGTGGGTATCTCGAACAACGATTACGGCCGGACGCAGTTCAGCGATTTGAGCCGTATCGACGCCTACGCGGGAACCGGCAACGCCCTGAGTATCGCGGCCAACCGGATCTCGTACCTGCTGGACTTTCGCGGTCCGAGCATCGCGATCGACACGGCCTGTTCGTCGTCACTGGTCGCAATCCACCTGGCCTGCGCCAGTCTGCGCAATGGGGAATCGACGCTCGCGGTAGCCGGCGGCGTGAACCTGATCCTGTCGCCCGCCATCACGATGAACTTCACCAAGGCCGGGGTCATGGCGCCGGACGGGCGATGCAAGGCGTTCGCCGCCGCTGCAAACGGCTACGTGCGCAGCGAGGGCGCGGGAATTGTCGTGCTGAAGCCGCTGTCCCGCGCGCATGCCGACGGTGATCCGATCTATGCGGTCATCCGCGGCAGTGCGGTGAACCAGGACGGACGCAGCAACGGGCTGATGGCGCCGAATCCGCTGGCGCAGGAAGCGGTCTTGCGCGAAGCGTATCGCAGGGCGAAGGTTTCGCCCGGTGACGTTCAATACGTCGAAGCGCATGGCACTGGCACTCTGCTGGGTGACCCGATCGAGGCCAGAGCGCTGGGCCGGGTACTGGCCGACGGTCGTGCGCCGGGGCGGCTTTGCGCGATCGGTTCGGTCAAGACCAACATCGGACATTGCGAAGCGGCGGCAGGGGTAGCGGGGCTGATCAAGATCGCACTCGCGCTCAAGTATGCGGAGATTCCGGCGAGCCTGCACTTCCAGGAGCCGAATCCGCATATACCGTTCGATGAGCTGCCGATCCGCGTGCAGACGAAACCGGGTCCGTGGTCCGCCGCGAGCGGTCCAGCGTTGGCGGGCGTCAGTTCGTTTGGATTTGGCGGCACCAATGCTCATGTGGTTCTGCAGCAGGCGCCGCAATTGCCAGGCAAGAATTACGAAATCGACGATGGCAATTCGTGTTACCTTCTGCCGCTTGCGGCCCGCAGTCCGGAAGCGCTCCAGGCCGTCGCGCGAAGCTACCAGAAATTTTTGGCGACCACCGGGCTCTCGCCGCACGACATCTGTTACAGCGCGGGCGTGCGCCGCAACCATCACGACTATCGCCTGGCCGTGACCGGCGCTTCGGCGCGACAACTTGGCGACGGCCTGGGAGCTTTCCTGAACGGGGAGACTCGGCCCGATCTGTCGGCGGGACGCAAGGCTCTCGCCGGCCGCGGAAAACTGGTTTTCGTTTTTTCCGGGCAAGGCGCCCAATGGTTTGGCATGGGACGGACGCTCTTGCACCAGGAGGCGGTTTTCCGCGAGGTGATCGAGCGGTGCGAGCTGGCGCTCAGGCCGCACACCGACTGGTCGTTGATCGCGGAGCTCGCCGCCACCGATGCGCACGAGTCGCGGTTGACCGAAGTTGACGTGATCCAGCCGGCGCTGTTCGCAGTGCAGGTCGCGCTCGCCGCCCTGTGGCGCTCATGGGGTATCGAACCCGATGCGGTCGTCGGCCATAGCATGGGCGAGGTCGCGGCGGCGTATGTCGGCGGCGCGCTCAGCCTTGAAGACGCGGCACTGATCATCTGCAAGCGCAGCAGCCTGGCCAGACGCACGGTCGGGCAGGGCGCGATGGCCTCGGTGGAACTTTCGATCGAAGAAGCGCGGCACGCGATCGCGGGTTACGAAGATCGCGTTTCGATCGCGGTCAGCACCAGTCCCGAATCGACGGTGCTGTCGGGCGATCCCGCGGCCCTCGCCGGGATCGTCGAGCAGCTCCAAGGCCGCGATGTTTTCTGCCGGATGGTGAAGGTGGATTTCGCCTCGCATAGTCCGCAGATGGACCCGTTGCGCGGCGAATTGATCCAGGCACTCGAAGAGGTGCAGCCGCATCTCGCCTCGGTGCCGATTTACTCTACCGTGCTGGACGCGGTGGCCGACGGGCCGGAACTCGATGCGCTCTATTGGGCGCGCAATCTCAGGGAGCCGGTGCTGTTCTCAGGGTCGATTCAACGGCTGCTGGAAGATGGCTATGACACTTTTCTCGAGATCAGTGCGCATCCGGTATTGCTCAGTGGAATTCACCAAGGGCTGCATCACGCGGGCAAAGCAGGCGCAGTGCTCGGGTCTATGCGGCGCGAGGAAGACGAGCATACGGCAATGCTGCGTTCGCTGGGCGCCCTATATAGTTCGGGCTACGCGGTGGACTGGAGCCGTATGAATCCCGAGCACGGTGAGTGCGTCCGGCTGCCCGCGTACTCATGGCAGCGCCAACGCTGCTGGTTAGAGCCAGGATCGGAAAGCAGCTATCGATCGGATGATTCGGCAAGGAATTCGGGCGCGAATAATTCTCTGCTGGGCCGGCACTTCAAAGCGGCCGAGCCGGGCGGTGCCCATTATTGGGAAATCCAACTGGACAAGGAGGCGCTGCCATTCCTCGATGACCATCGGATCGAGGGCGTCGCCGCGTTGCCCGCATCGATCTACGTCGAGATGGCATCGGCCGCCGCGCAGGAGGCGCTCGGCACGCGATCGATCGTGGTCGAAGATGTCGAATTTCACCGGGCGCTTTTTATGCCCGACGGTGCGAGCAAAACGATTCAGGTGATCGTTGCACCCGGTGCCGACGGCGCGGCGTCATTTCAAATATATAGTTCTTCCACCGGAACGGAGCGCCCGACCAAGTCATGGACGCTGCATGCGTCAGGGACAGTGTCTGCTTATCAAGACTCGGGCCTACTGCCTATTCTGGAAGAGGAGCCGGTCGCCGAAATCCAGCTTCGATCCACCGAGAAAGTATCGGGAGCCGACTACTATCGACAGCTTGGCGAGAACGCGGTCCAGTACGGGCCTTTTTTCCAGTCTATTACTCAGTTGTGGCTGGAGCGAAAGAACGTCCTGGGTGAGCTGCGGATTTCGACTGATCAGTATAACAACTTCGATGCCTATAGCCTCCATCCGGCGATTCTCGATGGATGCTTGCAGGTGCTGGGAGCGGCGATAGCTACTGAAGCAAAGAGAAACGGCAAACAAGGTATTTTCATACCAACCCGCATCGGCCGGATTCGCGTCCTTAGCCGCCCCGGGGAGCATCTATGGTGCCGCGCGCGTGTGCTGGACGAAAAGGCCGGCGGAATTGTCGGAGAACTGGGACTCTACGATGAAGCCGGACAGGTGGTCGCCGAGGTCCTGGGAGTACACTGCGAATCGCTGGGGGATGATAAGAGCCGCGGTTTCGGCGAAAAGATCGACGATTGGCTCTACGAGCTCAACTGGCGGCCCAAAGAGCGCGTCGCGGGAAAAGGAGGCGTGGTCAGCGCGTCGCCGTCGAGTCCGGGCAACTGGCTAATCTTTGCCGATAGCAGCGGCGTCGGAGAATCGTTGCGGAAACTTCTTGAAGCGCAGGGTCAAAAGGGCGTCCTGGTCTCGCGCGGCAAAGCCTACGAACACACCGATAGCAGACACGTTTCCATTCGCCCGGACCAGCCCGAGGACCTCAAGCGGCTGTTCGCGAGTGCGATTGAATCCGATCTGCCGGTGTGCCGCGGAATCATCCATCTGTGGAGTCTCGATGCATCCCTTGCCGAAGATGCCACGGTGTCCGCGATGGAAGCGGCGCAGACTCTCGGTTGCATCAGCGCATTGCTGGTGGTGCAGGAGATGGCCGGAGTGCAATGGCGCGAAACGCCGCGCCTATGGTTAGTCACTCGAGGAGCACAGGCCGCGGGGAAAGATTCTCCGCCGGTCGAAGTGGTTCAAGCACCTTTGTGGGGGTTGGGTCGAGTTATCGCGCAGGAGCATCCGACATTGTGGGGAGGACTAATGGACCTGGATCCCAGGTCCGCTCCGGGCGATGGCGCAGCTCGTAAGTTGTGTGCCGAGATACTCACTTCCGACGGCGAAAATCAACTTGCGTTCCGCAACGGGCAACGCCTGGTGGCGCGACTCGCGCGCAAGCCTCAATCCAGCTTGCAGGAAACTCCGCTGCGATGGCACACGGACGGCAGCTATCTGATAACCGGCGGTCTCGGAGACCTCGGCCTGAAGGTTGCGCGCTGGATGGTTGCGCAAGGGGTTCGGCGCCTGATCCTGCTCGGACGCACGAAGGTTCCGCCACGGTCAAGCTGGAATGCGCTGGAAAGCGACAGTCATCTGGCGCGACAAACAGCCGTCATTCGCGAACTCGAGGAATCCGGCGCCAGCGTGCATCTGGTATCCGCGGATATCGCGGACGAAGAGCAGATGAGCGCTTTCGTCGAGCAGTTCCGCGCTGAAGGGTGGCCCGCGATTCGTGGAGTCGTGCATGCGGCGGGCGTGTTGGATGACGGGCTATTGGTCAAACTCGATGCCGCCGCCATGCATACGGTTCTGCGGCCGAAGATGGCTGGTGGCTGGCTTCTTCATCGCTTGCTGCGCGGAGCGCCGCTGGATTTTTTCGTGGTGTTCTCTTCCGCGGGGTCGCTGATCGGGCAGCCAGGCCAAGGCAACTATGCCGCCGCAAACGCGTTTCTGGACGCGCTCGCGCATCGTCGAAGAGCGGCTGGTCTTCCGGCCCTGAGTATCAACTGGGGAGCATGGGCCGAACTGGGATTCGCGGAGACCGAAGGTGGCCGGAGTTTGACCCGGCGCCTGTTGCTACTGGGAATCAGGAGCATGCCGCCCAACCGAGCACTCGAAGTGATGGAGCGGCTGATGCGCGAGGACGCGACCCAGGTCGTGGCGCTTCCGGTGAACTGGAGTAAGTATCACGAACTCTTTGCGGCAGGCACAGAGCCTCTGCTGCTCTCTGAACTGGCTAATGAGACGGCCTCTGTCGCGCCGCTGGCGGCGCGCTCGGGTGAAAAGCGCGGCGCGATTCTCGCTGCCGATCCGGCGCAGCGTGAACGGCTGCTTGAGTCCTATGTGAACGAGCATGTGGCTCGTGTGCTCGGCCTTTCGCCCTCGCAACTGGATATACAGCAACCGTTAATCAACCTCGGACTGGATTCCCTGATGGCGGTCGAGCTGAAGAATCGCATCGCGACGGAGCTGGGTGTCAACGTACCGATGGTGAAATTTCTGCAGGGCTTCAGTGTGGCGCAGGCGGCAAAGCTGCTGCTTGATCAACTGACGGCGGCGGCTGACAACCCATCAGCCGTTCGGCCTCTGGCCCGCCCGCATCGCCAAGTGCGAGAAAACAGTACCAGCGACGCGGATTTGTTAGCCAACATCGACGAGCTTTCGGAGGAGCAAGTCAATTCGATGCTTGCCGATATGCTGAGCAAAGATGCGGTTACCTAGTGTCTGATGAAGCCAAGCGGATTGCGGATCTCTCGTCCACGGAAAAGCGCGCGCTTCTTGCCGACCTTATCCGGCAGAAAATGCTTGGGCCGGAGCCGTTCTCTCCGCTGTCGTACAATCAGCAGGGGATCTGGTTTCTCTCTCAGTTGGCGCCTGAGAGTATGGTCTACAACGTCAGCTTTGCCGCGCGCATCACCTCCGAGCTGGATGTCCCGGCGTTGCGGCGATCGTTTCAGAAACTGGTCGATCGCCATCCAAGTCTGAGAACCACCTTCTCCGTCCAGTCAGGAAAACCGGCGCAGCAGATACACCACGGCGCGAAGGTCCACTTCGAGGAGTTGGATGCTTCAATGTGGCCGCGCGACGAGATGGAGCAGCGGCTGGCCGACGAGGCGCATCGGCCATTCGATATCGAGCAGGGTCCATTACTTCGCGTGAGTGTCTACAAGCGCTTCGAGCAAGAACACTACCTCTTGCTGGTTGTGCATCACATCGTGATCGATTTCTGGTCGCTCGCGATTCTGCTCAATGAACTAGGCGTGCTGTACCCGGCGGAAGCCGCTGGTACGCGGGCAACATTACCACCGCTCGACCAGCAATACGGCGACTATGTTCGTTGGCAATCCGAAACGCTGGCGGGCGCGGAGGGTGAGCGCCTATGGTCGTACTGGCGCAAACAACTGGCCGGACAGTTGCCGGTGTTGGAGTTGCCGACAGATCGGCCACGCCAGCCAACTCAATCGCATCGCGGCGGGTCGCATGATTTCGTCCTGAACGACGAATTGAGCGGACGGTTGCGGGCGCTCGCAAAGAGCCAGGGTGCGACGCTCTATGTAGTCATGCTGGCGGTGTTCCAGGCGATGCTCCATTACCTGTCGGGACAGGACGACCTGGTAGTGGGCTCGCCGGTGGTTGGCAGAAGTCGCGCCGAGTTCGAAGAGATTGTTGGTCTATTTACTAATCCGGTCTTTCTGCGGGTTAATTTATCAGGCGATCCGACGTTCCAGGAGTTACTATGCAATGTGCGCCAGACCGTGCTGGCCGCGCTCGAGCATCAGGACTTTCCCACGCTGCTGTTGGTCGAACGGCTGCATCCTGCTCGCGACTTAAGCCGCCCGCCTATTTGCCAGGTGATGTTTGTGCTGGACAAACCCCACGGGCTTGCGGAGCAGGGCGCGCCGACATTTGTACATGGGGAAGCGGGTCCGACGATGACTTCCGGCGGCCTGGTGCTCGAATCGTTTCCCCTGGAGCATCGCTCCGCATCGCTTGACCTGGTCTTGCTAATAGTCGAATCGACTCAGTCGCTTTCGATTTCCATGCGCTACAACGCCGAACTGTTCGATGACGCCACCATCATCCGGTTTGGAAACTACTTTAAAGCGCTTCTTGGGCGGGTAGCCAACCAGCCGCAAGTGCGGCTGAGCGCCCTTGCGAAATTACTCGCCGCGACGGACCCTAGCCATCAAGCGGCTCGAAGCGATGTAAGAATACTCGAGGACAGCGAGCGAGTGCGTATTCTGGTGGAGTTCAACCAGAGCGCGTCTACTTTTCCCGACGACCTGTGTATCCATCGGTTGTTCGAAGAGCAGGTGGAGCGTACACCAGAGCGGATAGCGCTCACGTGTGAGAATCAGCATCTGACCTACGCGGAGCTCAACGCTCGCGCCAATCAACTCGCCCACTACCTGCGCGGACGGGGAGTGGGGCCCGAAGCACGCGTGGCGATTTGCATGGAGCGCTGTGTCGAGATCGTCGTCGCGCTGCTGGGCATACTGAAAGCGGGCGCCGCTTACTTGCCGATCGATCCTGCATACCCAAAACAACGGCTGGGATACACGCTTGAAGATGCGGGAGCGCGAACGCTCTTGACGATGGAGCCGTTGCGCGAACGTATGCCGGAGCAGGGAGTGCATGTGGTATGCCTCGACACCGAAAGGGAATCAATCGCCCGCGAGAGTGCTGCTAATCCTCTCATCCTGGCCACGGCGGGCAACCTGGCCTATGTAATTTATACCTCCGGCTCGACCGGCCAGCCCAAGGGCGTGATGGTCGAGCATCGCGGCCTCAGCAATACGGTCAAGTGGCTATTGCAGACGCTGGCTATCGCCCCGGTTGACAGCACGTTTCTTAAGACACCAATCACTTTCGATGCCGCTGGACGCGAAATCTTTCCGACGTTGCTGGCGGGCGCGCGTCTCATAATTGCGGAGCCGGACGCCCATCGTGATTCCCGGTACATCGCCGAACAGATCCGGGACCAGGGGGTTACCATTCTCCATTGCGTTCCATCGTTTCTGCGCTTTCTGGCAGATGAACCTGCTTTTGAGGATGCCGTTTCCTTGCGCGCAGTCATGAGCGGAGGCGAAGCGCTAACGCCCGCTGTGGTCACAGATTTCGGCCGGCGTTCCGGAGCCACGCTTTACAATGTATACGGACCGACCGAGACGATTATTGACTCGGCGTATTGGCGTTGCGAAAGCACGAGCGATATCTCGATAGTGCCTATCGGGCGACCAATACCGAATGCTCACATGTATATCCTGGACACGGCTCTTTGCCCCGTGCCAATCGGTGTCGCCGGAGAACTATACATCGGTGGCGTGAGTCTGGCTCGTGGCTATCTGAATCGGCCGGGATTAACTGCCGAAAGATTTATTCCGGATCCATTTAGTAACGAGCCTGGCAAGCGGATCTATAAAACTGGCGATCGCGCACTCTATTTGCCCGACGGAAATATTCAATATGTCGGGCGCAGTGACTATCAGGTTAAAATCCGGGGGTTCAGGATTGAACTTGGAGAGGTGGAAGCCGCACTGGCGCTGCATCCGTCGGTCGCCCAGACAATAGTTAGTGTGGATGAAAATGCGCGGGGAGAAAGGCGACTGGTCGCGTACGTGGTCGCTCAGCCGCGATGCGTGCCGAGTGCAGTCGAATTGCGCACGTTTTTGAAGGACAAGCTGCCTGAGCACATGGTGCCCGCGCTATTCGTGCCTCTCGACAGGTTTCCTTTGACTACTAATGGAAAAATTGATCGGCGCGCCCTGCCTTCGCCGGGGCTGGCGCGGCCGGAGTTGGAAAAGGTATTCGTCGGGTTTCGCACTCTTACCGAAGAGCTGCTTGTCGATATTTGGTCGCGGGTACTGGGCGTCGAGCGCGTGGGCATTCATGATGATTTCTTCGAGATGGGTGGACATTCACTGCTTGCCACTCAAGTCGTGTCGCGAATCCGTGAAACCTTTCAGGTGGAGATGCCGCTGCGCCGCATATTCGAAACTCCAACAGTGGCAGGACTCGCCGAGAGCCTCGAGCTATCGCGCCGGGACGGCCAGAGCATCGTGCTCACACCGATACTGCGCGTTTCTCGGGATCGTGACCTGCCGCTTTCATTTGCGCAGCAGAGGCTATGGTTTATCGACCAACTCGATCCGGGCAACTCGGTGTACAACTTCCCGGTCGCAGTCCGCCTCAAGGGGTTGCTCAACCTGGTGGCTCTCGAACAGAGCCTCAACGAGATCGTGCGGCGTCACGACGCGCTGCGAACCACATTTGCGATGGTCGACGGTCAACCAATTCAGATTATAGCGCCGAGTCTCAGTATCGGTCTGCCGACAGTGGATATGCGAGCACTGACCGAGGTTGAGCGAGAGGACGAAGTCAACAGGCTGGTGGTTGAAGAGGCGCGGCGGCCGTTCGACCTGGCCCGGGGGCCCCTCGTGCGGGCAAAAGTATTGCGGTTGGCCGACGACGACCAGGTCGGGCTGCTCACGATGCATCACATCGTGACCGACGGCTGGTCGACCGGAATACTCATTCGCGAAATGACGGCACTGTACCAGGCGTATTGCTCTGACAGCCCGTCGCCGTTGCCTGACTTGCCGATTCAATATGCCGACTTTGCTCATTGGCAACGAGAATGGTTGCAGGGCGCGGTGCTTGAGCGACAGGTTGACTATTGGAAGCAACAACTTGCTGATGCTCCGCCGCTGCTGGAGCTGCCTGAGGATCATCCCCGGCCGGCGGTGCAGACCTTTCGCGGCGGTCAGCAATCCTTGATGCTGCCTAGGGAACTCGGTGGCGCACTTGGCGCGCTCAGCAGTCAGGAGGCGGCCACGCTCTTCATGACGCTGTTGGCAGCGTTCAAGGTGTTGTTGCGCAGTTACACCAGGCAAGACGATCTGATCGTGGGAACGCCGGTCGCCAATCGCAATCGACTCGAGATTGAGGGACTAATCGGCTTCTTCGTAAATGCCTTGGTGTTGCGCACCGACCTGTCCGGTAATCCTACGTTTCGGGAACTCGTACGGCGCGAACGCAAGGTATGTGTGGACGCATACGCGCATCAGGATCTGCCGTTCGAGAAGCTCGTCGAAGCATTGCACCTCGAACGCGATCTGAGCCGCAACCCATTGTTCCAGGTGATGTTCGTTCTTCAGAATGCGCCAGTGCACGCGGTAGCATTACCGGGTCTGAGTTTGACTCCCGTGATTGCGGACGGTGGAACTACACATTTCGATCTGACGCTTCATGTGGTGGATACCGAACAGGGTCTGGTCGGAACGGCAGCCTACAACACCGATCTGTTTGATGCAGGCACGATAAGTCGTATGTTGACGCACTATCAGACCTTGCTTGAGGGTATAGTCAGAGACCCCGACCAACGCCTTTCCGACCTATCAGTATTGTCCAATACTGAGCGCCGGCAAGCCCTGCTGGGCTGCAATGATATCAGCCAGAATCATATCCCGACGCCACCTATTCATGAGTTGTTTGAAGCCCAGGTAGAGCGAACGCCTGACGCGATCGCTCTGGTCTTCGGAGAGCAACAATTAAGCTACCGCGATCTGAACGTGCGTGCGAATCAACTCGCGCATTGCCTGCGGAAGTTGAACGTGGGGCCGGAAGTTGTGGTCGGAGTGTGCCTCGATCGCTCGCTGGAAGTGGCGGTAAGCTTGCTCGGCATCCTCAAGGCTGGAGGCGTATATCTGCCATTGGACCCGGCCTACCCGAAACATCGCATTGCCTTTATGCTTGAAGATTCGAAGGCCACGGTGCTCCTGACTCAGACGCGCTTGATTCACGGGTTGCCGGAACATCGCGCCCGCGTGGTCGATCTGGATACGGACTCGGAAGCAACTATCCGGGAAAGTGCGGAAAACCCGACCAGCTTAATCCAGCCAGATAACCTCGCCTACATAATCTATACTTCGGGATCTACCGGTCGGCCGAAAGGAGTTCTGGTTTCGCACGGCTCGATCGCGGAGCATTGCGGTGATGCTGAAAAGTACTACGAACTAAAGCCTACCGATCGGGTATTGCAGCTTGCATCGATGAGTTTCGACCTGTCGCTGGAGCAGATACTTCCCACCCTCATCGCCGGAGCGCGCCTGGTTGTGGTGGGACCAGAAGTGTGGCGAGCAAATGAATTTCATAGCAAAGCGGCTGAAGTCGGATTGACCGTAGTGGACCTTCCTACGGGGTACTGGCAGGAACTTATTCAGGACTGGACGGCAGGGTCGGAACCCGAGTTGAGCGCGCCGTACCGACTCTTCCTTGTCGGCGGAGACGCGATGTCGCCGGAAGCCCTTGACCTCTGGCAGCAATCTCCGTTAGGTGCGATTCGTCTAATCAATGCCTATGGTCCCACCGAAGCGACCATAACTGCAACCGCGTATGAGACTGGATCGCAATCGCGTAACGGCGTGCGATTTCATCGAGTTCCCATCGGTCGCGCTCTGGCTAACCGGGAAATCTATATTCTGGACAGGGATAGTAATCCGGTTCCGATTGGAGTTCCGGGCGAGCTTCATATCGGGGGCAGGAGCCTGGCGCGAGGATACCTGAACCGGCCAGACCTGACCGCTGACAAATTCATACCAAATCCGTTCAGTTCTCTGGCCGGGGCGCGAATGTACAAAACCGGCGACCTGGCAAGGCAATTGGCCGATGGTAACATTGAATATATCGGACGGACCGACCATCAGGTGAAGATCCGCGGATTCAGAATCGAGCTCGGGGAAGTCGAGACCGCTCTCGCTCAACATTTTGCCGTGCGTCAGGCGATCGTGTCGACTCATCAGGACGTCCGAGGAGAGAAGCGCCTGGTGGCATACGTGGTCGGTGATCATGAGCATGGTCCCACTGCGAATGACCTGCGGGCCTTTCTGAAAGACCGGGTGCCTGAGTACATGGTGCCCTCGGTATTCATGTTGCTCGAGTCGATTCCCGTGATGCCAAATGGGAAAGCGGATCGCGGTGCTTTGCCCAAGCCGGACCAGACGCGGCCTGAAATGGGAAAGGCATTTGTGGCGCCGCGAGACGGAGTGGAAGGTCAACTGGCGGCGCTGTGGGAAGAGGTGCTTGGCGTTCGCCCGATTGGAGTGACCGACAATTTCTTTGAACTCGGCGGGCACTCACTGTTGGCGGTGCGGCTGTTCGCGTTAATCGACAAGCGACTAGGTAAGAGACTTCCGTTGGCGGCGCTTTTTCAAGGGGCAACCGTCGAGGGCTTGGCTGCTATCGTCCGCCAGGATTCCTGGTCAGAAGCGCTATCATCGCTGGTACCTATCCAGCCACAAGGCAAAAAGCGACCGCTCTTTCTGGTACATCCGGCGGGTGGTCACGTCTTCCCGTTTATCGGTCTGGTGCAATGCCTGGGTCCCGATCAACCTTGTTATGGACTGCAAGCCCGAGGTGTGGAGGAAGGGCAAGAAGCGCATACGCGAATCGAGGATATGGCCGCCTGTTACATTCAAGCCATTCAGTCGGTGCAGCCGGAAGGTCCTTATCTATTAGGTGGTTGGTCGATGGGCGGCGAGATAGCCTTCGAGATGGCGCAGCAGCTTCACACGCTGGGACAGAGGGTAGCGTT